>Ga0247734_1000400_pt1 | contig 38620 bp, 25 predicted proteins | sample UWRJL103311B2_FD_180933 | JGI IMG/M metagenome (GOLD analysis project Ga0247734, IMG submission 180933) | Plant litter microbial communities from Arlington Agricultural Research Station in Wisconsin, United States - UWRJ-L103-311B-2 | ecosystem: Environmental > Terrestrial > Plant litter >...
ATATTCAAACCATTGCGGGGCTAATTATTGGCGGGGTAGTGGCTGCACCGATTGCGGCAAGGCTTGCTGGTAAATTAAATACGAAGACTGTTTTAATCTCTGTTGGTATTTTAGTGATTATTTCGAGCGGCAGAACACTTCTAAAAGCATTTGGGTTTTTTTAAGCGACGATAAAATTCAATCCTCCGAAGTGGTACAATCTTATTTTTAATATATAATACAGTAGTAACGTCGTAGTTAAAACCATCTAAAAGGATAAAATGCGGTTGTTTGGCGTAGTATTTGAAACTTAAAATTGTTAAAATGGTTAAGTTTGCCGCGAACAACGAATAAATGGAAGAACAGGATTTAGGTGATAAGCAGAAATTAATTATGGAAACTGCAGAAAAGCTATTTGCAACAAATGGTTATGATGCAACTTCCATACGGGATATTGCTACTGCTGGTTCCTTTAATTCTGCCATGATTTCCTATTATTTTGGTTCTAAGGAGCAATTAATGGAAGGCATATTGGTCTACCGTACTACTAAATTGGAAACTGTTGTTTCAGATATGCTGCTCACCCTTAAAGATCCATTAGAAAAGCTATTAGCGTTAAATCGGTTCTATATCCAGAAAGTGTTGCAGCATAAATACTTTTACCTGCTGATTTTTCAGATCCAATCCTTGCCAGAAAAACACATCCTGATCCGTAATTTCTATAACACACTTCGTTATAAAAATTTTGAATTGCTCAGCGAGCTTATCAAAGATGGGCAGGATAAAGGTCAATTTAAAGATAGTATCAATACCTCATTTTTACTCTTTGTGATCTCCGGGACGATGAATAATTTCCTGGTAAACCAGGATTATTATAAAAATGTAAATCATCAAAATGATTTGAGTGAGGAGGAGTTTGATTTATTGATTAAGGAAGAGCTTGAAGAACTGCTGACGGGCATAGTTAGCAGTATGGTGCTACGGGTTTAAGATAATCTTATAGTTATCCATCTCCTTTTATTTCTTTAATTCATTTAAAAACTGTGATGGTGTCTTTCCAAATTCTTTTTTAAATGCTTTTGTAAAGTAAGATTGGGTCTGTATGCCAACTCTGAATATTACTTCCGAAATCGAAACATCTTCATGGGTCATAATATAAACTGCTTTATTTAACCGAATAGTCCGGATAAATTCGATGATCGATTGTCCGGTAAGGCGTTTGATCATTTCATAAAGTTTAGTTCGGCTCATATTTAAATGTAAGCAAAGCTGATCTACGTCAAAACTTGGATTGGTTAACTCAGATTCGATCACTGTAACCAACTGTTGCATAAAATGTTTATCTTTTGTAGAATGTACGGCTTCTTTTATATCTGCTTGATTAGCTATAGTATAACGTTCTTTTAATTTGTCTTGCTGGATAAAGATATTCCTTAACGTAAGTAGTAAAAGATTAATGCTTACAGGTTTAGAAAAATAGAAATCTGCACCAGATTCTACTCCTTCCAGTTTCGATTCCAGCGCATCTTTCGCACTTAACAGAATAAAAGGGATATGCCTGGTCTGGTCATCATTTTTAATCTGCCTGCACAGCTCTATTCCATTCATTCTTGGCATCATAATATCACTGATAATAAGATTTGGAAACCTTTCTTTTGCCATTTTTAACCCCTCTTCTCCATCATTTGCCTCTATAATAGTATAATGATTGCTCAATGCATCTTTAATAAATGTGCGCAATTCGGTATTATCTTCGACCAGTAAAATATATTTTGCATCAACAGCAATAGGCTGCTGTTCCACATTTCCTGCAGCCGCACCTTCGTCGATCGACAGATAGTTTTCCAGGTTAAAATGTTCTGGCAGATAAGTTTTATCCCTTAGCCAATGCTCATCTGGCGTATAATCCTCTGCATCTACAGGGAGTGCAATCATGATTTCGGTTCCTTTATTCCGTTCACTGTAAACTTTAATAAAACCCTTATGCAATAGTGTTAGTGTTTTTACAAATGCAAGTCCGATTCCCGATCCCAGGTGAGTAGAGCGAACACGGTAGTAACGCTGGAATAAATGTGCTATTGATTCTGCAGAAATACCAATTCCAGAATCTGCTACCGTTACATAAACATAACGTTTTGCTTTATAGTCACCCGGGATCTTTAATTCATTCTGATAGGAAGGGGTAAACTGGTTTTCTTCATTGAATAAACTGATTTGTATACTTCCACCATCGTTCGTATACTTAAATGCATTATTGATTACATTAAGCAAGATTTTCTCAAAAATCTGACGATCAAAGAAAAGATCCCTGCTTTCAGTCATCTTATTTTCAATAGTGAACCTGATATTTTTTTGCTGTGCCCAGATACTAAACTCGTCTAGTATTTCATTTAGGAAAACAGTAATATTACCTGGTGTAACGTTCAGCTTTAAGGTGCCCGATTCGGCTTTTCTGAAATCCATTAATTCATTGATGAGGTTCATCAGCCTTTTTGCATTCCGGTAGATGATCTGATAGGCATGCATAACTTCTGGTGTAGTCGTGCTATCCTGTAGTTTCTCTAATGGCCCAAGTATCAATGTTAATGGAGTCCGGAATTCATGAGAGATATTTGTGAAGAACTCCAGTTGCAATTGATGGACTTCTTCTTTTTTTGCTTCTTCCAGTCTTTTAAGCTGGAGGTTATGGCGGTGGCGTACAATCAAATAAACACTGCCTGCTATACAGCACAATAAAAGGAACTTTGCCCACCAGGTAAGCCACCATGGAGGAGTGATAGTTATTTTTATACTTGTTCCGGCAGTATTCCAAACTCCATCATTGTTGGCTGCAATAACCAGCAATTCGTATTCCCCCGGAGAGAGATTGGTGTAATAAGCTTTGTTTCCTGAAGAGGTATAATTGAAAGTTTTATCTAGGCCAATTAGTTTATACGCATAAGTATTATTTTCTGGTGCCAGGTAATTTAAAGCAGCAAAGGTGAAAGATATACCAGATTGCAGATAGTTAAGCTTTAGTGCGCCGGTCATGCTGATATCCTGCTGAAGAGGGGAGCCTGCACCACCTATTGTTACTTCTTGATTAAACAGCTGGAACCCGGTAATATAGATAGGGGGGACAAATTTATTGTTCTTGATTTCTTCTGGTCTAAAAGTATTAAACCCATTAATGCCGCCAAAAAACATTTTCCCGCTGCGGGTTTTCATGTACGCATTAGCTTCAAACTCCATAGCCTGAAGGCCGTCCCCCGTATTATAGCTATTTGTTTTTTTTGTCCTGGGGTCTAGCTTTACCAATCCATTAGCAGTGGATACCCATAAATTGCCGCTTTGATCTTCCGTAATGCCTTTAATAAAATTATGTCCTAATCCGGCTTTATCAGTAAATATGCCGAACTTGTTTTTCTTCGCATCATACAACCAAAGTCCCGACTGACCAATCCAGAGCCGATTTTGGTGATCTGTAAAAATAACACGGATATCTGGTTTTCTGTCTTCTCTATCAAAATAATGTTCAAATTGCTGTGTTTGCTGATTTAATCGGTTTAAACCACCATCATCGGTGCCTATCCATAAATTACCAGCTGCATCTTCATTGATCGCTACAATATTATTTCCCTTCAGTTTTGTTTCACCATCAAAGCTCGTTGTTATCCTTGTAAATTTTTGAGTCGAAGGATCAAAGCGGTTTAACCCGCCAAAATAAGTACCAACCCATAAAACATGTTTACTGTCCTCAAAAATATTCTGAACATAGTTGGATGAGATGGCAGCAGGATCGTTGTCGCTATGGATATAATGGGTAAAAGTACCTGACGCTGTATTCATCAGGTTTAATCCGCCACCCCAGGTAGCGATCCATATCCGGTGCTGCTGATCTTCAGTAATGTCCAGTACTGCATCAGAAGAAAGGCTCGATGGCTCATTAATTCGGTTCCTGTAAGTCTTAAAAGTCTGGTTTCTTTCGTTAAACAGGTTGAGGCCACCGCCATCTGTTCCTACCCAGATTTGTCCTTTATGATCTTCTTCAAAACATTTTACATCATTATAACTCAATCCATGCCCGTTGGGCTCTTCTCTGAACACATTAAATTTCTTCGCTTCGGGATTATATAAATTTACCCCACCGCGATGCGTGCCAATCCAGAAGTTTCCTTGCTTATCTTCAAATATGCTAGAAATGGTACGCTGTGATAAACCAGCTATTTTCCCGGGCTCGTAAGTATATTTAATAAACGAACCTGTTTGTTTGTTAAATATATTGAGTCCCCCATTAATGGTGCCCACCCAAACTGTCCCCGCTTTGTCTGCTACTAAGCTTAATACCTGGTCGTTCCCCAGGCTGGAGGGATCGGCATCTTTATGCCGGTAAGTTTTATAGGTATATGTAACAGGATCAAACAATACCAGTCCGCTGTTCTCTGTGCCTAGCCATAGTCCTCCATCGTTATCCTGCTGGATCACTTTGATCTTCAGCTGCGGATTATGGAGGGAAGTAATAAACCTTTTTTGAACACCATCATAGTAACTTAATCCCGCCTGCGTAGCCACCCATATTCTGCCAGATTTCTCCTGAAAGATATAACTGATGTAGGCAGATGTGTTATTAACGGATAAATCATTAATCCTTTTAAATTTCCCTGTCTTTCTGTCCAGTATATTTAATCCATTAGCTGTGGCTATCCATAAGTTACGTTGCTGATCTTCCAGTATACAATTAACCCTGTTTCCCGAAATGCTTGCAGAATTGCCAGGCTGATGAATAAAAGAAGTGAAAGTTTTGGTATACGGATCATACTTATTCAGTCCATTGATTGTGCCTATCCAGAGCGTATGCTCCCTGTCCTCGTATAAGAATTTAATAAAATTATCACTGATGCTTCCTTTTTTTTTCTGCTTGCGGAAAACAGTCATTTGTTTTCCATCATATAGATTAAGACCGTCCCGCGTTCCCAACCACATAAACCCGCGGTGATCTTGTGCAATGGCTTCGACCGTACTGTTTGATAACCCCTGATCATAATTGATCGGATTGAATTGCATTGGTACCTGCTGTGCTGCACAAAACATAATCTGCAGCACTATAAATACTAGTATTACAGTAAATTTTGAATAGGATGATTTAAAAAGCGGGTAAAAAACGGGCATTCCTGGCAGGTTTAGCATTTTTATAAAAGGTAATCAATATTAAGAATATTAATCAGTTCGATAACTAAAAATACCCCATTTAAGTTTTAAAAGACATAAAAGACAATTCGGACTATTTATAAGTTGATTTGAGCAAGCCTTGCCACACATACCTTCTTATACTTGTACTTCAATACAATTCTAACCAAATCAATAAACCTTATCAATGAAACATCTCTACTTAAGATCAGCGCTATTGCTGCTCCTTTTACTGGTCGTTCAATGTGTGTATGCACAAAGTGGCAGTATCAGCGGGCGGGTACTGGATGAGAACGGCTTACCTTTACCCGGCGCATCAGTGATTGCCGGCGAGCGGTCGGGCTCCACAGATAATGATGGTAACTTTAAAATTACTGGTTTAAAAACCGGTAGTATTTTAGTCACCTTTAAGTATACCGGTTATGAAGACTATAAGCAAACGGTCAATATAACTGGTGAATCAAAACTCAACGTAAATCTTAAACCTGCCAGTACCGGCCTTAATGAGGTGGTAATTATTGGTTATGGTTCACAGCAAAAGAAAAACCTGACAGGTGCTATTTCTACTGTTACTTCTAAGGATTTTCAACGTGGCAGCATTACTACACCAGAACAGCTGATTGCTGGTAAAGTTCCTGGGATCAGCATTACTTCAAATGGAGGCTCTCCGGGATCAGGAAGTGTAATCCGTGTTAGGGGCGGTGCTTCGCTTTCTGCAAGTAACGATCCGCTGATTGTTGTAGATGGCGTTCCGCTAAGCAACAATACGATCTCTGGTGCAGCAAACCCATTAAGTTTAATCAATCCTAACGATATCGAAACTTTCACGGTACTCAAGGACGCATCTGCAACAGCAATTTATGGTTCCAGGGCATCTAATGGTGTAATCCTGATTACCACTAAAAAAGGGACGTCCGGTAAGCCGGTGATTAACTTTAGTAGCCAGTTGTCGGCTTTTAAAGTAGGTAAACAAATGGATGTGTTATCACCAGATGAGTTTAGGACGTATGTAAATGCAAATGGTAATGCAGACCAGATTGCTATGCTGGGGACTTCTAATACGAACTGGCAGGATGAGATATATCAGACTGCAATGGGTTCAGATAATAACCTAAGTATTGCAGGAGCGTATAAAAAAATTCCTTTCCGCGTATCTGCAGGCTATCTTAACCAGGTAGGGGTATTGATAACGGATAAACTACAGCGTACCACAGGAGCAATCAGTTTAAGTCCGAAGTTATTTGATAACCACCTTAAAATTGACGTTAACTTAAAGGGCGCGATGACTGATTCGCGCTTTGCTAATCAGGGAGCAATCGGTGCTGCCGTATCTTTCGATCCTACACAGCCTGTATATGCGAAAAATACATTCGGGAATTATTATGAGTGGATAAATACCAGCAGTGACGGTACAATAGTTCCAAATCCTAACGCATCCAGAAACCCTGTTGCCCTACTCGCCCAGCGTAACGATAAAAGTCAGGTAAAACGCAGTTACGGAAATGCCCAATTTGATTACAGCATGCACTTTTTACCTGAATTGCACGCTAATCTTAACTTGGGTTACGACCTTTCTAGCGGTCAGGGTACTACAAATGTGCCGGCTGCTGCTGCACAGAACTTCTCTGTACAAGGATTGGATAACGAATACAAGCAAAACGTGACCAATAAAGTGATAGAGTTTTATTTGAACTATACTAAAGACTTTAAATCGATCAAGAGTAATATTAATGCCACTGCAGGATATGGTTATTATGATTTCCTGACTAAAATATTTTATTATCCGAGCCGTAATGCTAATGGGGTAGTGGTAGCTGGATCAGAACCTGCATTTCCATTTGATAAACCGCAAAATACCCTGATCTCTTATTACGGACGTGTGATTTATACCTTTGATGATAAGTATATTTTCGCAGGATCTATCCGTACCGATGGTTCTTCCAGATTTGCACCAGAAAACAGGTGGGGTGTTTTCCCTTCGGCCGCGTTTACCTGGAAAGTGAACGAAGAAGCATTCTTAAAAAGCAGTAACACTTTAAGTGATCTGAAATTAAGATTAAGCTATGGTATTACTGGTCAGCAAGAAGGAATCCCTTACTATTCTTACCTCCCAACTTATTCCTTAAGTGTTTCAGCTGCCAAGTACCAGTTAGGAAACACGTTTTACGGCATGTATGCGCCTGGTGCGTATGATAGAACTATTAAATGGGAGCAGACGGCTACTTATAATGCAGGTATTGATTATGGATTTTTTGGAAATCGGGTATTTGGTAGTGTAGATGTATATTTTAAGAAAACTAAAGATCTGTTAAATACGATTCCTATCCCGTTAGGCTCAAATTTCAGCAATACAATTACTACCAATGTAGGTAATATTGAGAACAAGGGGATTGAATTCAGCATTAACGGATCACCGATGAAAAGCGACACTTTTAGCTGGGATGTTGGCTTCAACTTTACTTATAATAATAATAAGATCACCAACCTGACCAATGTAGATAATCCAACATACCCTGGGGCGCTTACAGGAAATATATCTGGTGGAACAGGAAATAGTGTACAGATCAACTCTGTGGGGTACAATACGTATTCGTTCTACTTGTATAAACAAGTTTATGATATCGATGGTAAACCTAAAGAAGGTGTTTATGAAGATATGAATGGTGATAATATAATTAACGAAAAAGATCTTTATCGCTTTCAATCTGCCAATCCTAAATATATCATGGGTTTTAGTACACAGGTGACTTACAAGAAATGGTCGCTCTCTACAGTACTTCGTTCTAATCTGGGTAATTACGTTTACAACAATAGCAAAGCAAATATTGGTGTAACCAGGAACATCCTTAATCCAGCAGGTTATCTGGGCAATGCGAGTAGGGAAATATATAAATCTGGGTTTGATAATAATCAATACCTGAGTGATTATTACGTGGAGAATGCTTCTTTTCTGCGGATGGATAATTTAGGTCTCGCTTACAATGCGGGTAAAATATTTGGTGCAGATAAAAACATCAACCTCCGTTTAAACGCAAACTGCCAGAACGTATTTGTGATTACCAACTATACTGGAATGGATCCTGAGATCAGCAGTGGTGTCGACAATAATTTTTATCCCCGCCCAAGAACTTTCGTTTTAGGCCTTAATCTTGATTTTTAAGCACATGAAGACTTTAAAATATATACTTGGTTTTTCACTAGCGGTGCTAATGAGCAGCAGCTGCAAGAAAGATCTGGACCGTACACCTACAAATGCTATAACAGCTGACCTGGCTTATCAAAATCCAGAGGGATATAAACAGGTACTCGCAAAAATTTACGGCGCATTTGCGCTGACGGGCAATGGCGGTCCCGATGCAACAGTGGGCGACGTAGCGGGCATCGATCAGGGCTCTTCTGATTTTCTACGGTTATTCTGGAATTTGCAGGAGCTGACTACCGATGAGGCAGCGATTGTATGGAATGACCCAGGCCTGCAGGATTTTCATGTGATGAACTGGACTTCTACCAATGTATTGATCCGCGGATTGTATAGCCGCAGTATGTACCATATTACTGCAGCCAACGAGTTTATCAGAGAATCTGCAGATGATAAACTAAGTGCCCGGGGTATTACAGGTACAGACGCAGATAATATTCGTCACTATCGTGCAGAAGCACGGTTTTTACGCGCATTCCAATACTGGGTAATGCTTGATCTTTTTGGTAATCCGCCAATGGTAACAGAAAATGATCCTATCGGTAAGTTTATTCCTAACCAAATTAAACGGGCAGAACTGTTCGGTTATATAGAATCTGAATTAAAAGCAATTGAGCCTTTACTGGTAACAGCTAAGCAAAATGAATACGGGCGTGCCGATCAGGCAGCTGCAGGTGCTTTGCTGGCCAGGTTATATCTTAACGCAGAAGTGTATTTGGGTCAGGGCAATGGTAAATATACCGATGCAATTACCTATGCTCAAAAAGTGATTAATTCTGGATATTCATTGAATTCGAGTTATGCGAAGCTCTTTATGGGCGATAACAACCTTAATAATCCAGAAACGATATTAAGCATTAATTATGATGGGGTAAATTCTCAAACATATGGGGGTACTACTTATCTGATTAATGCGGCTGTGAATGCAGCAATGGATCCTAAAACATTTGGCGTGCCGAACGGCGGATGGGGCGGGATGCGGTCTACAAAAAATCTGCCATTGTTATTTGCTGATCGCAGTGGTGCTACGGATAAGCGTGCAATGTTCTTTGGCAGTAAACTGGAAATGGATGATATTACCGTCTTCACAGACGGGTTAGCTGTCACTAAATTCAAAAACATTAATTCTACGGGTTCTACACCCACTTCGGCAAATGGCGTGTATGCATCTACTGATTTCCCATTATTTCGTCTGGCAGAAATGTACCTGATCTATGCAGAAGCAGTTAAAAGAGGTGGCAGTGGCGGATCTGAAGGTGCTGCAATAGGTTATTTGAATCTGCTGCGTACCCGTGCTTATGGAAACAGCAACGGTAACCTAACAAGTTACACTTTAAATGATGTCCTCGATGAAAGGGGGCGTGAGCTTTATTGGGAAGGGTTTAGAAGGAGTGACCTCATCCGTTATGGTCGTTTTACAGGAGACAGTTACCTATGGCCCTGGAAAGGTGGTGTAAAAGCGGGTAAAGGTGTAGAAACCTATCGTTCACTTTATCCTTTGCCTTCAACAGATATTATTGCTAACCCAAATTTGGTTCAAAATACCGGATACTAATATGAAACATAAACTCCTACCGATCATATTTAGTGCATTGGCACTCCTCCTGGTTAATGGTTGTAAAAAAGATTCCGTTAACGTTACGGCGGGCGATGGTAAGCCTGCAGTATTAACAGCTTCTGCAAGTACGCTTTTGCTTACCAGTGCAACAGCGGCCGATAATGCAGTAACTTTTAGCTGGACTAAAGCTGATTATAATTATAATGCAGCTATCCAGTATACGGTTCAAATAGATAAAAAGGGCAATAATTTTGCCTCTCCTAAAGCTTATGCAATTGATGCATCTGCTATTTCACAACAATTAACTGTAGCAGATTTAAACAACGCATTGGTGTTAATGGGATTTGCGCCCGGTGCTGCGGCTGTAATGGAAGCAAGGCTTAAGTCAGAATTGCGTACCGACAAAGATGTGCTTTATTCTAATGTGCTGGAATTAACAGTAACCCCTTATGCGGTTATTGTAGATTATCCTTCTATATACGTGCCGGCTGCTTATCAGGGCTGGGTGGCTACTACTGCAGAGCGGGTATCATCGATACTGGATGATAAAACTTACGAAGGTTATGTGTATTTCGGTGATGCGGCTAACCTCATTTTCAAATTTACTACTGATACCCAGTGGTCCACAACTTATGGATGGGCAAGCAGTACAAGTACGGATATATATGCCGAAGGAACCATGAGCAGTACCGCAAGTGGTAACCTATTTGTTCCTGCAACTGGGTACTACCTGTTAAAAGCCGACCTTAATAAGAATACCTGGAGTGCTGCAAAAGCTTCTTTCGGTATTATAGGGGATGCCACCCCGGGAGGATGGGATGCGGATACCGATATGGTGTTTGATCCGGCAACTAAAGAATGGAAGGTTACTTTAAATCTGATCGGTGGAAAAGTAATTAAGTTCCGCGCTAATGATGCATGGACGATCAATTATGGGGATAATGCCCCTGCAAACGGATTCCTCAAACTGAATGGCGGAGATATACCTGTAACCGCTACAGGTAACTATACGGTTGTATTAAAACTAGGTAATCCTGGTAATTACACTTATACACTTACAAAAAATTAAATAACATGAGAACAAAATTTATAGGAAGTGTTTTGGTGTGTGTGATGCTGTTAACCAGTTGTACAAGGGATATTTCGGCTCCGGAATTTCCTGATGTTCCGCTGGCAGCAAATTTCGCCAAAGGTGCAGATGTAAGCTGGATGACCCAGATGGAAGCTTCAGGGCTAAAGTATTATAACAACAACGGAGCAGAGCAAGATCTGTTGCAGATTTTAAAAGATAAAGGTATTAATTCCATACGTTTGCGCACATGGGTAAACCCATTAAGTGGCTGGTGTAATACAGAGGATATGGTTAACAAGGCAGTTAGAGCTAATGCAATGGGTTTCAGGATTATGCTGGATATTCATTATAGCGATACCTGGGCAGACCCTGCTGTGCAAACTAAACCAGCAGTCTGGTCCGCACAGCCTTTTGCGACTTTAAAAACAACAGTATATGATTACACAGTGAGTGTAATGACGGCATTGAAGAATAAAGGCATCACACCAGAGTGGGTACAAGTAGGTAACGAAACTAACGATGGGATGCTATGGGAAGATGGAAAAGCATCTGTTAATATGAAGAACTATGCCGATCTCGTACAAGCTGGCTATACTGCCGTTAAATCGGTAAGTACCACCAGTAAGGTAATCGTTCACCTTTCTAACGGGTATGACAACACCTTGTTCCGCTGGATGTTTGACAGCTTAAAAACTAACGGTGCAAATTGGGATGTGATCGGTATGTCGTTATACCCAACCTCTGCTACCTGGCAAACGCTAAATACACAATGTTTAACGAATATGAACGATATGGTAAGCAGGTATGGTAAGGAAGTAATGTTGTGCGAAGTTGGTATGCCCGCTGCAGAACCTGCGGCATCAAAGGCTTTTTTAACAGATATTATTAGTAAAACGAACAGTGTAAGTAGAGGATTAGGCGTGTTTTATTGGGAGCCAGAATCATATAACGATTGGCAGGGATATAAATTAGGCGCTTTTGATGCAACAGGGAAACCGACAATTGCAATGGATGCATTTTTAGTAAAATAAATAAATTGATAAATAACCGGATGTTAATGAGGATACGTGTAATATTTGTAATAGCGTTGCTATGCCCTGCTTTGCTGCTAAATGCACAACAGAAAAAGAATGATCAGAATGAGATTTATATTGATGCGAAAGGAGTCATCCGGTTACAGCAAAATGGGAAAGAAGCAAGTTTTTTCGGAGTAAATTATACGCTTCCTTTTGCTTACGGTTACCGGTCCCATAAAAAAAGAACTATTGACATCGAAAAAGCTATAGATATGGACGTTTACCATATGGCACATTTAGGTATTAATGCTTTTAGGGTACACGTTTGGGACACAGAAATTAGTGATACGCTGGGTAATCTGAAGGAAAATGAACATTTAAGATTGTTCGACTATTTAGTGTCCAAACTCGAAGAACGGAATATCAGGATCATTATTACACCCATTGCTTACTGGGGCAACGGATACCCGGACCAGGATGAAAAGACAGGGAGTTTCTCTGAAAAATATGGGAAGGGTGATGCTGTCGTTAACGAAGCTGCTTTTAAAGCACAGGAACGATACTTGCAGCAGTTTTTTAAACACATAAATCCTTATACCAGGAAAGCATATGGGCAGGATCGTTTTGTAATTGCAACAGAGATTAACAATGAACCACACCATAGTGGCCCGAAAGCACTTACAACAAGCTATGTAAACCGGATGGTGGCTGCGATAAAATCTACCGGATGGAATAAGCCCGTGTTTTATAACATTAGTGAATCTCCGCTTTATGCTGATGCAGTAGCAAAATCAAATGTGAACGGTTTTAGTTTTCAATGGTACCCTACTGGCCTGGTTGCTGGTCATGAGTTGTCTGGCAACCTATTGCCAAACGTAGATAAATATGTGATCCCATTTGATACTATTCCAGAATTTAAGCATAAAGCAAGGATGATTTATGAGTTTGATGCAGCTGATGTATTAAAGTCATATATGTACCCTGCAATGGCACGAAGCTTTAAGACTGCTGGCTTTCAATGGGCTACCCAGTTTGCTTACGATCCAGCAGGAACAGCGGATGTTAATACAGAATACCAGACACATTATCTTAATCTTGTTTTTACACCTGCTAAAGCAATCAGCCTCCTGATTGCAGCAAACGTTTTTCAGGAAGTTCCTTTATATAAATCTTATGGCTCTTTCCCTGCTGATACCACATTTGGTCCATTCACGGTAAGTTACAAAAGAAATTTAAGTGAAATGAATGCACCAACAGCTTTTTACTATTCAAATCATACATTTTCTAAACCTGTAAATGTTGGTGCATTACAGCACATTGCTGGTGTAGGTTCTTCTCCAGTGGTTGACTATCAGGGGAATGGTTCTTATTTTATCGATAAATTAACAGATGGCAGCTGGCGGTTGGAGGTGTTTCCAGATATCATCTCTGTTCAAGATCCTTTTGGTAAAAACTCATTAACTAGCCCCGTTACAAATATCAGTTTGAAAGTGAATCAAATGAAGATAACCCTGCCGGATCTTGGTGCTGATTTTAAGGTAACCAGTTTAACGGCAGCTAATCCTGATGATAAAAGTGCAGTTGCTGGCGCTTTTTCTGTTGGTCCGGGGACCTATATTTTGTTAAAAAAAGGGCAGAAAAATATTTTTACAGCAAAAACCAGGATCGGTAATATTGGTCTGCACGAATCGGGATCTGGTGTGCTGCCACCGTTTACGGTACAAAATATAGATAGTATAGCTGCAAATACAGCTGTTAGAGAAGCAAATGTAACTCTTCCAGCAAGTGGCCGGCTGATATATCACCCGGCAAAGGATAAGGATAGGGTGGTAGTTTATTCCCCTGATTGGAAAAGTGATCCTTATGAATACATTACCGATGCTTTGGGAATGGTATGGTTGAAATTAGCACATAAACCTGTAAAGGAGTCTTTATTAGGTGGCTTTGAGGTTTATGTGAAGGACCAAATCAATGGTATATCTATTGGCAAAGATACAGATCAATATAAAAATATAGTGATCAATGCTGTTGCCTCAGTCGAAATGCCCGTTAAAATCATATTAATCAATGCAGATGCCGTAGCTTTTAGTACCATGGTTACCATAGGTACAGAGAAAAAGGAAATTAGTATTCCACTAAGTGGTTTCCAAAAAGATGTCCCAATATTGCTGCCAAGACCCTATCCTGGTTTCCAGGCACTTCAATTTATTAGTCAGCAACCTGGCAGCTTCGATCTTAAAAACGTAGAAAAAATGCAGGTTCTGCTAAGCGGCGATGCCAAAACTGAATGCTCCCTTGAAATTGGAAATATCCGCCTAGACAACAAATAAACTTTATTGTAATGAATTATTTAATCCGATTTATCTATATATCTACGTTAGTTCTTCTGGTTTCATTTTCCTCCTTTGCGCAGCAGCAAAGCCGAAAAAGAATACTTTTTAACAATGACTGGAAATTCCAGCTGGGCCATGCTGCAAACGTGACTAAAGATTTTAATTACGGATTGGCCAATATTTTTTCTAAATCAGGCAAAGCGGAGAAAACAGCTATTGAAGAAAAGTTTAATGACTCTTTATGGCGTAAGGTCATGCTGCCACACGATTGGGCAGTAGAACTTCCTTTTGCTAATCGTGATCATGATGACTTGAAAGATCATGGCTATCGTGCTGTGGGCGGCTTGTTTCCAGAAAATAGTGTGGGCTGGTACCGCAAACAGTTTAAAGTAGCAGCTACAGACTCAGGTAAACGGATCAGCATTACTTTTGATGGTATATTCAGGGATGCGAAAGTATGGATCAATGGTTTTTACTTAGGCGGCAATGAAAGCGGTTATGTTGGTTTTACAAGGGATCTTACTGATTATATCAATTTCAACAAGGAAAATACAATTGTAGTCAGGGCCGATGCTACGCAATCTGAAGGCTGGTTTTATGAAGGTGCGGGGATTTACAGAAATGTCTGGTTAAATACATATGACAACATACATATTGCTGATGATGTATTTGTATTTACTGAACAAAACCAAGAAAAAGCAACGATAAACGTGCACGCAACGATAAAGAACAATAGTTTAAGGACGGTGAAGGCTTCGTTTTATGCATATTTGAAAGACCGGCAAGGAAAAATAGTTGGACAAACAAAGGAGCAGGAGGTTGCACTAACCGTATCTGGAGAAATGTTTGTTAAGCAAGCTGTAACGATCAGTAATCCTAATTTATGGTCATTAGAAAATCCATATTTATATCATGTGGTGCCTGTAATAAAGGTAAATAACACAATTGCGGATTCACGTGATGTGCGGTTTGGAATCCGCACGATAGCCATAAAAGCGAATGGGGTTTACTTGAATGGTAAGCACATTAAAATAAAGGGAACAAATAATCACCAGGACCACGCAGGGTTAGGTAGTGCACTACCAGACGCCTTACAATATTACCGGATTGGTCTTCTCAAACAAATGGGGTCAAATGCTTACCGGGCAAGCCATCATGCGCCAACACCAGAATTACTTGATGCATGCGATAGTTTGGGTATGCTGGTTTTGGATGAACAGCGGCTATTAAATAGTAGCCCTGAATACCTTGGGCAATTTGAGCGCCTTATTAAACGAGATAGAAATCATCCCAGTGTATTTTTATGGTCTATAGGTAATGAAGAAGGGTACGTACAAACCAACAGTTACGGAAAACGGATTGCACAGACTTTACTAGCAAAGCAAGTACAGCTGGATCCAACTAGAACCAGTACCTATGCTGCAGATTTGGCCAATGTGTATAATGGTGTAAATGAAGTGACACCAGTAAGAGGGTTCAACTACAGACAATTTGCCGTGGCAGATTACCACAAAGATCATCCAGAGCAGCCCATCATTGGAACAGAAATGGGAAGCACAGTAACCACACGGGGTATTTATGAAAAAGATTCTGTTCGTGCCTATTTGCCTGATCAGGATATTACTGCTCCGTGGTGGGCAAGTAAAGCAGAACAATGGTGGCCGCTTGCAGCAGAAAATGATTTCTGGCTTGGCGGGTTTATCTGGACAGGTTTCGATTACCGTGGCGAACCTACACCTTACAAGTGGCCAAATATCAGTTCGCATTTTGGAGTGATGGACATTTGTGGTTTTCCGAAAAATATCTATTATTATTATCAATCATGGTGGAAAGATGAAGATGTGCTCCATATTTCTCCGCATTGGAACTGGAAAGGTAAAGAAGGACAGAAAATCAATGTCTGGGTAAATTCTAATGCAGCCGAAGTAGAGTTATTCCTGAATGGTAAAAGTTTAGGTAAAAAGACCATGTTACGCAATAGCCACCTGGAATGGGATGTTGCTTACCGTCCGGGTATCTTAAAAGCTGTTGCAACTAAAAAAGGAAAGCAATTCAGCAGTCAGGTACAAACCACTGGGACGCCAGCAAAGATCAAGCTGATATCTTCTAAAAAAATGCTGCTTGCTGATGGCAGGGATGCGGTGGTCGTTAATGTAAGCGTGACCGACAAGCAGGGATTACCTGTGCCTGATGCTTCCAGCCTGATTGATTTTTCCATTACAGGTGCAGCGAAAATTATTGGCGTTGGAAATGGAGATCCAAGTAGTCACGAGCCCGATCAATATCTTGATGGAAACTGGAAGCGCAAACTGTTTAATGGAAATTGCCAGCTGATCCTACAGGCAGGTGACAATTCTGGAACCGTTATTGTCCGTGCAGCATCAGCTGGAATTTCAACGGCAGAAGAAAGGATAGTAATTAAATAATCATCCCTACAAATGCCATTACTACTGCAATTATCACCGCGGGTGCAAAACCGCGTACTTTAAAATCACTAAAAAGGATATCTGCAACTTTAATCATTACGGCTGTCACAAAAAGGTGAACAATAAAACTGATCAGGCCCAGGGTCACCACATTAATTGGAAACCTGATCAATAAACCAACAGTTGCATTTAGTATCCCGATAACGAGTGCTACCAAAATGGCAGTTTTATAATTTTTAATCGTAACAGTTGGCAAGATGTAGGTCATGCCCAACAGTATTGCAGCATTGACTAGTAATTGTAAAATGAAGTTCATAGCGTTATTGTAAGGTAAATCTGTAGTCAAAAATCAAACCATTTATTTGATGGTCAGCATTCAAAATCATTTTAATAAGTTAGTAAACAAGAAAAAATTGCAGTCAGGTTAGGATGGATAAATTTATCACATTATTTTCTTTAAAGTAACTGTTAAATAGTATTTTACAACTTCTGGTTGTTATGGGTTGCTGTATCCAGGTATGCGATCTGTTAACTGGCAGACTAAATTTATTTTCTAATTTTCAGATGCAGCTCAAGAAAACGCTTTTACCCTTCTTTATTATTACCTCATTTACTTTAAGCGCGGTGTTCCCGCAACAAAAAATGATCAGTGGAAGTGTGACAGATATCACCACTCATCTTGGCCTTCAGGGGGTAACTGTTAAAATTTACGATAAGCAAACGCTCACAAATAAAAAGGGTGATTTTAGCATGAGCATTGAGACAGATTTGATAAAAAAACACGGTATAACGTTTACGTGTGTGGGGTATCAGAAAAAAAAGTTGGTTTTTGCAGAAGATGGTAGCTATCAGGTACATCTTGAGCCATATGCAGCTAATCTTGCCGAAGTGTCTATTAGTGCAGGAGCGGAAACTATTATAGAAAAAGCAATCAGAAAAATCCCGCTGAACTATCCGGGCTCACCTTTTATGATGACTGGGATTCTTCGCACGCACCATGTCAATAAGGATTCACTAAATACCTACGAGTACTTTCAGAATGATGCAGTTTTAAAGATTTATCACCCTTCCTATGCAAAGAAAAGCGATGATGCCCAGATTGCTGTAGTTCAAAACAAGTATAAGCTAATTAAATCTAAGAAACAGCGGCCCATACCAGTATTTTGGATAAATGCTTACCTGATACCCGGACAAGACTTTGTCTATCTCCGGGAGGATTTTGTTGTCCGCTCAAAAATGAAACACTTTACGTATACGCTTGATGGGAAATCTGTGGTTGATGGACGAAAAGTGTATGTAGTAGATTTTGAATCGAAAAAGAAGGGCACAACGGGAACACTATATATTGATCAAATCACCTATGCTTTTGTTGCTGCTAAATACCGTCGTCAGTTTGATGGGCTCTTTAAGAATAACATATTAACGAGGGACCGTAACCTGGGGTTTAAACAGGTTGGCAACAAATGGCTTTTAGACCGGTTCTCTGTCATATCTAATTATACAGAACGTGGTTATCGTTATTCTGCTGATTACAAAACCTTATCAATTGATACCGTACAAGTAAAACCATTGCCAAAAGATGATGTCATTAAACCTTACACAGACGATGTGGCAGTGCGGCATACTGTAAATGATAGTACCTGGAATACTTATCAACATCTCTTTGACAAAGCAGAAAAAGATAGTTTGATTACTAATATCGAACCTCCAAAAGGTTTTGTAGATCAATCACAAATGATTTCCAAAACCAAATCCGGATTTTTTAAAAGGGTATTAGGTTATCTTGCAACAGATAATATGAGATACACCCTCAAATTTAACAGGCTACCTTTAGATTTTGCCGTTTATCAGCAAGCGTTAGATAAAAACATTTCTTCTTCATCAATCTATACTATTGGGTCGGGCTTGCAGCTGAGGTTATATAAAGGCCTGTTTATTGAAGCAAGTAGTAGTAACAATTACGGTTTAGGCGGTATCCGTAATCAATTTACAGAGTACAACCTGACTTATAATTTCGAGGTAAACAGACATCACCGGCTGATTACGATCTCACCAGTCTTTGGCTATACTAAGTTTACCTCTTCTGTGAAAAAAGTTACCTGGTTTACCCAAGAATGTTTTACTGGCGGACTTACTGTTTCTTATGCGCTTGGTCGGAAATTCGCTGTTTATGCTGGCGGTAATTACAATCTGAATAGTAATGTAACTAACCAGGGATTACTGCTGAATACCAAAAAGGCTTACCCTTATTTAGGTATCCTTTATAAAATTAAGTAGAAAAGATGTATTTACTAAATGGGTTAAGACTAGCGATGCTCATTTGATACAAAAACGCGATTTGTTGTATTGGGAAATTTCTGTTAAATATAGTTAAACCATTGATTCTAATACTAAATGGGATGTTTTTTTGTTATTTTTCAAAGATGAAATACTGGACTTTTATATTGGTATTTATCTCCTTTGCTTTAGTAGTAAAAGGCCAGAAAATAATTACTGTTACTACCAGAAAGCTTGCTCCTGTAAAAAAAGCACAACTCTACTTAAACGGACAAAGGGATTTCGCATTTTCGAATGGGCAGTTTAACGTTGGTCATGCGCAAAAAGGTACAGTCAAAATTGTAAATGAAGGTTATGAAGACTGGCAGGGAAGAATGGAAAATTTGGTTAATGGGGATACGATTAAGCTAGACACAGTATCGCGGTATTTGAAGGAGGTAGCGATCAACGGTAAATACATTCAATCCGATTCGGTGAGCATCAGAAAGGAATTCAAAAAAGATTTTGAATATAAGCCTTTTAAATTTCATAATGCATTTACGCTCACTACAATCAATGTGGATATTTTATATGGTTCTCTTTCCAAAAAAAACAGGAGGCTTAAAAAATTCAAAAAGAAATTGGCAGCAGATGAGCGGAAATCATATGTGGAAAAGATTTTTAATCCCGAACTTGTCGCTTCTGTTACTGGATTAAGTGGAGACGAATTAATAGCCTTTATGGTTAAGCATATGCCAGCTTATGATAAAGTACTTAATATGTCGCCATATGAGCTTAATGTCTACATTCAGAATGCACTTAGAAAAGAAACTTATAGGCCAATTTTACCGGCAGCCCAGTAGGCTTGTGTTTTGATATTTTTCATACTTACGCCCATCTCCCTCAAAGATTTTTTTAGCACCTGGATAGAAGAGGTATTTCCCACCAGATAAAATATGCCATGATGAAAAAATTCTGGCAATGTTGTCTGAAGTAAATTTAAACTATCCACTGTATTTTTAGCGGGATGCAGAGGTGACTTTAAAACAGATGCAAGCTCTAATCCTGTTTTTGCAGCAATGGTTAAGTTTTCTTCATCTAGCTCTACAATACCTACATAATGTTGTTTTTTAAGATTAATCGCCGCTACTAGTGATTGAAACAAGCCAATTGCAGTTTCATCTCCAAACATAATGTGGAAGCTTTTATCTTGCTGATAAAATTCACGTCCCCTGGGAGCGAGTACCTTCAATTGGTCGCCTATTTTTAAATTGTCAATATACGTACTGCCCGGACCATTGCCGTGCAGGTGAAATATAATTTCACAAATCCCTTTTTCCTGATCAAAATAAGTAGGGGTATAATTACGGTGATCATGATCATTAACCCTAAAACTTACCGCATAACCAATCTGGAAATTTGCGGATGAAAAGTCTCCCTTAAAATTTATTTTTTTGACCCCTGGAGTTAGGTATGCTATGGATTCTACTACTATAGATAGATATTTGCTGGCTAATACGGTTTCTATGGCATCTCCTAACCATTTCGAAATTCTTGGCATGTTTTTTTGTTTTTATGATCCTGCAAAACAACAGCATAAAAGCAAGGGAAACAATGAAGGAATCTATGTAAAGGCTGGACTATTTGCGGTGTTTACGTCTAAATTGCAAAGGGGATATCATTTCAGTTTTACTAAACAGCCTGATAAAATAAGTATGATCATCATAACCTAGCGTATGCGCAATCTGTTTAACGGTATGGTCCGTATAAAAAAGCATTCTTTTAGCTTCCAGTAAAATTTCCTGATGGATCCAATAGCTCACCGGACTGCCTGTTGTCTGTTTTACGGCTTCATTTAAATAGGAGGGCGATATATTTAGTGCTGCTGCATAAGCAGAGGGGCTTTTTTTTTTTCTGAAATCTGTTAAGAGGAGCTTCTTAAATTGACGAGTAATCGCAACCGTACGCAGTTCTTGGTGCAGCGGGTCTTGTCTCTCACTGTAATAGAAAGATGCAAATATGCTGAGATAGGCATCTGTGATGGCATGTAGGGTAAGCGTATTGAAAAGTAAATTTTTACTGTTGTTATAGGCTTCTTCTAATAACAAAAGGTGCTTAGTAAGTAATTTTGCTTCGTCGGCTTTTAAAGTCACAGGTTTATATGTTGCGTTAGACTGGTCAAATATAGGACGCAGGATTTCGTTTATCCATACTACATCCATTGCTATAAACCAGGCTATAGTATTAACCGCCATTGTTCCATAATGAACCTGTCCGGGAAAAACGCATAGTATTGCACTGTCTTTAATGATTACTTCCTTAAAATCGATGATCATCTTACTATATCCTTGTTCCTGAAAAGCAAAAATGTAGTAATCATCCCGATGAGCAGTTTGTAATACCAACTCTTCCGCTGCCAATGTATTTATACTGATCCGTTTCACTTCAAGCCCCCGGCTATTTCTTTCCTGCAAAGAATGTATAGGAATAAAGGACTTTTTCATCATTGCTGTAAAGATATACAATCATGCGAATAATATTTTTTCTTATAACTGCATCACTTGGGACGTGGTTTAAAACAAATGAGGCAGAAAGACTTAAATAACCATACATTTCGTCATATAAACGTCATTATATATAATCATTATTAACAGTATTGTTACGAAAGTTCAGGATGTTGTATGTTTGTCTGTAATTAATCTAAATAAGATATGCAACAATGCTAACTATCAATTTAAAACACACAGCAACATTCCTGATTTTCCTGGTAATCGGTTTAAATTCATTTGGACAATCTAAGAATGGAACAATTAAAGGTACCGTTAAAACATCTGATGGTATCTCTGCAGAGCAAGTAATTATTACTATTAAAGGCATAGCCAATGCTACCTCTGATAGAAGTGGTAATTATATCCTTAAAAATATACCTGCAGGTGATTATACGGTTACCGCAAATTTAGTAGGAGTAACCCCTACCCAAAAACAAGTAACAGTGACTGGCGGACAGACAGTAGAAGTTGCTTTTACTTTAAATGCTTCCAATCAGCAACTAAAAGAGGTTGTAGTTACGGGTGGCAAGACCAATAAATTCGCAGTTAAAGAAAGCGACTTTGTTTCTAAAATGCCATTGAAAAATCTGGAAAATCCACAAGTTTATACAGTAATCTCTAAAGAATTACTAAGCGAACAAGTGATCACTAATTTTGATGATGCATTGAAAAATGCACCAGGAATTGATAAACTATGGTCATCCACAGGACGTAGTGGTGATGGCGCCGGTTATTTCTCGTTAAGAGGGTTTGCCGTACAGCCTACGCTGGTGAATGGTTTACCGGGGTTAACCAATGGAAGTCTTGATGTGTCTAACATAGAGCGGATCGAAGTTGTTAAAGGCCCTTCTGGAACTTTATTTGGTAGCAGCCTGATCTCTTATGGAGGTTTAATCAATACGGTCACTAAACAGCCCTTTGATGGTACAGCTATTGACCTTAACTATACCATAGGCAGTTATGGCCTGCACAGGGTTACTGCTGATGTCAACACACCATTAGATAAGCAGCACAAATTGCTGTTCCGTTTAAATGCAGCACTGCATGATGAGGACAGTTTCCAGGATGCCGGATTTAAAAAGACACGTTTTATAGCACCATCGTTATCCTATCAATTGAATGACAGGCTTTCATTTTTATTGAACACCCAGTTTTTAAGTAGCAAATCTACTACGGCAACGATGTTATTCTTTGACAGGAGTACTGCGTTAAAAACAACTACCCTGGATGGCCTTGATTACGATCCAAATAAATCTTATACCAGTAACGACCTGAGTGTAAGTAACCCGGTTTCAAGCGGTCAATTTCAGATGAATTACAAAATATCTGATTCATGGCGTTCACAAACACTGGTTTCCATTGGTAGTGCTAAATCAGATGGTTTCTATTCTTACCTTTATGAAGGATCACAAACTGTTCCTGGATACCCTAATGTACCTTCTACCTTTGCACGTTACAGCAGTAACCTGAATTCTACCACAAAAACGACTGATGTGCAGCAGAATTTTATCGGCGATTTTAATATTGGTTCGATAAGAAACCGTATGATAGTTGGTTTAGACTATTTTAACAGGACTGCAATTGATAAAAGCTCTAACTATGCGCTTACAGGTATTGTCATGTTAGGTGAAAACGGAAGTGATTCTGGTATCCTTACCAACAAAAATTTCTCGGCACTTACAGATGCGGCAAATTATGGCGATAGTAAAACTACACAGGAAGTGTACAGTGCTTATGCCTCTGATGTAATCAATTTTACACCACAGTTGTCTGCAATGTTAAGTTTACGTGTAGACAGATTTAAAAATGGTGGTTTTAGCATTGCTGATGAAGATGAATTTTCTCAAACTGCATGGTCTCCTAAATTTGGATTGGTTTATCAGGTAATTAAAGATAGAGTATCCCTTTTTGGAAACTATATGAACGGCTTTACCAATGTTCCGCCGCAGCAGGTGAGTAACGGCGGCATTACAAGTCTGCAATCATTTGAGCCTGAACATGCAAATCAATTAGAAGGAGGTGTAAAAGCTGATTTATTTGATGGTAAACTAACTGGTTCATTAAGCTATTACGATATTAAGGTTTCGAATGTAGTGATGTCTACAGGGCCGCTTCAATATACACAGGGAGGAAAAAACTACAGTAAAGGCTTTGAGGCCGAAATTGCTGCAAATCCGTTCCCTGGCTTTAATATCATAGCTGGTTATAGCTTAAATTCTAGTAAACTGACCGAAGGTGATACAGAATACGAAGGCAGAAGACCTGAAGGTGCTGGCCCTAAAAACCTTGTAAATGCCTGGTTTAGCTACAAAATCCTTAATGGGGCAGCGAAAGGATTAGGATTCGGTTTTGGTGGTAACCATGCTTCTACAAACAGTATCGTAAACCGTGCAACCATGGGCGTATTTACCCTTCCTTCTTATACTGTATTAAATGCTGCTGTATCTTATGGATTGCGCCACGTGAGTTTCGCAGTGAAATTAGATAACCTGACAGATAAACAATACTACAAAGGCTGGTCTACATTAGAGCCAATGCGTACGCGCACGATCTCTGGTAGTGTAGGCTACAAGTTCTAATATTTTCTTATTATTTTATAAGCCCTGTTTACCCGCGCTAAATATTGCGCGGGTAACTCAGGCACTATATTTGGTTAGTAACAGAATCAAAGCATAAGAAATACTATCCTCGCCTTTTACTCTTATCAAAAGAGAACCGCCTCGATATACTAAAGCCCCAGCGGTATTGCCCTTTAAGCCATGAACTGGTGGTAGACGGTATAAATTGCATTTCCTCTATCGCTGTAGCATTGGTAAAGTTGAGGTGGAAAACGTGTCCACCTGTTTCAATTTCCAATCCCACACCCAATGGGTTATAGAATTTTACACCGTTTATCTGTTCCAAATAGTCTTTATCTTCACTGTTCCTAAATGGAACGGTATAATCTATCACCAACGACATTCTTTTGCTAATCTTGGCTCTTGCGCCTGCACCTATGGCAAAAAGATCATTTTGATCCCTGAAAGCGGTGAAATTGCGATGTATATAACTTGGTGTTAGTGTAAATGAGAAGTTCGAGTTGAATTTCCGTGCTAAGATAACCTGGCTCACGTAGTTCATCCGGTCTTTTAAATTCTGGTAGGCAATAGGAGAGGCAGAGTCATCTGCTGCTTGTATCGCAGCAATAGTATTACTGCCAAACAAAGTGATAGCAACGGGAATATAATCATCTGTTGTCTGCTCTAGCAAACGGTATTTAATACTTCCCTCATATAATTGCTGAACAGCGGTAGCGCCTTTGGCCCTCGCTAATCCGATTGTTAATCGGTCTGATACTCCATATTCAAATCCAATACGGACATCTGTAGAATTATCAAGTCCAAAAAACTGTCTTAGTCCTCCATTACTGCCTCCAATATCTCCAAAACGATGGTCTACTTTAAAGTCCATTTCATTTTTATAGATAGTCTCATTGGTATGGCCATTAATCAGTTTTGTAGATTTAAAAGTGGCTATAACTTTCTCATGCACCGCTTTTGAAGAGGGCATTTCTTTTTCCAAATCTATCTGCCCAAAGCTGTTTACCGAATTAAATAGCAGTATCAGTAGGATACTAAATATGGCAAGTAAGTGTTTTTTAATCATAATTTTTTAGGTTGATAAATAGCTAATACACGCACCTCTACAAACTCCGCGATATTCTTAAATACTATGCTTGGTACTTTGATCTGATGATCATCAATTTTAACTTTAAAGACTGTTTTTGCAGTAATAGTTCCTTTGTTAACTACTAGTGCGACCTGGCTTTGATAGGGTTTTATCACGCCATGGAGATCCAGGTTCCCATTAACCATTACGTTGTAGCTTCCGTCTTTAGACAGATCTACATCATTTGTGATTTTTCCTTTAAAAATGGAAAATTGGTATTTATCACTTTCTATATAGTTCTCGTTAAAGTGTTCCTGCATCAATTTCTTTTTAAATTGAAACGAGGTATTGGCGACTTTAAAAATGAGATTGCCGGATTTTAGATCGATTACAGAATTTGCAGTGCTGCTTTTTCCTTCAATGTCTTCTACCACTGTGCTGGAAAAGAAAGAGATCGCTGCATTTTTACTGACGTATATATCCTGGCAGTACACTGCTGTAGTCAGGAATGAGGTATAAAAAACAATAATGAATTTTTTCATAGTATAAGATCTGTTAGTACTTTATTGCGGCATGCCCTGATCAAACCAGTCTTGTAACGATTGCAATTGGGCTGCAGTTAATGCAGCGCCAATCGGCATTGATTTTTTTACCAGCACCGCATTTTTGATCCTGTCTGCATTGGCAGCGATACTTGCATACCCATTAAGCGTAAAGATTGGTGCCGCTTGCCTTCCGCTCGCATGGCAGCCAGCGCACCGTGCCTGTAATAGTGGAGCAACAAAATCGGTATATGAAACTTGAACAGCAGGTACTCCGGGGCCTGCAGGAGGAGTTGGAGTTATTTCTTCCGCTTGCTTTTTAGAGCAGGCGGATAAGAAGAAATAACCAATTGCAATAAACAGTGAAATGGTATTGTTTCTCAACATATGCTTAATTGATTAGTGCAGGTGTATTTAGTGTAAGGATTGGCCATACACCAGGCGCAGGGACGCTAACTCCTTTTGTATCGCCACGTTTTGCATCAGCGCCGAAATAATACAGCGGATGACCTTTGTAGGTCAGCTGTTTTTTGCCTGCTGCTGTAATTTGGAACATCAGGTCTTTTTTTATCACTGATGGTACATTCAGCACATTCGATTCATAAATGGGCCAGATAGAATTGTTACTTAGATCGGCTTTGGTATAAGTGTTCTGGTTAAGTTTATCTGGTGCAAAAGCATATAAAGTTCTCCCTTTGTCATCAGTTAAATGCTGGGTAGCTCCGGTACCTTCGGCTGCATTCCCGTTGTAGTTTTTTCCATCTGCACCAACTAGCTGATTGTTTGCCAGCATAATTGAATAATCGGGTTTTGCTACAAACCATGTTCCGCCAGATGCATCTCCTGTTACTGCTTTACCAGTATCGCCAGCATAGTAATACAATGGCCAACCTTTATACGTGGTTTGTTTGTTACCATCTGCACGTGTAATCGTACTGATATCTGCTGCAATTAACCCTGTTGGTGCTGTTTCATTTCCTGCATAATAAACTGGCCACGCTGCTTCACAGCCACCGGTACAGCCAGACTTGCCATCAGCGTCAATAGCAAAAAAATATAAAGTTTTTCCAGTTGCATCTGATAAAATATTACCGAATGCTCCATCAACGCTTAATTGTAATCCGGATGTTGCAGGTGCTGGCGTAACCACAGGGTTAACATATGGATCATTTGTATCTGCAGGTAAGTCGCTGCTTTTTGAACAGGCGGATAAAAAAACAATTGCAATTAAACTAAACCGTGTCAGCTCTCTTTTTAAAAATGAAGTCATGTTATGTGGAATTAGATGAATAAATGAATTTTAAATTTCAATTATTACGGTTACGGGCAGCTGCTTCAAAAGGTTGTTATGTGTGATGAGAAAATAATATATTTGAAAATAATTTGCTGTATTACAGGTGGTTATTGTGAAAAATAAATTTTCTTCCTAATAGAGGCAACCTATTCTTTATGTTCAACGTAGTAGGGGTATTAATGACTGAGCTAAATCAAGATTATAGGTGCTAGCAATCATCAACGGGTGTATTAAAAAAGACAGGTCAAGTCAGCATTTGCTCTATAAAGAATTTTATAGTTATTGTATGGCTATATGCCGTCGATACTCCCTAAATGATTTTGATGCAGCAGATGTTTTAAATGATGGGTTTTTAAAAGTGTTTACACATATTGAAAAATATGATCCTGAAAAACCTTTTAAATCGTGGTTGGGAAAGATTATAACAAACACAGCAATAGATCATTACAGATCAAACCTGAAGTTTTCAGATCATGAAGACCTGGCAACACATGAAAATATTGGCCATGTTGCGTCTGTATACGATCGCATGGCGTACAAAGATCTGCTCGTACTGGTGCAGGAGCTTTCTCCTGCTTACCGTACCGTTTTTAACCTTTATGCAATAGACGGTTATTCACATGAAGAGATTGCTGATCTGTTGAAGATATCTATAGGGACATCCAAGTCCAATTTATTTAAGGCGAGACAGAAATTGCAAGAAAAGCTAAGCTCTTCTGAATCCAGGAAACCACCGCCAAGACAAAACAATTTAGAAGACACCGTTAATTTTGAAGGTGCTAAAGAACAATTGTATGCAGAGGAGATTGTAATCAACCCGCAATTGAACAATCATAGTAACGAAAAAAAAGGATTTATAAATCAACAAGAATATACCGATATAAAAATAAATACTGATGGAAAACGATAACGACATAGATCAGTTATTTAAAGACGGGTTAAACGATCCTGAAATTCCTTTCAATGAAGCGGACTGGAAAAAGATGGAGCGCAAGCTTGATGCGCAGAAGAAAAAAAGAATTGTACCGCTATTGGCAATAACCATGAGTGGTATTGCTGCTGCTTTGGTAGTTGTCTTACTATGGGTGTATTCTAACCCTGATACTGGTTTACCATCAGATAAAAATACTATTAGTTTAAGCAAGCCTGCGGTTAAGTCTGTAAAAGCAAAAAGTATAAATGATGGTAAAGAAACAGCTGTAGGCACAGGTACTGAAACCAATATTATCAATGATGATTCCAATATATCGCAACCAGCTGAAAAAGCAAACAACTATCCTGCCGCAGGTTTACCTAGTTCGTATGCTATGCAGCTAAACCTAACCAAAACACAGCTGTCTCATCATCCATTTGATGGGGCTTTCGCTTATAATAGAACCATAACTGCAGGTGCCAAAAGAATGCCGGATCAAAAAGTTAATATTAATATCCTCTCTATCCCCCGGCAAACAGATAGCAGTGAGATAGTACTGGAAAAGGCTAATGCGTTAGCGCAAACTAAAGATGATCCTTTTGAAAGAAACGATTATTATAAAAGTAGTAAGAACGACCGCGATGCACTCACCCGGAGTATTCAGAAAAAGATGGATGCTTCCTTGGCAAAAGATCATCAGTTAATAATCAGTGCAATGGCTGCTCCGGATATTTCTACTGCCAAAGCTAGTACGTCTTCAAAGATCAGTTCCAATGTAGGTATGCTCGCCACTTATGCTCTTGGTAAAAAAATTAGCTTAACTTCCGGCGCAATATATTCCAAGAAATATTATAATTCTGAAGGGACGTCAACAGTGGCAAATACCTATACCTCCGCAAATACAGCATGGGAAGTTTATGCAGATTGTAACGTGCTCGATATCCCGCTGAATGTGAATTATAAAATGTTAAATAATAAAAAACTATCTGTGAGTTTTAACACAGGCTTATCTAGTTATTTTATGTTAAGAGAAAAGTATGAATTTGTAACTGATCAGCCAGATGGAACTAAAAATGTGTCAAAGATCCAGGTCAATAATGAAAATCAGCACTTATTTGGTGTAGCCAATGTTTCGGTGAGTTTTGATCATCAGATTACGAACACAGTTAGCATTGGGATACAGCCTTTTGCCAAATTGCCACTTACAGGTATTGGCAATGGAAGCGTCCGTTTAAAGTCGGCTGGCGTATCTTTCTCTTTAAATATCGGCTTATTTCCTGTTAAAAAAACTGGTGGTTATGCTTCTTTAAGATAATTAATCATGCGATCACGTTTTATCAAAAATTAAGTCTGCGGTATCTTCATCTATTAAAGATTTATTGTTGAATTAATAGAAACGTAATCTGGCGTAACTAACCTTGCAGCTAATAAAGTGCTGTATGAAACCTAATGATGGATTGCTGTTAGAACAAATTATCGGTAGTGGTGATGAAAGAGCTTTTGATCAGCTTTTTACAAGGTATTATCCTGGTTTGCTAAACTATTCAAAAGTATTGCTCCCCTATCCTACAGATGAGGCCGAGGACATTATCACAGAAGTTTTTTTAAAAATATGGCAACAGCGGGCTACACTTATTATTCATAGTTCTCTCGCTTCTTATCTATATATATCGGTTAAGAATAGGATCAATGACTATTACCGGAAACACCGGACGAATTTACACGAGTCTTTAGATAGCCTGGTTAATAATGCTTGTCCGGAATATATACCAGATCAGCAATTGTCTTATAAAGAATTAAATATGGAAATGGAGCGGCTAATTGACAGGTTACCAGTACGCACACAGCTCATTTTTAAAATGAACAGGCACGATCATATTACCTATGATGATATTGCATTGATCCTCCATCTTTCTGTGAACTCTGTGAAGACGCATATGTACCGCGCACTTAAGTTTCTTAAGGAAGAATACCGTGCTTCAAATGCATCCAGATAAGATTAAATTAATGTTAGCTGTATTATGATTCTGTTAATTCGAAAAATGTTGTAATGAGTTCATTCTCCAAATACGTCTTTACCCTAACAAGCAAAAGATTGAATTTTGGAAGAAAAGGAAAGTTACTTATTAATTACCCGCTATTTATCACAGCAAACGACCACCGAAGAAAATGAACAGTTAACAGACTGGATCGCATCATCCCCATTAAATGAAACAACATTTTATGCAATCAAAACCGTATGGCAGGAGTCAGAAAATGTTTCACGCGCGGATAGCCAGTCTGCGCTAAACAAACTAAAGCTAAAGCAGGCAGCTGCCACAGAAAGATCTTTAAAACGAATAGCACCTTCCAGATGGTATGCTATAGCCGCTGCTCTGATCGGAATAATGCTTGTATTTGGAGGAGGTTACCAATATTATTTTCAAAATGATGATATAGAAGATGTGCAGCAGGTTACAAAAGCTGGTCAGAAAAAGGTGTTTAAATTGGAGGATGGTACCACCGTATACCTTGCACCGCAAAGTACCTTATCTTATTCTGCAAAATTAGGCCGTTCAAAACGAATTGTGACGCTAAAAGGCGAAGCTTATTTTGAAGTCAGCAAAAATCCTCACCGTCCTTTTGTGGTGCATACTGCAGAACTTGATGTTCAGGTACTAGGCACGCATTTTAATGTTAAAAGCTACAAATCAAATAATCAGACTACTGTATCCTTGCTTGAAGGGAAAGTTAAGGTAATTCTTAGTGGGGATGATGAGGACGACTATCTGCTTTCCTCAGGACAGCAGTTGTCTTTAAATCATTTGAACCATCGCATCTACCAACATCAATTTGATGTTGCTGCGGTAACAGGATGGATAACAAATACGCTTGTATTTAAAAATGACAGACTTGCCGATGCGGCAGAGAAAATGGAAAAAATATATGGTATAAAGATAGTTTTTGCTGATCAGGCTACGGCCGATACACGGCTTTATGCCTCTTTCGAAAATGAATCGCTAATCAATGTATTAGAAACTATTAAAGCCGCAGGTAATGTGGCTTATAAAATAACAGGTAATAAAGTCTATTTAACACTCGAATAATGAAGAAAAATACTAGATAACCAATTCACTACTACAAAGAACATGCAAGGCATGGATCTTCATAAAGAAACCGGCATCTGCGAAATGCCGGCTAAAACCGCCCTTTAAACATTGGATATTTAAAATAACGAATTAGTAAAACTATGAAAAAAAAGATACAAACACTTTTTTTATTTCCTGCCAGAGTATTGAAGGTAATGTGCTTTCTGGTATTGCTTAGCTTAACTGCTGCTGCACATTCCTACGATCAAAAACTCTCAGAAATAAACTGCTCTCTTAAAGTAAACCATCTGTCACTGCAGAAAATATTCGATCTGATAGAAAAACAGACTGCTTACAGCATAGTTTGTGTAGATGCTTCAGGCCTTTTACAAAAACTGGTCACTATTGATGCACCGAATAGTAATCTGGATGCTGTATTAAAAAAGTTGGCGTCACAAGCTAGTTTTAATTATTCAGCAGTGAGTAACCGCATCATTATTAAAACACAAACTTTTACTGCGGTTAAGAATATAGTGGCAGATGTTATTAAAGGTCAGGTAACTGATAAACAAAAACAAGGCCTGCCTGGTGTCTCTGTACTGATAAAAGGAAGCAAGAACGGCACGGTAACGGGGCAGGATGGAAATTTCTCCATTAAGGCAAATGCCGGCGATGTACTGGTCATAAGCTATATCGGTTTTGTCAATAAAGAAATAACTGTTGGGAGCGAGGAATTTTACAGGATCTTGCTAGAAGAAGATGAACATGGATTGTCTGAAGTTGTAGTAACAGCCCTGGGTATTAAAAAGAAAAGGCTAAATTAGGTTATGCTGTACAAGAGGTTCAGGGTGAAGATTTGGTAAAAGCCAAGGAAGCGAATGTGATTAGTTCCTTAACCGGTAGAGTGGCAGGCCTAAATATCAAAAATTCTACTGATCTTTTTCAGGACCCGCAAATTTCACTGCGCGGCAGGAAACCACTGATTGTAATAGATGGGATCCCCGACCAGTCGGCCGATTTGTTTAAGATCAATGCAGATGATGTCGAAACAATGAGTGTGCTAAAAGGTGCCAGTGCTTCTGCATTGTATGGTTCCATCGGTCAAAATGGTGCAATCATGATTACGACTAAAAGAGGTAAAGGAAATGGTTTAAGTATCGACGTAAATTCTTCTACAGAGTTTCAGCCTAGTTTTATCCGTATTCCTGAAGTTCAAACAGTTTATGGTGCTGGTTTTAAAGGAAAATATACATATGTAGACGGCTCTGGGGGCGGTCCGGAAGGGTCTGGATGGATATGGGGACCACGATTGGACCAGCGTGATCCATCTACACCTAGCGGTTACTATGAGACTCCGCAATTTAACAGTCCGGTAGACCCTGTAACCGGTAAGCTGGTTCCTTTACCATTTCTTTCGAGAGGGAAAAATAACGTGTCGGATTTCTTCGAAACTGGTATGATATCGGGTAATAATATTAGTATTACTAAAAATTCGGATATGGGTAGTTTCAGGGCTTCTGCATCTCATATCTATCAGAAAGGAATTGTTCCAAATACGGATCTGCAAAACACCTCGTTCAACTTATCTGGTAATTATAAATTAAGCGATGCATTAACTATGGATGCCCGTATGAGTTATAACCGTCAGTATACTAATAACTTTCCTGAAACAGGATACGGACCTACCAATTACTTGTATAACTTGATATTGTGGACTGGCCCGGATGTAAGCGTCAAAGATCTGCGCGATTATTGGATTCCGGGTAAAGAGGGCATACAGCAGCGCAATTATAATAATTCATATTATAACAATCCTTATTTCCAGGCTTATGAGTATTTAAGAGGATATAATAAGGACAATACCTTCGGTTCATTAGACCTGAATTATAAAGTTAGTCCGGCCTTTAGTATTAAATTCAGAAATGGTATTAACGCATACGGTCTAAACCGCACCTATAAAGAACCTAAAAGTTACATAGGTTATGGAGATAAATCGCGCGGACAGTTTACAGTGGCAACGGGCAACTATTTCGATATTGCTTCAGATTTAATCGGTGATTATAACCATACTTTTTCTGATAAATTTAAACTGCATGCACAGGTTGGCGGTGCCAATTATTACCGTAACAATAAATATGGATCTACCACCACCGATGGTTTAAATATTCCTGGTTTTTATAACTTAAGCAACTCTTCTAACCCCGTGCAGGGAACTAATTTTCTGGAAGAAAGACGTACCAGCAGTGTCTATGGAGTAGTTGACCTGGAATTTCTGAATGGTATTTATGTTAGTGCAACAGGTCGTAATGACGTGATTTCTACCTTACCGACCGCGAACAACAGCTTTTTCTATCCATCAGTTACCTCTTCGGTTGTGGTTTCACAACTAACAAAACTACCAGAATGGTTTACCTATCTGAAGGCACGCGGATCATGGTCAAGGGTATCCAGTGCTACATTAAATGATAATGATTACACCTATAGCTATCTTCCATCTTACAATAAGGGAGTTACCTGGAATAATGTACCCTCACTTTCTTATGGTGCAGCGCTATTGACCAGTAATTTAAAGCCACAAACATCCGACAGCTGGGAAGTAGGGATTGATACTAAGTTCTTTAAAAACAGGATCGGTTTAGAGGCTACCTATTATCAGACAAGAGATTTTAATAATATCGTTTCTATTCCAATTTCTGAGACCAGTGGTTATACCTCTAGGCTAGACAACGGGAATGTGTATCAACGTAAAGGTTTAGAATTTGTGCTCTCTGTGTCTCCGGTGAGAGGTAAAGATTTTAGATGGGATGCTACAGCCAACTTTAGTACATACCGCCGTTATTTAAAAGAAATTTATGGAGGCCAGGAGACTCTTAATTATTTGAGAGCAGGTGATCGTACAGATCGTATCTACACCAGTGTTTACCAGTCAGATCCACAAGGGAATATTATTTACAACAGTAATGGATTCCCGTTAGCTGATAACTTTCAGCGTTATGTAGGCAACCAGGATCCGGACTGGACTTATGGTATAGAGAATACATTTAACTATAAAAGCATTACTCTGAAATTCCTGGTAGACGGACGTATCGGCGGTACATTGTACTCTACTACTAATCAGAAAATGTGGTGGGGCGGTACAAACCCCGGCACTGTAAACCAATTCCGCGATGAAGCCAATGCTGGTCTTGCAACTTTTGTAGGGCAGGGGGTAGTAGTTGTTTCTGGTCAGGCTACATACGATGCTAATGGTAATATCACCAGCGATAACCGCACGTTTGCTCCAAATACAAAAGCTGTAAACTATATCGATTACATGACTAATACCAGCAACGCCGCATATAACAATTACAACTATTTCTCGCAGACATTTTTAAAAATTAGAGAAGTTACCTTAACCTGGCAAGTACCAAATAAATGGCTCACTAGATCAGCGATCAAAGGAATTAATATATCTGCTGTAGGACGTAATCTGTTATTATTTTCAAAGCTGCCTAATGTTGATCCTGATCCGGCGGTAGACAACCTGCAAACGCCATCAACACGTACCATTGGTTTTAACGTAAACTTTAAGTTTTAAATAGACACAGATGAAACCGATAAGAGCTTATAGCTGTGAGAACAAAATAAACATAAGCTCCTGCAAGCTTTCATTACCTATAAAAAAAAATAGACTCATGAAAAAAGTAATCTTCACACTTGTTGCAAGCATCGTAATGCTGCATACAGGATGTAAAAAATTCAGTGAATTTCAAACAGACCCAAATAAATCTACCACCTCTACTCCAGATTTGCTGTTAAACACCGTTGAGCAATACGCATTTCAATCTACTGATCTGGGAGTAGCGCTTTCCAGCCGTCAGCTTGCCTTTACAGATAACGTATCAAATCTGCAATACTATGGGTGGACAAGGGGTGCTTTTACTCGTTATAACGACCTTAGGCAGGTTTTAAAAATGGAGCAGGTAATAACCGCACAGAGTAAACCTGAATATATGCCATTGGTCAAATTTTTTAAGGCATGGCATTTTCTGCAATTGACGCAGCAATTTGGCGATATACCATATAAAGAAGCTTTAAGTGGGGATGTTAATATTACCACCCCGGTTTATGACAAACAAGAAGATATTTATCTGGGAATTCTCAATGATCTGCAAGCGGCAAATTCACTGATTACTACGAGTACACCAGCAGTGCAGGGCGATATTGTTTATAACGGAAATATGCAGCAATGGAAGCGCGCAATCAATACCTTAAGCTTAAGAGTTTTGATCAGCCTTTCTCATAAAGAGAATGATACAAGGTTTGAAATTAAGCGAAGGTTTGCCGAGATCGTAAACAACCCTGCTATCTTTCCCATCCTTACTGGCAATGCAGATAATGCTATGCTAAAATTTTATGACCTACAGGGCAACCGTTATCCTTATTACAATAGTAATGATTTGCAAACAGCATATTATATGGAAGAAACTTTTATTAATTTGCTTAAAGGATTTAAAGACCCGCGATTATTTAGCTTTGCTGATAAAGCACCGAAGTTTGCTGCCTTACCTGCAACTGATTTTAGTGCATACGGTGGTGTTAAGGGAAGTGCACCCGTGAATGAGAACAATGCGCGTACGGTAGCAGGGGAGGTATCCAAAATCAATCCGCGTTTTTATAACAATCCGGTAAACGAACCAAGTATTGCTCTTGGATATGCAGAACTTCAGTTTACACTGGCAGAAGGTGTAGTGCGGGGATGGATCACTGGCAGTGCCAGCGATTATTACAATAAAGGCATAACGGCATCTTTTAATTTTTATGGATTGGCTGCCACTGATATTAGTAATTACTTAGCACAAAGCTCCGTTCAGCTGCCTGCAGTTAACCCATTGCAGCATGTCCTTACGCAAAAGTACATTGCCTCTTTTATGAACAGCGGGATGCAGCCGTTCTATGAGCAGCGCCGGACGGGGATACCTGTTTTTGATGTATCTGGTGCTGGTGTATTAAATAATAAAATGATACCAAAAAGATGGATGTACCCGGAAACGGAATTACGTCTTAATCAGCAAAATGTATCCAATGCAATTAGCCGTCAGTACCCTGGTGGTGATGATATTAATGGTGTAATGTGGATATTAAAACCATAAAAATGAATAAGTATAAAAAGATAGCTACGCTAACGCTGCTCTTATTTACCTTAAGTGCAGTGGCACAGAAAAATAAGAAAACTGTATTTATTATAGCGGATGGTATTCCTGCAGATGTAATTGAAAGATTGACATTGCCGCATGTCAATCAGATTATTAAAGACGGCAGTTATGTACGGATGCATGTTGGTGGTGATAAAGGAAAGTATAATGAGACGCCAACAATATCAGCGGTAGGCTACAATAGTTTGCTTACCGGTACCTGGGTAAATAAGCATAACGTTCCTGATAATGATATTAAAGAGCCCAATTATAATTACCAAAATATTTTCAGGCTGTTTAACGCGGCTTATCCAAAGAAGAAAAACGCCATTTATTCTAGTTGGACAGATAACCGGACAAAGCTGCTTGGACATCATCTGCCGGCTGCGGGTAATTTGAGAGTTGATTTTCACCACGATGGGTATGAACTGGATACGGTTCGTTTTAAACACGACCGTAAACGTGATTTTATGCATCAGATTGATGAGCAGGTAGTAAATGATGCAGTTGCGGGAATTAAAACCGAGGCACCTGATCTTTCTTGGGTGTATTTAGAATATACAGATGATATGGGGCATATGTATGGTGATAGCCCGCAGTTCGAAGAAGCGATTAAGATGCTGGATAATCAGCTGGGTAAGATTTACGATGCGATCAATTACCGTAAAAAGAAGTTTAATGAAGAATGGTTGCTAGTAGTGACTACAGATCATGGGCGTGACGAAAACACTGGCAGAGGCCACGGCGGGCAATCAGAAAGACAGCGGAGCACCTGGATGGTTACCAATTATCCTTCATTAAATACCTATGCTAATTATTACGAACCTGGTATTGTAGATATAATGCCAACGGTAGCCCGCTATATGGATATTACCGTTCCGAAACAAGTAATGCAAGAAGTAGATGGTACACCGTTGATCGGTCCGGTATCTATCGCTAATGCAAAAGTCAACTATATCCAGGGCCATATTGACGTTAGCTGGAAATCACTAGAGAAACAGGGTAACATTAAATTCTGGGTAACTACCACTAATAATTTTAAGAGCGGTGGTAAAGATGAATACCAGCTGCTAACTGAAGTGCCGGTTAGCCAGGGACACGTTTTGCTAGATGTAGAAAAGTATCCTTCTTCATTTTATAAAATTGTAATGGAAGCACCAGACAATACTTTAAACAAATGGATATTTTTAGATAAAAAGTAAAAATATAAAGCAATTTCGAGATCAGCTGCAGCTTTATTTTTATTGCTGTGGCTGATCTTTTTTATGCCTTTAAATTACATGTAAAAGTGTTTTGAGTAATAATTTCTACAAAAAATAACGTTACTGGAAAGACGGTTGTATCAAAACTGTTACATGTGATTCTGCTGAAAATATTTCTCTGTAACAAAAAATCCTTAGATTGACCCTTACTAAAACGTTTAAGTAGACGTTGAGTAACAAAAAACCAGATATGATGAAGTATTTTTTAATGGCACAAACCCTTTTGCCTGTTCACATAAATACAAGTACTTGGCGAGTTCTGCGCAAGTCTTTTTCTACCTGTTTTATTGCAATTTTTATTTTTCACCCTGTATAAATAACACTGTTTAATTCCCATCTAAATCTTACGCTTCTCTCCGGTCCCGAATTATTTTAATGCATATATCTAACCTTAAAACGATGATGAGAATGAGAATTAGACAGAAGTTTAAACCCGGACCCGCAATGGCTGCCAGTATTGCGCTCATAGCGCTGGGTTTTAATGCCTCCAGCCTGGAGGCAGCTGATCTTTACCACAGAAAGGTACCTTACAGTGCCATTCGAGCTAGAAATTACCAGGAAGTTCCAATCAAGGGAACGGTGAAGGATGAAAAGGGTTTACCGCTGCCAGGGGTAAGTGTTAAAGTAAAAGGGAACCCTACTGGGGTGTCAACTGATACAAAAGGTAATTTTGTAATCAATGCCCCATCTAAAACGGCTACGCTGGTATTTACTTTTGTAGGCTATAAAGAAAAAGAGGTGCTGATTGCGGCCCAAACAACGCTTGCAGTACAATTAGAGCCGGCCTCAACAACATTAAAAGATGTTGAAGTTGTTGCAATTGGATATGGTACAATTTCTACGAAAGAGGTTACTTCTGCTACAGCGCATGTGGGTACCGAAGATTTCAGACAAAGTGGATCAAGAAATCCACTGGATCTGATACAGGGTAAAGTTGCTGGTCTGCAGTTATCAAGACCAGGTGGTTCTAATCCAAACAGTCCGGTTACCTCTCAGTTAAGGGGAGCAGTTACCACGCAAGGAAATGCAAGTCCGCTCTATGTAATTGATGGTATCCCAGGTGGTAACCCCGATCTGTTACAGCAAGATGATATCGCATCAATCGATGTATTGAAAGACGGGTCTGGCGCTGCAATTTATGGAACAAGCGCAAATGCTGGGGTAA
>Ga0247734_1000402_pt1 | contig 38350 bp, 39 predicted proteins | sample UWRJL103311B2_FD_180933 | JGI IMG/M metagenome (GOLD analysis project Ga0247734, IMG submission 180933) | Plant litter microbial communities from Arlington Agricultural Research Station in Wisconsin, United States - UWRJ-L103-311B-2 | ecosystem: Environmental > Terrestrial > Plant litter >...
TGTTTATATTTCTCCAAACCCGATGCATTCTCATGCCACAGGCCGAAGGGTAAGTCAACGATAGGTTCTCTTCTCTCCTCCATTTTCCCCTCCAAGACCTGTCACTGAATAGACAAAAAGCCAGAGTGAATATGAAGGATGGTGTTTTATGTAAGGAGAGAAGAAGAGTCTGAGAAGAGCTGTCGTGATAAATGAAAATTCGGAGCTTGGGCTAAGCGAAAAGCTAGCTATATTCAGAATAGCTTGCTCCAAGTCAGACCTGAGGTGGGGTCGAGGAATCATAACCCCTCCACTGAGCAACAACAATTACAAAACAGTCTGCTTTGAGAAATCATATAGGTCGTAAAGTTTTCTCGCATATATTCGCATACGACCCCGATACTGTGAGTAAACCCACCAATCCTTTGTGATAATCCATATCCAACAAAACCCCACCTTGCTCACAACCAACAGCAGAACATAATGGCACCAGGAGGACCCCCAGGGGGAGGACGTGGCAGAGGCGGCAAATTCAAGAAGTTTACTCGTGGAGGTAGGTCTTCTCAATGCTATCCAATGACTGCATCTCACTAATGTATTACTAGGTGGAAAGCACTTTTCCAAAAATCTACGACCTCTCGATGCCGATGGAAATGAAGTTGTCGAGAAAGATCCAAACGCATCTTCCTCAGAGGAAGAAGACTCATCGGAGGAGTCATCTGAAGAAGAGGAAGATGTCGATAAGCCTACTCTGACACGTGAGCAACGCCGCGCTGCCGCAAAAGCTAAGAAGGAGGCAGCTATCGCGCGAAAGACCGGGAAGGTTCCACAAGCCGGTGACATGCCATCAAGCTCCGAGGAGGAAAGTGAGGAAGATGACATGCCAGCCAACCCAAACCATTCCAAGGCGGCCAGAAATCAGGCAACTCTTGCGCCCGTCCCTATTGATGAGGTTACAGAGGGTGTTAAGGATATGGGTGTTGGCAAAGGCAAGGCGAAGCCAGTTGGAGAGCTAAGCCGGAGAGAGCGAGAGGCAGTCCAGGCACAGCAGGCTAAGGAGAGATATCAGAAGTTACATGAGGCTGGAAAGACTGATGAGGCTAAGGCGGATCTTGCTCGACTAAAGCTGATTCGCGAGAAGCGTGAGGCAGAAGCTGCACGCAAGCAGGTCGGTAAATCCTGCCTTGAGTCATTGAATTATACTAATAACTTGCTAGGCCGAAAAAGAAGAACGTGAGGAAGCGGAGAAGGGAAAGAAGGCTCAAATCGACGCTCGCGAAGCGAAAATGAGAGAAGCGGCATTAGGTCCCGCGAAAGGTAGCAAGGGGAAGGGGAAGAAGTAGATTTGTATAAATCTGGTTATTTCGCAACTTCTACTTAAGTAATTCCCTTAGGATGGTCTTCACTTGGCATATGAGCGAATAAGATATCATTTTACTCTGCTTTCTCATACAATTCGGCATGTGATCATATGTCATGCTTGCGTCCTATATATGTTAAACGATAATGGTAGGAGGTCGTTTGCAAGGAGTTATATATAAATTACGCATCATGGAAGAGTGTGCTGAATTAACTGTTCTATTAAACACCGGTTAAACTTCCATCTGATGACTATGTATTTATTATAATATGCAACGGATTCCGTGCTATTTTGAGCGATCAGTGTTCTCATGGCGGTCATTCGAAGCAGACTGAATTTCGTAACAAAACATTCATTACGCCTTATATATGGTGGAATATCAACGAGAATATATAGATCTCCGCTTCCTCGCCATTTAATTTACACCTAGTACTCTCGTCAGCTCATTTTCTGGCTGATCGTTCCCAAGCCTCCCACTCTCGTCTGAACGTTCTCATATCCTCAAGATCCTCATCGAAATACTGGTTCTGACTTATGTTGGGCAAGTCTATATCGTTGAAATTACTACGCCGAAGTGAGCCCACAGGCTGCCGGCGTGTTCGCAGTTGAGACTGAAAGGGAGACAGTTGTGATCGAAACGTTGCAGGTGGTAGATAAGTCTGTTGTCTACCAAAAGGTGCTTGGGATGGCTGTGTTTCAAGCCCATGCTGACGGCTTCCGTCTCCTTCTATCATTTCTTTGCGGCTCATAAATAGATGAGGACTTGGAATCGAAAATCCTCCTAGGTTTCGGCTAATATTGTTGGGATGCCCAGTTAGTGTAGGTAGTGGGCTTCCGCGAGCATACAGATATGAATTGCAATGGTTATCTATTAGAATTCGACGAGTTCGAGGGTCGCTATACCCACTGGCAGGTTGGGTAAGCCCTGGAATAGCTGTATGATAGTTATCGATGTCATCTCGGATTCCAAGGCGACCAATGCCTCCAATTGTGTCACAACTTTTGACACAGCCTCCAATTCGCTTGCTCCATTCTTCTCCGCAACTATAACAGAAGTCTCGACCACAACGGCACTTTTCACTATCAGTGACTAAGCAATTAAAATTTTGAGAGACCTTGGACAATAAACTTACATAAATATGATCACAGCCACGCTTCTTCTCAACCATATGACCACACTTAGGGCATTTTTGCCAGCCCTTCTTCTTGGCAAGGTCGATGACTTTCTGGAGGTCTATGTCGGTGCTGGTGGAACACTTTCCCTGATGATACTTGCCTTTACACTTTAGGCATGCTGTAGTCTTACACTTTGGACACGTTGCCTTTCCTTGACGTATGTCTTCCGGAAACAGAAAGATCGAGCATTGTGCGTTAGCGCAGTAAACCTTCTCTTTATCCGGCGTGCTGTGCTCAAGCCATTTGTCACTGTATATCTTTTGGACATTGGTGGGAAGAGATGTATAGACATCTCGGAGTCTGATGCGCTCATTGCAACATCGTGGAGGAAATATGGACATATCTTCCAAAACGTGTTGAAAATATGCCAGAATGCAGTCCTTGCACCAATGATGCTCGTTGCAGGACACCAAGACCACCTCTGTTGGACCGAAATCATCCAAGCAAGAGGCACAGGTAAGTTTCCCAGATCTACCTGACTCCGTTGCTCTTCTTGTTAGTCTACTCTGATAAACGGGATCGTTAGATTTCATTGTTCATAGCAGGGTTGAGGACCTAGTTACATAAAAATAGCAGTTTCCTTGATTTAATACTATTGAGAGTACATGTTCCTATCAGACGATTCACAAGAAAGATTCTAACTAGATTTGGAGGCTGATTCACGGTATATGCTACGCAATTCTTCTTGTATTGTTGAGTGTTTGTTCTTGTACCATGCACTTTATGACTACAGTTCCATGTAGCGAGAGATCAATTTATGATGGAGCCAGTGCTAGAAAAGAGGAAAGGCTCACCACGGAAACTTTTGTGATTGTAAAGTACCACTGAATGATGTGATGCATAGCTCATCGAGTATAACTACCTCGCTCCTATAAAGGAACAGCTGTACACGATCTTCTTAGAAAGGATCTGAATCAGGTATACTATTCCAAATTCTGGAAATATACTATTTGAAAGTAGTGCCTAGTGTTCTATAGAGAACTTGATATCTACCGTCTTCCTTAACAACGAAGGTGCAATGTCTTACTTGGCCTGGGTCCATCTGCGGGCCACTTTATTTTATTTACTCTACAGCAAAGGTCTAGCATCACTCTCTGTTTTACCTTCAGAAGGTCCTCTTATATAAAGGCAGATGGATGTACAAAATATCACAAGTAATATCAATCGCAGTGCTTCATGATCGAATCACCTGACCTAGAGGTATGACTATAAGGGTACCTCATTCTTGAGTGTGCTGTTGTTACCTCTGGGGAATATCTCACAAGGAGTTTCCCAACTGTGCCCTGTGCCTCCTATCTTACACAGCTCTAGCACATTCAAGACAAGAGTAATTTCATAATATTCCAAACTTCAAGAGAAAAAAACTTCAACTCTGAAAGTCCCCAAAATCTGGAGGAACAAGTCTCTATTATGTTTTAGTGTGTCAACCCGTTTGAGAAAATATGGACCATCTTCAATACAAGGGAGTATTTCACGTGACCATTCCCAAATCGTTCTGTGCTCTAGGTTCCAGGTTCATAGTTAGCGGAAATAGGATGACGATGCATTACTTGATACTTTCTAAGTAGACCGGAGATGAGTTGAAGTGATACGGCCAGGGATTTCGATCGAGTAATAATCGAGTAAGAGTGGAAAGCGAAAATGAAGCTATCTCGGAGCGGTCAACAGGGAATCGCGCTAAGTAGAGGTTGCGCTTCCGGAACTCGCCTGTTTTATAATTAGAGAAGACATGACAGCCATTTCTCACACTCTCAACACATTCCACTCCGGTGCGGGCATCGACTCGTGCAGCCTGGTTTGCTTACCTCCAGCTACGCATTCGTGATGTTGCACCGCATCAGTCAATATTCTGGCCTACGATGGGTTGCTATATATCAATAGGTACGAAGCTAACTACGAAGCACGCAAAAGCGTCGGCCGGGCTGCGAGAGGCGGCTATGCGTTCGGGCCAGCATTCGGTAAAGGCATGCGAGTACCGATTTTCGCGGGCTCGGCGGGTACCTGGCTCGACTAAGCCGACGACGAACGAAAGCGGGATCCGCTCCTCGACAAGTATCATCTAGGTTTGGACCAGAAGCTGATTTTACTCGATAGAAACTCGTCATGGGTCAGATTGATGAGCACTACGCTCAAGTAGTGTGATTCTAGGGGTCCACCAAGCCACAAAGGCGATTCCCGTGGCCGCCGTTGGGACGTTCATAGGAGAGATAAAGAAAAGATAAGGGTTTGGTGGATGCAAGCACACACGACGATGCGATGTCCACCATGCACCCCACAAACTCCATATTCTCACACTTGCTGGTTCCCTGGCAAGCCTCCTTTTCTATTTCCATTACTCGATCTGCTGGTGGTCTAGCTTTCCCTTCCGTTTCCTCACTCTCTCTCTCTCTCTCTCTCTTATACTTTTACCTCTTTTTGCTCCCTCCTGTAACACAAGCCTTCGAGATCCTCTTACTGCTTCGATAAGAAATTCACTGTTCGGAATAACTTCTTTACCACCAGCAACCCCTCCTTATACCCTTTCGACCCCAGATTTCCTGGCTTTTTGGGTTTCAGAGCCCTTCACTCTTCACAATGAACCGCAACGACAGCCTACCAAACCTGGCACCAACTCCTCCCCATGATTCCAACGTCCCCCTTACAGTATTGGTCTCAACAAGAGCAGTCATCTTCGACAATGACAACAACCTTGTTGTCTCACCCGCTACCCTGACCCTCTCTCCCCATACCGGCACCATCATATCTATCCTCCCATCTATACTTCCTCCGTCCAGCTTTCCGCCAAACACACTCTACATAGATCATTCTCCCCACCTTCTGCTACCTGGTCTGGTTGACGCCCATGTCCATCTCAATGAGCCTGGGAGGACAGAATGGGAGGGCTTCGAGACTGGCACAAAGGCCGCGGCATCCGGTGGTGTTACGACGGTTATTGACATGCCTTTGAACGCCATTCCTCCAACTACAACTGTAAATGGCTTGAAGGAAAAAATCAAGGCGGCGCAAGGACAGTGCTGGGTTGATGTTGGATTCTATGGAGGCATAATACCAGGGAACTCTGCAGACCTTCTACCCCTCGTGGAAGCTGGCGTGAGAGGATTCAAAGGTTTTCTCATAGAAAGTGGTGTAAGTAATAAGCATTTGGTTGTGGACAGGAACTGACTGTTTAGGTTGTCGAATTCCCAGCGGTGTCTTCATCTGACGTTGCACTTGCTATGACTACCCTAGCAAACACTCCCACGACCCTGATGTTCCATGCCGAGATGATTCCGCCTATTGCCGCATCAGTGGGAGACACTGTTCAGGTATCGGAAGCACCTCTTGCACCTTCCGGTCCTTTGACATCATACTCAACCTTCCTTTCATCTCGTCCTCCTGCATTCGAGACATATGCTATTGAGGAAGTACTCTCGCTTGCTCACTTGGCACCAGAACTACAACTACATATCGTTCATCTCTCCGCCGTAGAGGCAATCCCTCTTCTTAGAAAGGCACGCCAAGATGGCATAAAAATTACTGCAGAGACATGTTTTCATTACCTAGCACTTGCAGCCGAGGAGGTGGCCGAGGGTGATACAAGACACAAGTGCTGTCCTCCGATCCGTTCCTCGCTTAATCGGGATGGCCTCTGGGCCGAACTTTCAAACCCGGACTCGGTGATCCAAACTGTGGTATCTGACCATAGTCCTTGCACACCGGAGCTAAAGCTATTACCAGAGAGCTTGAGCCATGGATGTGGTTCAGCTTTGGGTCATGCCACTACGAAGGGAGTCAATGGAGAGCTCATTACCAAGGAGGAGGCTCTCGAAAAGGAACGCGGAGACTTTTTTGCATCTTGGGGAGGAATCTCATCGGTTGGCCTTGGATTGCCTATTCTGTGGACCGAAGCCACATCTCGTTCCTCGAGTGTAGCTTCTGTGAGTATCATCGATGTAGTTCGTCTATGTGCGATCAATACCGCGAAACAGGTGGGTCTCAGTCACAAGAAGGGTGCACTTAGACCTGGTATGGATGCAGATGTTTGCGTTTTTGATGACCAGGCTACCTTTGTGGTAGGTAGGGAGCAGATGTTGTTTCGAAACAAAGTCAGCCCTTATCAGGGACGAAAAATGAGAGGTGTCGTTAAGGAAACATGGGTTCGAGGGGAGAAGATATTTGAGCGGGGAGCAACGAACGGAGGCTTTATCTCTAAGGGTGGAGCGATGGGAAATCTGTTGCTCGAAAAAAGGAAGCTTTGAGTGTATTCTCCGTGGAAAGTCGACAATATCATGAGATCATAATCTCTTTTCAACGAATTTATGATTTAAGGAAGTGCATTGGGAGGTTTTTATGCATAGGTAGCGCTGGTTTTGGCATTCTCAACAAGGGTAAACACATACCCCATCAATGTGGTCTGAGACTGAATCATGGCCCATATAAAAGGTCGATGGCTTCAATATACTTATATAAGGAGAACAGAATACTACGTATTGACGCTTTTCTGTTTTCCAAGATACCCGGTGCCAGAATGCCATACCAAAACCCCATTGTCATGACATGTTTCCCCGCACCAAACTTCTCAAGCAATCATAAAGGAAATAAATCTTTAAAAAGCACCTCGTGCCTCGCTCCGCTCGGAAAGCCGAGCGGCTTTCCGAGCAGAGCCGTCTAACCGCAATCCTTGTGCGGAGTAAGCTTTTTTTCGGTTTCATTGGTCACTTCGGGTTCACCTCCCGCAGTTAAAGATATCAACGGAGTTAACATCAAGGGGTTAATGAGTCATTCATATCTTCTCAGAGCAGCTAAGTCTGCATTTTCTCGAAGATTTAGACACTTGGTTCACATTAAATGTAGCTTTTTGCTTACCTACAACTTCCGGTGATATCTTACCTTGCAACCAACATGACTGCAAGTTCCAATTGCAGCGACGCAGAGAAAGGAACAGCTTCTTCTGAGAAGAGTGGAAATGTACGTTGCGTATCTCCCCAGACCATAGCCCCTTTCTATAGTTATATATCTTTTTATGGCATTCAGAAATGGGTATTACATATGAATTTGATATTTCCAATTCTTTTAGTACCACCTTTCTTTGATCATATGTCACTTTTGCTTTTGCTGCTTGATATGTCAAGAGCATTAGTACAGTGACTAAATTTTTATTGGATGGTGGTTTAACTCTCAACAGCTTGCTATAGATGAATCTCTTGATAAGGGAACGTATTCTTCAATTGAAATGGGAGAGCAATCTGAAAAGGCGAAACCCAACTCCATCAGACAAGTCCTCAGTCGAACAATAACATCAGCATCATCTAAGAAAAGCAAGAAGGCAACGCAACTCGTCAAGGAGGTCTATCCTGAGACAGACTTAGATAACGGTTTAGTAGGGTGGGAGGGTCAAGATGACCCAGCTCATCCAAGAAATTTTCCTGAAAAGCGAAAATGGTTACTCTTGGGCTGTGTCTCCGGTATAACTTTTCTAACGTATATCATCAATGACATCAATACCAGAGGAACCTGCCAACTAACAGCTATATAGCCCATTATCAAGCTCCATCCCTGCGCCTGGTATCTCGATCATGAACCAGGAGTTTCACAATGAGAGTCAAGTCCTCAACACTCTCGTTGTGTCAATCTTCATTCTTGGTTTTGCATTCGGTCCTCTGGTCCTCTCGCCACTCTCTGAAATCTACGGACGAGGGGTAGTGCTGAATTGCTGCAATGTCGGTCTAGTGGTATGGCAAATTGGTTGTGCATTGGCACCAAATATTGGATCATTAATTACAATGCGTTTCCTAGCTGGCCTAGGTGGATCAGGTTGTTTGTCTATCGGGGGTGGTGTTATTGCAGATTTATTCCCGGTTCAGCAAAGAGGGGCAGCGAACTCTATGTTTACTCTTGGTCCATTATTTGGGCCGGTCGTTGGACCTATTGTTGGTGGATTCATTGCTCAACGAGCGGGATGGAGGGTAAGTTGCCTCTAGATGCTTACGGAACCGCAAATTGACATACATCTTCTAGTGGGTTTACTGGGTGCTTCTTATAGCTGGATCAATATTCACAATAGGATTCTTTTTGGCAAACAAGGAGACAAATCACTCAGTACTAATCCGCCACAAAACAAATAAGCTCAAGAAGGAAACCGGCCGTACTGATCTTCGTTCGGCATACGATGCCTCGAAGTCTCCTAAAGAGTTGACAGCCTCTGCGGTTCTCGCATCAGGTGTCGCTCGACCTTTCCGCATGATCTTCTCCTCGCCTATTCTCCCAATACTTGCCATCTATATCTCCTTTTTATTCTCTCTCGTCTTCTTGATATTCACCACAGTCACAGGAGTGTATATCAAGCAATATGGCTGGGAGCCTGAGTAAGTCTTCTTTTTCCTAACAACTAGCCGCTGTTTTTAATAAACCAATCTAGGATGTGTGGTCTAGCTTATCTCGGGGTGGGATTCGGCTTTGTACTCGGCGTCATCGCCGTCGCAAAAACGTCGGACTCAACAGTCCTCCGGCTCACGGCCGCAAACGGTGGTGTTTACGAACCCGAAATGCGTCTTGCCCCTTGTGTGTTCTTTGGGCTTTTTGTCCCTGTTTCCTTCTTTTGGTATGGCTGGTCTGCAGAAAAACAAACGCATTGGATTGTGCCCATTATCGGTCTCTTGCCATTTGGAGTTGGGGCAATGGGGGTCATGGCTTGTATACAGGTATGTTCACCTTTGCACATTCATTCTTCTTGTAGAAGAAAACCTTCTCTAACTGTTTTGATCAGACCTATTTCATTGATGTAGCCGGCGTCTATGCAGCTAGTTCGATCGCAGGGCTCACAGCCTGTCGTTGCCTTTTCGCTGCATTCCTCCCGCTGGCTGCACCAAAGATGTATGAAGACTTAGGGCTTGGTTGGGGAAACAGCTTGTTGGGATTTATTGCATTAGCGTTAATCCCGGCGCCGCTGTTGATTTACAAGTCAGGTGGAAAGATTAGAAAAAGATTCCCGATAAATATAGGATAAGTGTATATTCTCATTAGTAGCTAAACTCTGCAGTTACTTTAGTAAAGGGTTTGATGTATTGCATTAGAGCGGCAAAATCGCATACATAGGTTGTTTCAAGTAATAGATATGAAGGAATTGCAAGACATAGAGCATTACGTTACACAAAATCGCAAATTAAGTTAATGCCCCTTTTATATTTACCGACCACGTGATACCCAGGAATATATTCACTTGAGCTCAAGTCTCATGTCGTTAGTGTACTTTTTGATTCTCAAGAAGCAGAGACTACGAGTGATCATTAAGCAATAAAGGGGTTGGATGTAAAAGTGGCATTCGCTGGATAATAATGTTGTACCATACTTTTGTAACATCGAAGCACTATCTTCAAAAAATCTTTAATCATTTTTAATGCCCACCTTTCCGATTTTCCTCAATCCAAAGCCCACAACACCGAGAACCATAATGTTTGCACTAAAGCAGAGCCAAAATGTAGCTCGATATCCATCCATCAAATTCTCAGTAGGATCACCCTTCTCTGCCATCGTAACACTTGAAGCCACAACAGCCGTCACAGCCAGACCAACGCTATTGCCAATATTACTGATAGTATTGAACACTCCACCTGCTAATCCATGCATGTGAGGTGGGAACACGGAGGTGATGACCAAGTTTGCCACAGTAAAAAGCACATCTGCGCAAACAGGTGTGCATGCCGTGGCGATGAAAGCACAAGCCCAGTATGACCATTCCGGTTTGATAATCGCCATTAGAAGAGGACCTATTGCTGTAATCATAGCAGAACCCAAGACTAATACATCTGCACGGACATGTTTGACCAACAAACCAGTACAGAGATTAGTAAGAGCACCTGTAACGACCATCGGAAGGAAGCGAAGCGAGGTTTGAATTGCAGGCAGATTTTGCACTGATTGAAAATATAGAGTGAGAAAGAACTGAACGGCGTTGAATATGCCCCAGATGAAGAAGACTGTAATGCACAGGGAAGTGAAGACAACATTGTTCCAAAGTGATGGTGGAATGATGACTTTTAGACCTAGCCTCTCCTGTCGTCGGGTGTGCCAGATGAAGATTGGGATTAGAAATGCTGCAACCGCTGAGAGTATAATTGGTACTGGAGCTATAAAATTCGACGTGGTCCCGGCTAGAATGGAAAGAACGTAGGAGAAAAGTCCCAAGGAAGCGCTTATGAGAGCACAGCCAATCCAGTCGATCTCAGATCCCAGACGCTTAAATATTGTTTTGAAAGATTGTGTCTCCATTTTTTTCTCAACGGGAATCCCAAAAATGGAGATAACGAAGACCACAAAAGTTAATATCGCCCCAATGTAATAGCCCCATCGCCAACCGACGTTCTGAACAAAGATCCCACCAAGAACGAGTCCAACACTAAATCCCACAGGCTGTCCTGCTCCGAGACAAGCAAAGGCAATATTGCGATATGATCCTGTTGGAATATGGCTGGTAATAAGCATGACCGAAGAGGGTAGGCATAGAGATAGGGCAAGGCCTTGAACTGCTCGGAAAAGAATAAGCTGAAGCCCTGTCTGACAAACACTGCAGGCAACTGTCGTCAACGTGAGCACGAAGGTCCCAATGAGATAGATTTTGCGACCCCCTATCACGTCCGAAATGGATCCAGAGAGTAGGAGTGTGCAACCACATGTAAGGGAGGAGACAGAAGCTGGCCACAACAGGAGTGCTTTTGATAAACCGATCTCACGTGCCATCGTTGGTAAGCTAACGACCAGAATTCCAGCAAGCATAGAGTTAATCAAGGTGACACAAGACACCGTGCCAATGATGATTGTTGCCCTCCATTTCGAGATTGGGGAGAGACCTGCGTTTGTTAGACTTTCGAATGAATTGTCTGGCTCTCCAGGAACAACGGAAAGAGCTCTATGTATTGGTTTCGGGTATTGCGAAGCTACAGAGTAGTTAATTGTTTCCAATTCTATATCTCGAGATTGGTTCTGATAGGCAGTAACAGATGTAGTGGTACTGGTCGTGGACATTGTGAGAGATTGCTTGTAGAATTCCAAGAGGTTCGGTAAATTGTACTTCTTCAACACAAAAAGATGTCTCCTGAGCTCCTTTTATAGAAATCCGAGACAGGAATCATTGAACGTAATGAGAATCCACGAAAGCTGAGTTTATAACATGCACAATGAGTAAGGAAATTCTCTGCATAATCTGGTAGGCTATTTCGTATGAAGAGTGGGGTAACGGAAACCTTGTTTGAATAAGTCCAATTGTTCTTTGCGAGGTATTCAGATATTATTAATGGAACATATTTGAGTTCAGTTAAGACAGGATGAGGAAAGTTGGAATGCATTTAGAGGAAGTAAACCTACCGTAGAACGACAGTATTGATCTGTGCTGACTAGAGCCTCATTCTCTGAAAATGAAATTGCACTATATCATGAAAATGAAGCACTTGAAGTTCTAAGCGTCGATGGTGGAATCCAATCATGCCCAAGAGTTCAGATATCATAGCTCAAGGCGTTATCAAGGACCTTAAACATCATCTCCCTAGGCTCAATTCAGGTGTTTATCCCGGATTTGCGATTTTATTTTTCGGGCAACTTATGCCCGAAGTACAGGAGACTCTTCAAGGGATGAGAGGGTTGATATAAAGTAGACTTCATGCATCTTGCCAATAGGTTTAAAACTATGTCAACATACGAATAATAAGGACATTTCCTGTCTAGCACGACCAAACCCAAAGGCAAGGAAGAGTTCATGGTGCAGAACGATACACTATGATGAGAAGGATATATCTATGTATACCCGAAGCAGGTTCCAGTACCTACTATTGCTGTAGGGAGGCCATACAAGGCAGAGCATATCCACCTGCAACCTAGTACTAGGTTGAGAGAGGGTGGAGATGGTTCATAGGGAAGGGTAATACTCCATCGCTTGTGTAAGATAAACAACAAAACAGCGTAGCAACAACAAAAAGATATCTTGAAGATACACCGAATAGTCCAAAAATTGAGACGAAAGTGTATCTGGTAAGAACGATGAAGTCTAAACTCCCATAAGTCAATTAGGGCAGAAAGTACTACCCTTATATGAACATTTTGTGACGAACTCCATGCAATGCTGCCAAACGCCCCGATGCTAATCAACATACTACGCTGCAATCTGAGGTTCCCCTTGTGCCTGCTGCTGCTGAGATTGTATTTGTATGATCTGAGAAAGTCAGCATAAGATGCACGAAGGAAAGAATGTAAGGTACTTACCTCTGTTCTCAATTTATCACTCTTCTCTTGTATATCCTTGATCTGCTTTTCAACCCTATTTCTGTATAACTGTCAGCCTTTCCTTGTAATATTTGTAAATCTAGCTTACATCTCATTCTCAATGAACTCTAATCTGCTATCCACGGCGAGTACTGCCTCTGTCTTTTCCTGCTTCAACAGTACTGGTCCAACAAGCTTGTAGATGTTGGCAGCATCATCCATGCCAGCGAATTCCTGAAAATACTTAGCCCCCATAGATTATAGTGTGCATTATTTTCGAACCTTCTGGACTTGCTTGTTCTCCTGCTGTTGGCTTTCGAGCTTCTGCCGTGATTGAATGATGTTCTGCAATTCTAGAACAGATGTTAGACTGACTATTTTGGATGATCAGATAGTATTACCTTGCTCAAACTTCTGATATTGCTCAGAGAGGGCTTGTAGATTCTGCTGCTGGTCTGCCATGACTAAATTGAAGATTGGTCGTTGAACCTGTGGTAAAGAGTGGACAGAGTGGACGGATATTGCTCAAGAGACTCGCTGACTCGAAGAAGGCTAATGGCTATAAATTGAGACTTATTTTAAAAGTCAAAAGAATGTATTATTGGGCGTGATAGACGTTATGGTAAGCTCTACATAGAGTTGTATCTACTTCATCAAAAAGTCCACTAGCGTCATCGCGGGGCAGCAGCGATGCCTTGCCAACGGCCAAGCGATCTGAGTTCGTCATAACCTTCAACGATTACAAGAAGACAAAGTTGTTCTAGGCGACAAATTAGTTCTTGTTACTGATATATCCCTGACATTTCTTAACATCATTGTCAGCGGTCGCTCTTCGCAATTCAGAAGCCTATCGTTTAGTTTGCTAAGGCGTCCAACATCACCACGCCCACAAAGCGACCAAAAGGACTCGAGCTATTGCATATCTAGCTCTGCAGATTCACACTGTTCCCTACTTCTCAAAATTGGGATACACCGCACTGAAAGCCAGGGTTATAATCTGATAAATACGAATTTCACAAGCAATTCCACCCCACCCCCACCAACATGTCGAACACCGACTTTCTCGGCCGCGCAATAGATGTAGTCAAAAAGGCTATCGAGGCCGATACTTCTGCCGAATATGAGAAAGCATACCAGCTTTACTACCAATCGCTTGAGCTTTTTATGCTAGCACTAAAATGGGAGAAGAATGCGAAATCTAAGGAAATGATAAGAGCAAAGGCTGGGGAGTATATGGAGCGAGCAGAGAAGTTGAAGCAGCATCTGGCAGGGGAAGATGGAAAACGAAAGAAACCTAGCATGGTTGGTGCAAATGGAACTAGTGCGGGTGGAGCTGGTAAAGGGAAAGAGGAGGAGGGAACGGATCCAGAGAGCCAGAAGTTGAGAAATGCTCTGGCGGGGGCTATATTGCAAGATAAGCCGAATGTCAAGTGGGAAGATGTTGCTGGTCTAGAGGGTGCAAAGGAGGCACTGAAAGAGGCGGTCATTCTACCCATAAAGTTCCCTCATCTTTTCACCGGCAAGAGACAACCATGGAAGGGCATTCTGATGTATGGTCCACCAGGAACGGGTAAAAGTTATTTGGCGAAAGCAGTAGCTACAGAGGCAAATAGCACATTCTTCAGTGTTTCCAGCTCGGATTTGGTCAGCAAGTGGATGGGAGAGAGTGAAAGGTCAGTTGCGCAGAACCTGGCTATGATAACGCTTCTAATGAATCGCTTAGATTGGTTAAGCAACTCTTTGCGATGGCTCGCGAAAACAAACCCTCTATCATTTTTATTGATGAGGTAGATGCTCTCTGTGGACCTCGAGGTGAAGGAGAGTCCGAGGCATCTAGACGAATCAAGACAGAAATGCTGGTGCAAATGGATGGTGTAGGCCGTGATAGTAAAGGGGTCCTTGTTCTCGGGGCAACAAATATTCCATGGCAATTGGATGCTGCTATCAGGCGCCGCTTCCAAAGACGTGTGCATATTTCATTACCAGATTTACCAGCAAGGACGAAAATGTTCGAGATTAGTGTAGGCACGACACCTTGTGATCTTGAGGCCGCCGATTTCAGAAAGCTAGGGGAGCTGAGCGAAGGTTACTCCGGGAGTGATATCAGTATTGCTGTTCAAGATGCTCTTATGCAACCAGTGAGAAAGATCCAAATGGCTACGCACTACAAGAAGGTGATTTTACCCAACCAACCCTACACCGCTTTGGACATGCTAACATAAACAGGTGATGGATGGCGACGTGGAGAAACTGACCCCCTGTTCCCCAGGTGATGCCGGTGCGATGGAGATGTCCTGGACAGAAGTTGACTCGGACAAGCTCCTGGAGCCACCCCTCGTTCTTAAGGATTTCGTAAAGGCGGTCAAAGGTGCACGACCTACCGTCTCGCAAGAAGATATCAAACGAAGTGAGGACTGGACAAATGAATTCGGCAGTGAAGGTGCTTAGATGCAGACAATCGGTTCAGGAGTATGAGGTGTAGCTAGCATGGCGAAATCAGGCGTTTTTGGGCAGGTTTAGCATCGTTTGGATCACGGAGACTTTGTCATATAACTGAGACTTTACGGTGAAATGAATGATCACAAACCAATTTCCGTTCTTGTCACCTTCGGACTTTCTGGTTCATAGGTAGCTATTTATGATAATCACAATTGTTGGGGAAAGCAGGGGTTTAATGCAGCAGCAACTATGTTGAGAGAGTAAGGTAATTTGCATATTTACCAGCCTCTGCTATGCAATAATCATTTTCCTTAAGACCCAGACATATATCCTAACGCCAGGGAATATTCGACACACGCTACGCCAGCCCATCCAAATTTACAGATAGAGAATAGAGGATAGAGTAACTCAGATTACTCCGACTTGCGACTCTTCTTCTTCTTTTTCTTCTCACCTGCCTCCACCTCACCATTGACTTCGCTGTGTCTTCTCTTCTTATCCTTTGACTTTTCCTTCTTGTCCTTGGACTTCTTCTCTTGCTTGGCTACGGAGCTAGGTGCAATATCTTCCATGTCAGCATCCGCGGTTGGGTCAGCGACATTGATGTCTCCGAGGACAGCATCCATTGCAGATTTCTGTTACAATCAGTATAATGAATTCAAGCAGGAGCTTATATTATCTTACCATAGCCTCCTCATTCTTTGTTGGTGCAGTACCAGTGGCATAGAAATCTAATCTCTCCTCCACTTGTTTTCTTAACGCTTCACCGAACTTGGTTGTAGGTTCTTCAGAGAAGTTGTCGATTCTGCTTGCAATACTGCATTTGTTGGCCAGAAATCTTGAGATACGACCCTTGTTCTTCGCCCCAGCCCGGCCGATGAAGCTCGAGTGGTAGATCAGACCATACTTGGGGGTATTTCCTTTCGTCTTCAGAGCTCTGAACAGAGCCTTTTCTGCGCCGAGAATTTGAACGGTAGACGCAGGGTATTTAGAGAGATTGGTGAGAGAACCGGCGTGAGAGATCAGACGAGCCGCGACGACTTCACCAATGAGGGCAGCCAAGTTGGGTGCGACAATGGCCATTTTGTTGACGAGGTATTGGAAGAGAGATTTTCTGTACTCTGCAAGCTTGACAACACGGTTCGCGAACGCAGATACGTTCTCCATATCCTGCTCAGATATATCTTGTCCCATACTAACTTTTGCTGCGTCAATGATAGACTGTGCAATATCGGCATCGTCGTTAACAATCGCTGCAATATCATGTAATGAACCATCGGTCAAGGTCTTCTTGTCGCGAATTGCAAGAGCCAGTTTGGCGTAAGTGTGGTTATCTGAAACTAGGCGGACAAGTTCTGGGAAGTGCCAGCCGTACCATTCGCGGACTCTCATAGAAAAGGTATTGACGGCCTTATCAAGGTGATCTAATGTTGCAATAGCCTGAATAATGTGGTTATCGTTCTTCTGTACAGAGAACTTGACCTTCGCACGAGAGTATGCGTGACCAAGACCCAATTGTGCTCTCTCAACATCGCCCTCCTGGAGACCCTTCAAAAGCTTGGGAGCATGGTAGCGAATTCCTCGGAGCAGATCAGCTACGACTTCGGAGGTTTCTCCAGTTTCGCATTCGACACCATCAAAATTTGCCTTGATGCTTCCTGCTAAGTTCTTATCCGAAACTCCTAAAACAATCTTCTTCTTTTTCGATGTCTTTGGTAGATTCAATTCGAGATTCGACTTGAGGTAGTCAGATAAGACACCTTCCGAGACGAGGTTGGTATTCTCAAGGGCTTCTGCGGCATCCCTGGAACTTTGTTAACAATGCTTCCCACTTGCGACGCAATCAATATAATTTACCTCCAAGGCGCAAAGCTGACCAGCTTGATCATCTTTCCAAACTTTGCAAGGTCTTGGGCAGCATCTTGGACCTCCTTCAGTCGGTTTCCAATGGTTTCTGCTTGATGCACAACCTGGAAAATCGCATATCCAACAGAGCTCTCATGGAGCAAGTAATCGACGGCGGACATGACTATCGATATGCTCTGGTTCAGAGCTTCCACAATCGATAAATAATATATCCCACTGCGGGTTGTTGGTGATTTGTCGTATCGAGAAGCGGGACTTGAAAATCTGCTTGGAGCTCGAAACTTTTTTTCTCAAGCTCGCTAACCGGAACTAGTGCCAAGAATCACAAAGGAAAGTGCTAAACTCCATTGGGCCTAGATTCTTTTCCTTCCTCTTTTCAGCATTCATCTGTTCTCACTGACTATAATTAAGACCATTTCAAAGACATCATACAATGCAAATTGCACACTGAAGAGCCTTCGTTCTTATTTTCACATTTATTTTCCTACCATTTGGTACATTCCATCACTACTCATACTATTGCTGCGGTTCTATATATCGCCAAGAAATTGTTAGGTAAGAAAAAACTGTTGAACTGTACCTAGGTAGATGTACAAAAAGTACAGACAGAGACGTCCTTGTGTGGAACCTTGGGACCATGACTTTTCATTACAGCAACTGTCTCCAAATGATCCTATTTTCATTGAAAAATAAGATTTCAATTCAGGGCAACCTGAAAGACGATTCAACAAGAGCATCATGTCTCTATAACACCTTTATTGTGATAGGCTATTTTTCTCCCCTGATGTTCAACTCCTTCACCATCTAGGCCTTGTTATGATTGTAGTTATATTGGTTGAATTAGAAGTAAGCGCCATTGCCTTGTTACAATATTTACTTGGGAACAGTAGATGCAGAGTTTCATTCCCGAAATCAGATCCTGGATGATCCAAGGCTTTAGACGTGGGGGGGAATTTAGAGACCGTAAAGGACAATCAAGTCCTGGGTGAGATGAGTCAAGTCACTTCAGATTTGCTTGCAACTTAAGGTTCTATAAGAACTGCCGGCGAAGATGAGTATTTACTACCAATTATGGATTGCTTGACGCCATGGAGAATGATGAACATCCCTCTTGAGGTTCAATGCTTATTATGCTTTGTAGATATATTTGTTTTGGGTTATAACTGACCAGCCAGTTCCCATACGAGTAAGCGTGGATAATTTACATTAGTGCTTCTCTTTGCTTAGAATTCAAGGAAGTCTCAAGGCCAGCTTCTGGTGATGAATAGCGATAAACAACAGCAGTATACCAATGCGACCCCTACTCACAGGCATGCTGGAGCTGTTACAATGTGTGATAGATTCTACTTCAATCATTGGTGATGATACTTGTGCCACGTTGGGGGCGAAGTATATCTTTAAAGTTTGCACAATTTGTTGCTTGGAATTTAGTGGTGGGAGCGATATGTGATATCTGGTAATATGAATGGCACTGCACTGCCATTTGATTATAATGCTTTGTTGCACTATTGGCTGTTGATAATAAAGTTGACGAGTTTAATCTAATTTATTTGGAGTTGAAAACCTTCTTTTAAACTCGTACCTTAGTATAAATTGAATCCGGAAAAGCGCTTCCTATTTTCGATAACTAGTACTGTTGTGATCCCATAGCAGGGTAAGCTTTTGTTACATAACTACTAATAATGAAATAAATAGCTTGCAGACGCTGTAGAAAATTACTCCTGTTATTCGAGTGTATTAAGAGACCGACAATTGTGCGCTAAAATACATTGGCAAACAGAGGAGCAAGGATTCTATTTCATTTTATTATGGAACCTTTTAAAATACTGTACATGTTAATTATCTAAAATACATGAGACTCCTTTGTATTTTACTTAAAGTCCTCTGCTATGGAACACAGATAGATTATCAGATCTTTCCGCATTCACTTATATAAGTACTATACTTTATAACAAGTTAAGTAAAAAAGACACCGAAAGGTGTGCACACGTGACGTAATATCACCTTATCCGAGTCGGGATCGCGGGGGAAGGGGAACACGCTAACCAAGAACACCCCACCAACCATGCCCACCTGAAATCGGAGCTTGAAGGAAAATTTGGAAGTCTATTTATTATTGTTCACCATCGTGGCAATCTTATTTATCGATTCCTCGATTTCTCAACTTCTCGCCCTCTACCTTCAAATTCCTGCCTTAATCTCCCATTCATCCAAGATGGCTACTTACGCTTTGTCAAAGTCTCACCAGGACGTAAGTCGAACGAACAACCGTCAACAACAAATTTCTGGCTGACTTACTATGGACAGTTGCTGGAGGACTCACTCATTAACACCGATCCTGAGATCGCAGAGATAATGGTATTATTGATCTGCCAGCTTACCAATTACTTAACCTGACACAAGACAGAAACTTGAGATTCAACGACAAAGAGAGTCCATTATCCTCATCGCCTCCGAAAATGTCACATCGCGTGCTGTCTTTGATGCTTTGGGATCGCCAATGTCAAACAAATACTCCGAGGGTTACCCAGGTGCAAGATACTATGGCGGAAACCAGCATATCGATGCCATTGAGTTGACTTGCCAGGCTCGTGCCCTCAAGGCCTTCCATCTGGATGCTGACAAATGGGGCGTGAACGTGCAATGCTTGAGTGGTAGTCCAGCAAATCTTCAGGTCTATCAAGCTATCATGAGACCTCATGATCGATTGATGGGTTTGGATCTGCCCCACGGTGGTCATTTGAGTCACGGCTACCAGACCGCTACTCGCAAGTAAGCAGTGCATATTCGAGAAAATGAAACGCAACTAACCAAATTTAGGATTTCTGCCATCTCAACTTACTTCGAGACTCTTCCTTACCAGGTCGATCTCGAGACCGGTATTATCGACTATGATACCTTACAGAAGAATGCACTTCTCTACAGACCTAAGGTTCTAGTTGCTGGAACTTCTGCTTACTGCCGTCTTATCGACTATGCTCGCATTCGTGAGATTGCGGATTCCGTCGGAGCATATCTTGTTGTTGACATGGCCCATATCTCTGGTCTCATCGCTGCCGGTGTCATTCCCAGCCCATTCGAGCACGCTGATATTGTCACCACCACTACCCACAAGTCTCTCCGAGGTCCTCGTGGTGCTATGATCTTCTTCAGAATTGGTGAACGTCCCGCTACTGCCATGCGTAAGACCGTCACCCAATATGACCTCAAGGAGCCAATAAATTTCTCTGTCTTCCCAGGTCATCAAGGTGGTCCCCATAACCACACCATTACTGCACTTGCCGTTGCCCTTAAACAGGCGACTACCCCAGAGTTCAAGGCATACCAAGAGCAAGTTGTTAAGAACGCTAAGACTCTCGAAGTTGAGCTTAAAGGCCGTGGATACAAACTTGTTGCTGATGGAACTGATTCACACATGGTTCTTCTTGACCTCCGTCAGCATCTAGATGGTGCTCGTGTTGAGGCTGTCTTGGAGCAAATCAACATTGCATGCAATAAGAATGCCATCCCTGGTGACAAGTCAGCTCTTACACCATATGGTATCCGTATCGGTACTCCAGCCATGACCAGTCGTGGGTTCGGTGAGAGTGACTTCGCCAAAGTTGCAGACTACATTGACCAGACCATCAAACTTTGCAAGGAAGTCCAAGCTGCTCTACCAAAGCCAGATAACAAACTGAAGGACTTCAAGGCCAAGGTTGCTGGCGGTGAGATCACTAAAATCAACGAATTGAAGAAGGAGATCGCAGCCTGGGCTAGCACCTTCCCTCTTCCAGTTGAAGGCTGGAGAGCTGCGTAGAGTTTCTAATGTTTTGAATTTTCTTTGGCGCATGGGGGAGTAATGGCAAAAGCATCAACGACTTTTGGGGCGCATTAAATCTTAACTACTTCAACGTAGGCCATAGATATCCTGATAGAAGGGTGTCACTCATTATTATGACTAAATCAATGCAAGATGATCAAACATCTATATCTATATCTTCTCGAGACTGTGCTCAGTTTGGTGTATGCGGTGAACGGTATTGCATCACGCAAGGCAGGTCTGACTTCTTTATTTCTTCACTTATGGTCTGTTTTATGGATTATTAGGCTGCTCGTTTAGTCTTTGCAGTATTTTTGAACACAGGATATCCAATAACATCTAAGAACTCTGACTGAACATCGAATAAACTATTTTATGCTGTTATAAACCTAGGTTAGCTAGAATGCTGACACGTCTGAAGCTTTAACACGGTTTTGGCATCGCAAGCCAAAGAACCACCGCTGCATATTGTAAAGATTCGATGTCTTGGTCCTGGTTAAGCTATTCCCAGTCCAGTCTTTTGAGACCGAGGATCTGCCGTAAACTTAGAATTTCAGATCTAGAACCTTGTGTAGAAGGGCGCTTTGAAGATCGACATGAACACATCTCGCAATCCTCATTTAGTACCTGTTTATTAGCTAACACCATTCATTCCATATGTTTCAACAGTAAGTATATGTCAATTCTCTGCAAGGGTTTGTTTGGTGGACCGCGTGGCCGAGGTCGCCTACTGACAGCTTTAGCGCCAATCGATTACGGTTGCCTTGCGGTTGCTTGCATTACACTCCCGAGGACTGTGGCCATCGTCATTCCCCCAACCTCGCCTTCCGAGAGCTGTAACCATTCTCTTCCATCATCACCACTTTAACATCTAGAGCTGCTTATCATCAACCACTAAACATCAGCTACTTTTCTGTTCTATCCCCCCCGATAGCGATAGTCACCTCAAACCACTCCAATCATGAAAGGCGCAATCGTCGCGGCAGCTGCGCTGCTTGGAGCTGTTGATGCAGCTACCCACTCTCTGCCTCTGAAGAAGGTCTCTTTGACAGAGCAACTCACCTATGCCAATATCGACCAGCAGGCCAGGCATCTAGGTCAGAAGTACATGGGCATCAAGTCCAAGTCCCATATGGATGAGATGTTCAGGGAAACCTCCATGCACACTAGCGATAAAGGTCATACCGTGCCAGTCCAGAACTTCCTCAATGCTCAGTGTGAGTTACACACCACCCACCTCCATTTTTAGCATCTCTAACAATCAATCAGACTTCTCCGATATTACGATCGGAACCCCACCACAAACCTTCAAGGTCATTCTGGATACCGGAAGCTCCAATCTGTGGGTCCCATCTCAACAATGCGGTTCTATCGCATGCTACCTCCATACAAAGTACGATTCATCTGCTTCATCTACATATCAGAAGAATGGCTCGTCTTTTGAAATCAGATATGGGTCAGGAGAGCTCAGTGGATTTGTTTCCAAGGATACCCTGACGATTGGTGACCTCACCATTAAGGGTCAGGTTTTCGCTGAGGCTACCGAAGAGCCAGGTCTTGCTTTCGCTTTCGGTCGTTTTGATGGTATCTTGGGCCTCGGTTACGATACCATCTCTGTCAATGGCATCGTTCCTCCATTCTACGAGATGGTGAACCAAAAGCTCCTCGACGAGCAAGTTTTCGCTTTTTACCTTGGTGATGCTGAGGATGACAACTCAGAGGTTACCTTCGGTGGCGTCAATAAGGCCCACTATACCGGTGACATTACCACCATCCCACTGAGACGTAAGGCTTATTGGGAGGTTGATCTTGATTCTATCAGCTTCGGTGATTCCACTGCTCAGCTTGACAGCACTGGTGTCATACTCGACACTGGAACTTCTCTCATTGTTTTGCCTTCAACTCTTGCTGAGCTTCTTAACAAGGAGATGGGTGCCAAGAAGGGTTACAACGGCCAGTACACTGTTGAGTGTGACAAACGTGCTACCCTCCCAGATTTGACCTTCGAGCTTAGCGGCTACAACTTCTCTATCACTGCCTATGACTATATTCTCGAAGTCCAGGGTTCCTGTATCTCTTCATTCACCCCTATGGTTTGTACACCTCTTCTTATTTTGGGCTATCACTAACTTATCTCCTAGGATATCCCAGAGCCAACTGGCCCGTTGGCCATTTTGGGAGATGCCTTCCTCCGTAAATGGTACTCCGTCTACGATCTGAAGAACAATTCAGTTGGTCTTGCTAAGGCTAAGAAGTAAATGAAGAAAATGAACACAGGAATGGTGGCATTACGGGAACATTTCCTTCATTGTAGTCTAGGACGTTTTGCAGAATTACCTACTTTCGCGACCTCAATATGAGGCTCGCTTGTATCCACCACGATAATGCGAGTTACCCAAATTTTCATTTGTTAATTGAGATTGGTAATGATATCCAACTTTGCTTTAATATAGTCTGTAACAATGCCTTGGTGACTTTATAGCGCATCTTCAATCTCGTGACATGAGCGGTGGTCTCCATTTCATATGTAGTCTCATTGCGGTTGGTGATTACAACAGAGTGACGAATCATCACGAATTCCCCCGCTGTATACTAACAATTTCATTACATCCTACGAAAAGCAGGCTTCTTTCTAGGAATTGTGAACGGCCCGAGCAACCTCAACAGTTCGTTTATGGAATTTTGTATGAGTAAAAGTAGGAACTACTTCCATTAACTCCGTGCTTATTATGCCTAGTATCACTTACAGATTACTGAATGCTACTGCCCTTCTCACATCTCCCCAAACAAATTACGCCTTGGCAGAAATACTAATATAAATCAAGCAGTGCCAAAGCTTTGTGGCCTTTTAATGCTATACTCCCGATGCGATTTAGCTTTTGCATGTTAAACCGGGCTAGGAGCTAGAGTCATTCTTGATTCACTGCACATTGGCCATGTGACCCATGTCCTTCAAGATTGAACACGGTATTGTTGATATGAACGGTTGCCAACTCGTATGCAGTTCTATTATTACAAATATACATTTTAAAGACTGAACTCATCTTTAATTCGTGCTTATATGCTTGGTTCAAGAAGGGTATAAGATCTGAATCGAATGCAGTTGTATATGTTAGATTGGAGACTGTGGGCGGTTGGCAGGGATTCAACAGGTGTTTAATGCTATAAAGCAAACAATTGACCTCTAGCCTGCAAACTGTTGCTTCTGTTTGTGGCATGAAATTTGTTGATCAATATTACAAACACACCTCGTTATAACTTCTATACAGTGAATTTGGTACATAAAAACACGGCTATTTTGCGAGGAAAATATATTTTCGCCACATCCATTTACTACTTCTATCTTACAGTACAACACAGCTCTTCATAACTCCCGTCAAGCACTAAAGACTTCCTCTCCATTTTTCTCGATAATCCCAGTCAAGAACTTCCACTCCCCCTCACTTACTTTACTAACACTCATCCTTGTAAGCTTCAGCATCTGCATATCCTTCAGCTCGCTGTCCTTTTCAGTTTGAAAGTCTTTCAATTCTTTCAGCGTGATGGGTGTTTTGAGCTTTTGTCGAAACTAGTCCGGTGGGTTAGCAACATGAATACGTAACAATATGAGCAGGCTTAGGAATAAAGATACCACGATAGCGAAGTAGTATAAATGTTTTGAGCAGCTGCTCACTCAGCACCCAGAACAGCTCCTGGCTCCAAATTTATTCAATCTCACCAGGGGGGTTCTAGAGAACAAGCTTACTTCGACATGAACCACAGACCATTTTGGATCATCAGGTGAAGATTTCGGATCATAGTACGGAGCAGATGAATCGTGCGCTGAGACTAGAGCATATAACGTTAGAGATAGGAAGAACCAAAAAACTTGGAGTGAGAGACTTGCGATCAGGTGTATGTTCTTGTACGATTTCCATAATGCCAACGATGGCAGGTATTTTGCAGCTGGAGTGATAGAAAAATGCCAGATCTCCCTTTTTCATCGCTCGGAGGTTGTTTCTGGCTAAACATACTTCAGCAAAACTACTCTTTTGCATTAGACCTGGTGTTTAACATACCAGGATACGCTCTAATTCCTGTGACTGTTAGTAACGATATCAGGCATCTCGGACTATGGGAAATTACCATCCCATGGCTCAGGTACGGTCTTCGCAGCAAGATCATCGATCGAGAACTTGATGTCTTTACCTTTCTCAAAACGTGATTCGGGCTCGGCTTTCATGAGCCAGTATTGCCGTCCTGTAGCAGGAGTTGAAAGTTTTGCATTGCTGCTGCTCTCGGTTTGCTTTTTGCCATGTATCACAGGCTTCTAGAGACCCGCTGTGTTAGTTGTCCGCTACTTTTTGAAGATGGAAAATTGGAAATAATAGTTGTGGTTCGATACGTGACCCCATCAATTGGAGCTGAAATGTGGCTTCTGATAAAGTAGAATTGACCTACTGTTTTAACGGCAATATTAATGGCACCATTGACCTCCCTTTCACTCTCTTCAATTCCTTTTATCGTTCTTTTCTTAGATTGGCGCGGTTCATCATCCACAGCCTTGGCCTTTGGTTTTTCAGTTGTTACCTTAGATATTCTTCGGCTACTACGACGAGGCTCTTCTATTGAAAGTCCTTCACCCAATCCTTCTGCCTTACGTTTGACCATTTTTAGCCCTTTTATTCTGTGTTTCTTGAGATTTTTCAAATTGAGGTCATCAACAAACGTTACACTTCTGGTCGTGTACAGGGGTCTGTCAACTTTGTTAGCGTTGCACGTGACTATACTACTGGAAAGCTAAAACTGATTTCAATCGGACCCCTGGTTCGGTTTGTACTTTCTTTTTAAGATACATGTCATGTTTCTAGTTTGAAAATATTGAAAGGACTTATGAGATAGTATGGCTGTTCTCCATCCGATTTTCTATTGTGTCCTTTATATGCTTTAATGTGATCTTAGGTATGGTGCGAGGTGCTAAGAACCCAACGACGGCAGCTTCTAAAACTATTGGTTTGATATGATAGGAATTAAGCCTTACTAGTTTTAAGTCACCAGGAGAAACCCTCCTAGCCATGGCCTTATCTACTATTCTATTGTACTCATTAATTTGCTCCTATTCGCTGCCCCGGCGACCTTGCCTCTGCTGGCGAGGCATGTGTGCTGTTTTTAAAGGATCCGCATTGGCATATGTGCGGTGCAGGGTTTCAACGCCTCATGCATCTACTCTGTTAATCCAGAGAAGGGCCACAGACGCGACCGACACCTTCGACACGGATGAATTGGCCGCGAAGCGATAGTAACTTGCTTTGCCACCTTATCACCATCTCAGGCACCTTAGATTTGGAATGTATGCTGCTGTGGCACTTGTAGAGGATAAATGACCTGACACGTAGCGGCTGGTACTCAACGACGATCTTTGGAGATTCAGATAGCAGGCGAAACAATTATAAATGGATACTTAGATCTTGGTTTAGACAGGAGCAGACGATCATATCTAGCCGCAAGCGCTATTGAGGGGTCTCTTCCAGCTGCTCACCTACCGGCTCGGAATGTTTGGCACGTACGGTATGCAAAGATGCAAGTTATCTTTTGATGCTTCTAGAATTATCCTACCTTTGACTTGAATATATACACCAGCCCGACTCCTGCAACATGCTCAAGCTGGAGTCCGGGAATCTAGATTCTATGGCAATGGAAGTGTGGTTGTACGAGCAATAAAGCTTACCGACGCAGTCAATCCGTAACCTATGAACAGCTTCAAACAACTAGCAGACGATTGGCCTGGCAGTAAGTTTAGCGTCAAGATCTAGCAGAACAGGAACCGGAGAGGAGTAAAGTTCCGGGGAATTTGACTGGCACAGGAAGATAGGACGTGGACGGGTAACAATAAAGAAAAGGCGGTGGTGGCCGCTAATTAATTCTCCAGATTTGATGGATGGATGAACTGGGCCTGTCCTGTTATTCTTGCTGGTTTCGGTATTGCACGTACTTAATACGGGGCCTCCCCCCCCTTCTGTTTGTCCTTGCATCCGCTTTCTTTCTTTTCCTTCCTCCAATATACTGGAATTCATTCCTACATTACCTACATTTGACAGCATCTTTTCCTCACGAGCCCACGAATCGCAAATCAGAGGGTGGCCTCTCGTTGTTGGGGTTATGCTGCCGCCGTAAGGTGCTCCGAATGAACTTCCCAGGAACAGCGAGTCTTGCACGAGGATATATTGTTTTGTTGACGCCATTCCAACGACCGGAACATCAAGACCACTCGAGCATTTCTCAGAACTCTAACATGATGGCTTTTCCAGCTTCCGAGTCATCGTATCTTCCGGTCCAACGGTGACACTATGCGTGCTGGTGCTAGGGGGGGGTCGTCTAGCAGCACCAGATTGTGCTCCCAAGAGCAGCGATGTTTTTGAAAAGTGACGGTTTGCGGCCGTTCGAGTTTTGCTAGACAAACCTATATTCCCGGACTCGCATCTCAACTCTCCCAGTGACCATGGGCCAGCAAAGGACGACACGCCGACAAGGGATTATTCCTGATGATTCTGGATCGAAATTGCTGGTGGCGGCCACGGATGATGTTTCCAAGCACCAGCCGGGAGACGGCCATTGGCTCGTTTGCTAGTTGATTTTCAATCTCTCGCAGTTATCGGTTCGGTGCGCGTGCTGGTGCTGGTGCCAACCCAACCCAACCCCCATCAGATTCAGATTCAGATCAGATCAGCCTTGTACTGTGCTGTACAGTATTTGTGTCTTTGCTGTTTGGCTGCTGCTCTGCTCTTCTGCTCGTTCTGCTCCGCACACACACAGCTGCTGTTGTTGTTGTTGTTTGGTAGACCAACCTGCCTTTACCGCTTCCTCCTCCTCTTCCCCCCGTGCGTTACGTTGCGTTTCCCCTAACCCATCCCATCAAACCAACCCATCCCTCCCACCCAACTCTATCTCCACACACGTTGTCAACACGTCAAGCGTTATTTCCCGCCATCCGGTTGTCTCGTCCTTCGCGGCATTTTACTCATTCACCACTTCGGACCCTGCCCTGCTACCGAACTGGAGATCGGCCCGCCTTCAGCTTTGCTCATCAATAGCTCTTAGCACTCACTGCTCGTCCTGTGACAGCAGCAGGATACTTCGGGCCTCACTTCAGGCGCTCACGTCGTTATTCGGTCCTCCCATTCACGCCGCATAGCGAGTGTGACAGTCCACCATCCCACCCCCAAGGCTCCACTCCTCGATCGCTCTACTTATCAGATCGGTTTTGCGGACGGCTCTCGAGTCTAGATCTGGATCATTTCAGTGGTAAGTCACTTCCCTTGCGCTTCCTCGTTATGTGGTACGCCAGCCCATACATCACTTCCTTTCACCTCATCACGTATTTCAGGTTGCTCCCTTTGGTCCCGTGACCTCCGGCCTCATTATTTTCACAAAGTACCAACAACTCAATCGACCAATCCAGAACGCTGACCAAGGCGTGTAGAACTTTTCAATATACGGCATATACTTGATACCGCATTTGCGAAAGCCTCTTGGTGTTTCCACTTGGATTTCGATTTCTATAATTATAGCCCCAGCACAATTGCCTAGTGTTCCCAAAGCGGACTAGGCTAGCGCAATCCCGCAAACGACAGAACCCAAGTTCCCCAAATTACAGTATCAAAATCATCGCGCGTCAGGTTATAGGTAAGCCTTTCCATTCCGTTGCCTCCTCTCTGGTGTCTTGTTCGATGTTCTGCTCCTTCAAGGCTCCTTCTTAGATGTCCGCGATGGTGTGGTTGCCGTTGTTGATGTTGATTGCCTTGCGCCTCCTTTTCTGCTCTCCTATTATTTATCAACCGCGTCGCGACTTCACTGCGCGAGGCCTTGTCTCACCTTTGGCCATCGTCTTTATACCTTCGAGGCTTCCCTTGGAGATGATATTTGCAATATAGATGCTAACTCTCTCTCTCTCTCGATTGCAGATGGGTTACAGACAATGAACTCCTGGATGAATGACGCCGCCGTCCAAAACCACAATGGCGCAGGCTTTAATCACGAATCAAACATGCTTATTGCCAATAATACCAACTCTCCATTCGATCCTTCCCAGTTCCAGAACAGCCAGCTGCAACAACGAATGCAGAATGGAGGTATGCGCAATGGATCCCCTGCCTTCCAAACAAATTCCATGATACCATCAAAAAGACCTAGAGAAACGAGCCTGGGCACATCGCCCCATCAAGCTCCTACTATGCTACCCAATTCGCGCTCCCACACCCCCTCCCAGGCACCGTATCCTGGGTATCAATCGAATACTACCCCTTCACAACATGCACCTCAACAAACGCCATATACACATCTACAGAATGGCTCGGCCAACGGTAGTCCTTCTCCAATCATGGGCAATCCGTTGACGCGTCCAGGCGGCGTACCCCAACGAGTTTCCTCAGCTTCACCTCATCCATTTTCCCCAGCAGGTCAACAGCAGTTTGCACCACAACCTTCGCCATCACAATCTGACCATGGAGCTAGAGTTGATACTCCTCAGAGCAGCTCTTATCCACAAAATCCAGGGTTTGCGCAAGGATTCAATCAAAATTTTCCTCCAACAGGGCGAAGTTCGGCACCTCCACAGAATCCCATCACACCTCAGCTGCAGCAAATGCAACAAAACCAAATGTATTCTCAACAGCAACAGGTACAACAACAACAACAGCGGGCAGCGAATGAGCAGAAAATGATGTATCAGATGCGGTTGCAACAACAGCTCCAACAACAAAATATGATGGCTGCTCAAAGACAAGGAATTCCTCACACTGTAAATCCATTGGCAAAGATTCAAACGCAAGGTCCTAACGGCCAGCTTGCCGGCATGCAACCTCAACCCAACCAAGCTCGGGGACCGAATCCAGAGCAGTTTATGAAAAGCTTGAGAACATATATGCAATCGAAACAACTACCTTTAGATGAAAATCCGACGGTAGAAGGGCGACAAATCACCATTCTAAACCTCTACCTTACGGTTTTGAAGTTTGGTGGTGGAAAGAAAGTCTCGCAGCAGAATGGATGGGTCCACGTTGCACAAGCATTACATTTTCAGCCAAACCAAATCCCTAATGCTGCACAGGTCTTAAAGGGCATCTATGACAGGTACTTGGCTATGTTTGAGGATGCCTGGCAACAGAATCAAATGCGTTCAAGACAAGTGATGCAGCAGCAGCAACAACAACAACAACAACAGCAGCAGCAAGCTATAGCCAGGAATATGCCGCCAGGTGGCCAGATGTCGCCTACGAAACAAATGCCACCCCAAGTGATGCAGCAGTCTCAGCAGTTTCTACAGCAGCAGCAGATGATGGCTCAGCAGCTTGCACAGCAACAGACTGCAACTTCCGCAAAAATGATGAGCTCTATGCAGCAACCCGCCATCAACGGCTTTTCAAGTCAATCACCCCAAGTCCAATCGCAACACCAAGCTCATGGACGTAACAGTCTCTCACGCAGTCTCGATACAAGGACCGACGTTGTTCCTCCACAGACTGGCGGCCCATTCCCAATACCGTCTCCAGTGTCGGGCATAAAACCTGGAAACATATCCATATCGTCTCCACAGGTAGATGCAACACCTGCTACACCTGCGGTCTCCTCAGAGTATAATCTTCCTGATGATCTAGTGCCGAAAATTCGGGTTCTGGATACCTTTGGTGGTGTCGATGTCGAGTCTCTAGCACGACTTGGAAGCGTGCTCGCATCCAACAAACCCGATATACCTCCTGTGCATGATCTTGGTGTAATTGATATTCACGCCTTAACGATGAGTCTTCAAAGTGGAATTCCCGCGGAGGTTCGAATGGCTTTAGATACCCTGGTTATGCTTTCAGCCGAGCCTAAGATACAGCTGGAGCTAAAACTTTGCGAAGACCTTGTAGACACGCTAGTCGACTGTGCCGAGGACCAAGTCGATGTGTTAGCTGAGAGCGCAGCAGAAGTGTCTGATGTGATGCTAATTAACTCTTATGAAGATGTTTTACGTGGCTGTAGGAGCGAACAAGAAATCCTGCAAGACATTCACCCGTACGCCTCTCCTGAATATGAGCTTGACCGAGCGGTGGAAAAGTTAATCGCCATTACTACCATAATGCGAAATCTCTCATTTTATGAGACCAATCACCAACTGCTTGCGGATGAAGCTGTTATCAAATTTCTCTGCGTCGTTATCAGACACCTTGGAACACGCAATATGTTGCTCCGCTCACACCAAAACATTTTGGATTTCATGAAAGATGTCATTATTTTCCTTTCCAATCTCGCACAAACAATCGAACTCCCCGGGCGGGAGCAGGCTCTATGTCTGCTCCATTTCCTCTTAGCCTTCGCGCCTTGTCCCTCGCCTAATGCAAGTTCAGTGGTTACATTTTCTCCATACGATCCAGCAGTACATCGGTATCTACCACCAGCGCTCGATAGTCTCGCTAAGCTTCTAGCTCGGGATGAACCAAACCGGACACATTACAAAATGATATTCGCTGCTGATGTCTCATCAACCCCACCATATGATCTTTTGACTAAATCCTTCGCTCTTGCAATATCACCCATACCGGATGACAAGCAAGATGCCAAACGAGGATCTATAGGATTACTTGTCGAAGCACGAAAACCAATTTTAATGCAGGGAATGCTAGCAGCAGAGATATTGTCCAATCTTGCACCCGGTTTCGAAAGTGGTTTGGCCATGTCATGGCTGACCTCAGAAGATGGCTTTGCTCAGAACCTGTCCCGGATGGTAATGTCATTAGTTGTGGAACCTCCTATGCAACTTTCCCACCAAAGATCTCAACCTGTGCCGAAGGGTATGGAAGATGAGGCCTTGCTACGTATTACTACGGGTGGTATAGCAGTATTGCACCGCCTTGCCGAGAAATGCAAAGACCCCGAAGATCCTAGATCTACTATACCACTATCGGGAATGCCCTCCGAAGAGCTTTTACTAGGAGCACTCGAAATTAGACACCCTCGGATGCAAGGGGTGCTGAAGCAATTGTGTGCATATGCAGGTTTGGCGGGATTGGACACATAAGGCGTTTCTTTATTCACTGTATCACATTCCATAGACGCATCAACGACCTTTACAAGCGTGTGGCGCAGGCGTTTTCAAAGTTTTAACGGTGTTTATCAGCATAGCTTTGGCTTGATACTTTTATTAGGGGTATATGGTTGGTGATTGTACAAGTTCATGACGAACCCTTCTTGGATAACTGAAGAGAACTATGGTGGTGTACATAACATAACGGGCATTAGACCCGAGCTGATTACTCAATTGCAGGATACCGCTTCAGGGCAAAATTGAAAACCCTTCCTATTTATATCTTGTGAACTTTCAACTCCTCTCCCAAACCAGTCTCGCTCAAAACTTATTGTCCTCCAGAAACTTGTAGATCTCTTGCTTTTTGTGCCCCTAACATGGTCAGTTATTTTCCAAACACTGAGATTATAGTCATACCCGAATTATTATCTGCTTCGTCAACTGGTTAATCACTACATCCTTCTCATCCACGCCCAATGCTTGCTGCAAATCCGACCGCAAGACATTGATGTCCCCTTCAATCCTCCGCAGCTTGGTCTGCTTTAAATTCCCTCCTCGCTTGCTCAGCAGGTACACCGGCATGTTGTTGGTTGTTGTTCTTGTTATGCGATATGGTTTGGGCACCGAAGTCGCTGGGAGCGCTGGAGAGGCGGATGTAGAGGCTTTAGCAATACCCAAAAAGCATCTCACTGTGGACGGCCGCGGCAGCGCCAAAGGTCGTAGGAAGGAGAGAGACATGGCAGGGCGCGAATCGAGGAATGGCGTTGATGGTATTGGACTTTTGTTGCCAAAACCCTGAAGGTCACAGAATCTTGGGACCAGCTCTTTAGCGTGTGTGTTAGTGGCTTGGCGGAAAGCGACGCACAATAATCATAAATCTTCAAGACAACAACCCCACCACCATCAATAGATCAGTCGCAATTATGGCGGACAACACGCCCACTTCAGCCAACGACCTGCTCCAGGGCGGCCAGGCTCAAGCAAAAACCCCCGAGGAAGTCGCAAAAGAGAACAACCTACTGCCAAAACTCATCTCGCATCTCGATCGGCACTTAATATTTCCTCTTCTCCAATTTGCAGAGCAGGATGACGACCAGCCAGAAATCACCAAGGCGAAGTATGAGCTCCTAAAGAAGACAAACATGACCGACTATGTGGCCTCTCTATACTGCGAAATAAACAATGTGGAGGACGCCCCAAAGGAATTTGCGCAGAAGAGGCAGGAGGTTCTGGATCGCTTGGAATTATATGGAGAGGAGAGCGAGAAGATCGTGGAGTTATTGCAGACTGAGGATGTCATCACCAACTTGCGCAGCGACAAGGTTGCTAATTTGGAGTACCTGAAGAAGGAACACGGTGTATGTGTACTGTCTAGAATCGCGGGGTTATTTGCTAACGAGGCATCAGGTCACTCTCGAAATGGTTGATGTTCTTTACGATTTTGGAAATTTCCAATATAGTTGTGGAAACTACCAAGCCGCAGCCGACCTGCTATATCAATTCCGAGTTCTGTCTACTGATAATGACAAGGTCTCGGCCGCAACTTGGGGAAAGCTAGCCTCTGAAATCTTAACCACCAACTGGGAGTCAGCGATGGAAGAGATTAACAAAGTCAAGGAGTCGATCGACACCAAACTTTTCACCAACCCTCTCGCACAACTCACCCACCGAACATGGCTCATCCACTGGACTCTCTTCCCATTCTTTAACCACGAACCTTCCAAAGATGCAATCTGCGAACTCTTTTTCTCCGCTCCTTTCATCAACACCATCCAAACTGCATGCCCTTGGATTCTTCGATACCTGACTGCTGCAGTCATCACCAACCGAAGCCGAACCCGCAACACCGGCCAATACCAAAAACAACTTAAAGACATTATTCGAATTGTGAAGCAGGAGAACTACGAGTACCGGGATCCTGTCACCGACTTCATCAAGGCTTTGTACATTGATTTCGACTTTGAGGAAGCACAAAAGAAGCTTTCTGAAGCCGAAGAGGTCCTCCGTTCCGATTTCTTCCTTGTCTCTGCATCAGACAACTTTGTCGAAGCCGCCCGCCATCTTATTTCGGAAAGCTACTGCAAGATTCATCAGAGAATTGATATCAAGGATCTGAGTGCACGATTAGGACTGAATCAAGATGAGGGCGAGAAGTGGATCGTCAATTTGATCAGAGATACGAGGGTTGATGCGAAGATCGATTACAAGGAAGGCACAGTGGTTATGAACCACCCACCAAGCAGCGTATACCAGCAGGTTATCGAGCGTACGAAGGGAGGCTTCTTCCGGACACAGGTCCTGAGTGCTGCTGTTGCGAAGTAAGTGGGATGGGTATGCATGGCTGGCGTTCAGGCTGGGCAAAGTAAAACGATTAGCTAAATGCGTTGGCTGGCGATATTTTAGTCGGCCAGATAGCTAGGATGTATCTGATCATAAATGAAGAAATCACAATGATTTATATCCCTTGCAATAATTCCCAACCGCCATATATCTAAACCCTTCTTATACAGACACCTTCTAAATCTTCCCTCAAAACTCGTAGCGTGACGCAGGCTCCTTACTTCGTGGCAGCTATAATGGTCTCTCACTTATTTATCTTAGAACAACCCCATATCAACGTCAGCCTTTCTGTCTTTCTCTCAACCCACTCATTCCCCAAAACCCTAAATCGAAGTCAAAAGCAACGGGGGTCAGAAGCAGTAACCACCGAACCAAAAGGAAGACACCATGCTGCGGCCTTTTCTTTTTCAACCCCTTCTGAATGAAAGCGCGTAGTATTCATGAATATTAATCACTACTCGACTGTTTTTGTTTGTTCTTTGTTCTCTCTTTTTTTTTCTGGTTTGGTCTACTCTTTTTCTTTGTCTTTGTCTTTTTCTTTTTCTTTTGGGGATTTCATGAACAGATAAAGGGAGTATGTAGGTAACTCGGAACGAAAATACACACATATACGCATTTAATATACTGTACTGTACTGTACTGTACTGTACTGTACTATACTCTACGCTATGTATATAGGGTCAGAATGGAATGCCATTACCATTACGTATTGTGTACTCCCTGCATAGGTATGTATGTAACGCAATTTCATCATTGCTTTATATCCATCCTGATTAGGTTATTGATTGTTTTTTTTTATAAAGGCATGGCAAAGTTTGAGGGAGGGTTTTTATTTTAAGCTTGTATCTTGCTTGTGGGTTGGTTGGAAGTCTATACATATTTACTTCGATACTTTCGATACCTAGAGGATCCCTTGCTCCATAATGGTCATGTGACACCTGATGGATGGAGCCGAATCGGAATTTGGCTCGGCTAGCAAATAAGGGGAATATCTACTAAGTGGAACCCAAAAACCCCATTCGCAAACTACTTGAATGGCATGGTAGGATCAAATTACTCGAAGGACGGCTGTTGCATCTTCTATCGTAGATTTTATGTATTTTTAATTTTCAAAAAGTAAATATTGACATTGTCAAGGACAGAAAACTTAGGTAAATAGTTAAAGTTTTCTCTTAGTGGGTATATACGACATTTTGTAGAATGATTGCGGTGGTCATACCATCTATTCAGAGATGTATCCCAACTCCTAATATGCATTATCGCGCCTGTATGTATGCTAAAGCCCCATCCGTTTTCCGGGGGCCAAAATCCCATGAATGTAATATGTGTATGTATGTTCAAGCGTGCCAGCCACTCATTTAGGTAATGGACTCAGCTTGGTCTTTTCCCGCTCCTGCGATTGTTGTTGCGCCAGTACACTGCTTGTAGCGTGCCTCTCATCAAACATATATCTCTCCAAACGCATCGTCAATCGCGCACAAAACGGATCAACATGCTTCGTCCACTGATTCGCAATACTATATAGTAGTACCAGCCAAACCGGAACCCAGAAGTACCAGCCGACTCGCCCGCAAATCTTCAGCGCTGGTCCGGGTACCATCTTTCCATCCTGTTCTACATCGGCTGGTAGCTTGACACCAAACAGCATCCATACCAAGACTGTTCTAATAAGTGTGCCGTGGAGCAAGTACACCGCGAATGAGTTCTTGCCAAACCAAAGTAGGTATTTGTTTGCCAGGACATCCTTGACTCCGCTGGAGAAGTGAATACCCAAGGCTATGAAAACCAGACCTAGTCCAGAATAGTAGCGCATTATCTCAGCCTCAGCTGGGAAGAATGTGTGTGCCCATCTCTCCATGAAGGCGGACCAGGGACGCCACTCAGGGTTCTTTTCAGGGTATGAGGCCAGCATAAAACCGAAGCCCATGAAAATTGGAGTTAGGGTGCGTGCGGGCCATTTACGGTCGTTGAGCCAGGCTACGTGGGCTGGCTCTTGTGATAATTCGGATAGGAATGTACCAAAGAAAAATTGCATTCCAAATGCAGCTGGTATACACGTTAGGCAACATACAGTATAGGGGCTAGAAAATACGTACGATCATTCGAGACATAGAAGTACAGGAACATGCCTATAGAAGCCATCATTCTAAATCTGGGGGCAAGGTACGCCGTCGCCAGGAGAAAAACATATACCCAAAACGCCCCCTTTAGTAAGGGTTGGAGAGTCCATTGGTTGATGTCATATGCATTCCATATTTTGGACCAGGTGGTTATTATGTTCAGGAACAAATTCGCTATGGCTTGTCCAATATAAGGAGTCATGTCTGGGGACGAGTAGTTGATCCACCACCCCTCCGAATGATTTGCAATCTGGAAAACTCCAAACTGGCAAATAAACCATGATATAACCGTTGCAATCGTTGTAGGGAGGAAAAGTCTGGGCGTGCGGCGGAAAGCACTTTTCGCAATGCCTGAGAACGCAGCATCCATTTGGCCCGCCCGAAATTGTTTGATGGGCTTCAGCGCGCAGACATAGCCGGTGACCAACGCGAATATGGAAACGCCTATCCGCCCTTGGACAAACACTCTCACAAAGGGGTACTGGAGGAAGCGTGGTGTGACGACTTCCCCGGGCTGTAGGTCCTGGTATGGGTCCTTCGAGATGGGTTTAAAGAGGTCTTCGTCAAATGCGCGTGCGAGATGGGTCGCAACGACCAGGAGAGATGCTAGGCCGCGGAGGCCCTACAGAAAATGGATTAGCTAGGGCTTCAAGAATGCATGCTCGTGGCATAGCCTGCGGGTGTGGAAGCAGCAGTGGCAGGAAGTAGAGGAACAGCGGGAACGTACATCGACCCATTTGACATTCTCCTTTGCGATAGTCATGGTGTTCTATGAGCCAGAAACTGGGTGGCATTCAATGCACACCACAGCTTGAGAAGTATGCCGTAGGGCGAGGATCCGAGGAAAGAATATGGAGAACTTTCGAGATCCTGCTGCCCGGTTCTGGTTTTCCAGGTCCTGGGGCTGCAGGTACCGCACACTGCTGGCCACTTGTGGTGGAGGGGTCTGGGGCAACTGAGGGGAGGTGCTTCAGAGAGATAGATGGATGGATGGGTAGATTAGACCACAGCAGGCCGGGTGGGTGAGTAGGAAAAGACAATGCCTGAATGAGGGTGTGGTGGTGCGAGTCGCTATGCACACAAAATAGACAAATGACCCGAGACGAAGGCGTGGTAAGGGGAGAACAGGGAGGAGCAATGGGAGAGGAATAAGTAATGGTAATAAGTAGTTGAACAGCGAATAGAGAGAAAAGAGGAGAGAAGGAGAGAGGAGAGGTAGAGGGGGGTGGGTTGTGACGCCTCGTTTATTTAGATGTTCGCATCTGAAAGTTGGAATCTTGGGAGCAAGTCGATCGCATTTCCCTAGAGGGCGTTGTGTTCGGGGATGAACTTGGCAGGTTGGCGTGTGGGCATCATTGGCATCATTGGCATTATTGGCATTGGCGGGTGGGCGTTTGGGCGTTTGGCGATTGTGAATAATAGAATAATAATGGGATTTTCGGATGTTCTTTACTATACTGTAACTTAACTAGACTGTACTATGCAATGCATCTCCATATAATAATATAAATACGGGGTATGTAGTTCGTAAGCACAGTCAGTATATAGTGCACATTTAGCACGGAGTTAGCTTTGCAAGCGGTAAACAGATTACACAGGATTACAGGATTACAGGATTACAGGCGGACAGGAAGGATGTTACAGTACTACCAGTAGTGTGTGGTGTAGTGTGGTATAGTAGTGTGTGATGTATATTGTATAATTGTATTGTGTGGTGCGGTGTGGTGTAGTGGGCGTGACATGGGGTTATTGCGGTCGAATTAAAAGTCGTGGGGATGTATCCAGTTCGCCTGTTTCATGTTTAAGCTTAATATAAATAAAGAAATGGTGGTGGAGGTGTGGGATTGTGGGATTGTGGGATTGTGTTGCTTTGCTTTGTTTTGCTATCCTATCCTATCCTATCCTATCCTATAGTCTGCTTTACCATATATATATATATATATTTATATTTATATTTTATATTTTACATAATACTCTTTATACTCTACTGTGGTGTG
>Ga0247734_1000403_pt1 | contig 38273 bp, 35 predicted proteins | sample UWRJL103311B2_FD_180933 | JGI IMG/M metagenome (GOLD analysis project Ga0247734, IMG submission 180933) | Plant litter microbial communities from Arlington Agricultural Research Station in Wisconsin, United States - UWRJ-L103-311B-2 | ecosystem: Environmental > Terrestrial > Plant litter >...
TGAAAGTAATCCACAAGTGATATAGTGCTTTTCGTACTGTAATTTATACCTCCTGTCGAGAACGATCGCCTGGTGAAGGAACGAATTTGGTGATCCTCCTGCTGTTTAACCTCTTTCTCGCTGTCTGACTCGGCATACGCCATCATCATAGAGTCACCGTTTCTGGGCAAGCGCTGATGACAGTATGTGAGTTCTTCAGTGGCCGTTCCTCTTTCACATGCGAATGCAACTTGAAATTCCGTTATAAACAGACACCGTGTAGAGAACACTCGTTCTTGAAAGGTCCATCCTCTCTTATTCCACAAAGAAGAATCTACGATAGCAGTTATACAATTTGGACGTATTCCACGCCCCTCAACCTCGCATTCATATGCTGGCCGCCACAAGGAGGAAATTCTCGGCCGTCCAGAGAACCCGGGTATTCCTTGGCTATCTCGTCTGTTAAGAGCAGCTACGATCGTGAAATTGGCTGAGCGGTATATCCTATCCATACCACGAATTTGATGATGTTTTGATTCTTTATCGTCTTGGATGATGCAAAATCGGTCAACCCAGAGGTAAGTCTCTCCAAGACCTTTGCATAAGGAGATGGCATCCGAGATGATGTTAGGGAGGGAAATATTGGTAAGCCCTCCAGGAAGCTCTAGCTCGTTGATATTGCTACACTCAAGCTGTACGTGGCCCTCATCACCACTCTGTTGCCACATATAACTTAGGGCCACAAAGCGCACCGCTTCGGTTGGTTTCACAATATTCATAGAATTAACATCAATGACTCTGAAACCAGGTGGCAAGTCAGCTATTAAGTGAAGGTTAGATTATCTTGCTGTATTTTGTATAAATTTATATGGTGAAAATGACTCACTAATCAGACGACACCCATCCCAGATACATTGGCTACCGTGCACGCTCTCACAGCCTTGAAGCCATGTCCTCAAGAGTGAAATATCGAAGAATGGAACCTCCCAAGGCTCAATGCAAACTAAACAAGGAGCAGCTTCCCTAGAATAGTGCAGGCAGAATTGTGGAGTTAGGGTGATGCTTGATGCTATATTGTCGATATCCTCTGGTAGTCTTTGGCCTTCCAACAGCATGCTGACATGTAAGCTCATGACCAATCGAATAGCCGTTTTATTTAGGTCTGTCAAATATTCTCGACTTGGGTGATGTGCAGGGTAGTATCCGGTATCCAGAAAGAAGGGGCCGTCATTTCGGATGAAGACTCTTGTTGTCGGCCATTGCTCTAACAACTCGGACTCCTTAAGTCGAGTGTTGACTACATTCGCCAAAACCTGGCATATCATACAGTCTTTATTGGATGATAGTTCTCTTAGGTTTGAATAAGCCCCTTTTCGTGGCTCAAAGCCCCACGGGTTATCCCAAGGCTGGCATTGGCTGCAAAGAAGCTGGTTAATGCTGCGATTGGGTTGCTTGTCATCGTTGTCATAGACGTGAGCTTCTAGTGCAGGACTGTCTGAGTCCATGCGTACGTCTTATGTCATAAATATGTCGTATCTTAACACAGAGCAATTGTAACAATTTAGAGAGGAGGTTCTGAGGCTAGGCAGCTTCTTGATAACACATAGCTTTTGCGCCTGAAATATAAGGCTGCAAAGAAGGAAATGTTGCAGGTGAGGTTCTGTGAGATTTCGTGATAGAGTGATATGATTAAGTAGCGATGTGTGTACTAGCTGTATTGACAGACTAATCTCTGCCCTTCTAATCTAAAGGTTCCCCGGTACTATATACAGATCGTAGGCTAACCGTAGGCCCTTCAGGCAATATACGGTGGACTTCCGTATCGAGAAGGATTTCTCAGCCTCAAATTTGAGCATCGCGATCACATGACTGACCCTGACAGGTTCCGCCCGATAGCGCGTTACATGAGAAGGTAGTTTCGAACATACATTCAGCCGATGTCGAATTCGAGATATTGAAGAATAGCTTGATTTTAAATTCGAGATAAATTAGTGAAAGGTGAAATTTGGATATTTAAGGAAGGATATGTAGTTCGAGATAAAAGTTGAAGCATAAAAGGGCGTATAAAAAGTGATATATTGATCTAATATACAAAATGAGCCACCTCAGAGAATAAAGGTCTAGCCCTCCATTTTCTATGGGATCCTGTTTAGTGTTAATCAACATATAAGCAAGTTAAGTTGACATTAACGAATAGAACCAACAAGGCACGGTCTTAGCAAACTCTTGTCCAACAAGACTCCCTCACATAAGCAGGGAGACAATAGTACCTAGCTATCTATTGGAGGTATAATAAATATCTGAATAATGACATGAAAATAACTCACAAACTATCACAGAAACATACACGCTTAATTCACGTTCGCATGGGCTTTGGAGACTTGGATGGTTTAGTGCTTTAGGTTGTCCAAATATATATATATTTGTTATTTCACATATTCCTCTAAGGGTGTTTCAGAAAGTATAGCTTAGTTGGTTTGAGTTTCAGATAAGAAAAATGAAGTGAAAAAGCTAACTTGGTAAATTGTTACCCTTCCATGCTTCCAGAACAGCCACGACTTCTTCGTTCTTACTGCTTTTCGCAATGCTCAATGCATCACTATCGCCTCTAGTGTTCTTGATCGAGGGATTCGCACCGTGGTCTAAGAGATACTGTACAACGTCTTTACCACCTGACGGAAAATGTGCAGCATAGCAAAGAGGCGTTCCCCAGAAATTAGGCCTGCCTTCTCCGTCATCCAATGCGTTCACATCGAGCTTCTGATCTTCAACTAGATATTTTACCATCTCAAAGCGATGACCACCGCTGACGCCTGCGGTATCAACAGCTTGGTGCAAGGTTCTAGGGGTTAATTTTGCCTATGCGACGGTTACTATAAATGAGGTAATGGGATGCGAATGGTTACTTACTCCATGCGATTGCAGCAGCTTGAATGTTGCCACCGTACCGTTACGCGCGACACACTCGAGAAGCGGTGGGTTGTAGTAGGGGTCAATGTTGACATCTTCCACTTTGGCACCATGATCTAGACACCAGCGCACCATGTCCTCGTTGTTGCACAGGTGTTTTAAAGTAGATCTTCCAACTCCACCTCCAGCTGCCTCGTCATTTTGATTGATATCCCAACCGTTGTCTACCAATGATCCTAATATCTCTGGGATAGCTTTCACTGGACATTGTAGTAGAAGCTCAGGAGAGACTCGACTAAGTGGAGCTTGTTCTTCTGTGAGCAAGTATTGCGCGACTTGCAGACTACCAGAGGTAACGCATTTGGCTAATGTGGAGGATAAGAGTTTTGCATCTTTACGCTTTCTCGACTCTGCTAGCTCTAAGCCTCGCTTAACTGCTGGGACATCATCCTCAGCAAGCCCATCTTCGATCACGGTCTGGTGAGAGACTCTCTTGACCTCGGCGTTATTCGAGGGTGGCGTCGACGCTTCTGGTACCGTCGTCTTTAGGGGCTGTTCCGAACTCATGTTGACGTGTTCCTCTGTTGATGGGATGGGCGGCTTTTGAACGCTCAATGACGTTTAAATTTTCAGAACTCTTCGCCTTTGGAAGTGGAAGTGCAAGTTGAAATGGAACTGATCTTGTAGGACTTTAGTCTTCTTCTGTAAAGGACTACGATAGTGTAAACGACATAACCAGCCTTGAAAAGCAGGTGAGTACGATTAACTGTTTTGCGCAGAGAATGTTTATTGTATTGTAAATACCGGACTGTTGGAACTGTCGATAGTGTAGATACTCTACTCGATACTGTAGTAGATATCAACGAGCCTTATCTAATATCTATCTATCTTAATTAGTCAGATTGCGGTATAGTAGGAGACCTGAGGCAGCCAATCGAAGACAGTCAAACTCAATTAAGCATCGTCTAAGCCCGGAAGGAGGATCTGAAGCTGAAGAACCTCAAACTTTAAATGGGGCTGGCGGGGCGGCTGACGGCGAGGCTGGTGGGGCACATTTGTGGATTGCTTCTATTTAAGTTTACCAACCACACCACGTCGCTACGCCTACCCCGGATTTTGTGTGGGGCCTCGCTTACTTTCGTATTTCCTAACCAAGAAGAGGAGGAGGAGGAAAAGAGAGAACGCCAAACGCAGTGTGGCCAGTGTGCACAGCGTGGCCAATGTCAGCTCTTGCTTTGATCCTTCATCCTTCTTACTGGCCCCGTGGCTAGGCGTATCATCATCATTATTACTATACACTTGCTGTAGTAGCTCCTTCAGAAGTCATGAAGCGATAAATTAAGATGATTAGCTCTACATATAATTGAATAGATAAAGGCTCCCAATAACCCGACAGCAACTCTACTCATTTCTTATACGATTCCACATATTGTCTTCTACTCTACAGCTAACATCCTATAACACATTCGACATATAGACGACACATAGAGCTTTAAAGGCTGCTGCATGCGTTGTCACGAGCATTGATGCTCACCTAGCGGTATCGTTATGTCTTCTACGATGTTCAAGACGCTTTTCTTTTTCGTCTTATTTTCCTTTGTCTTGCAGTGTCATAGCACCCCTGTCCAGAAACCAGCCCAGAAACTAAGAGGTAGCCTGACATCCGCTGCACACAAAATTACGCCCACACATCTAACAGTATCCGGTATCTCGAACAGCACTCGATTATCAAATGGCACTTGGATATTATCAAATATCTCTAGAACGACCACCACTAGGAGCAACCGTTCTAAAACCTTTTCATCTACACTTTTACATAATGCAACCACATCAGCAAATGCGAGCTCCCCTATTACCACGAGAGCTTCCATATCGAGGACTACCAAGCCTGCAAGTATTACCAATTCGAGAACCAATTCGACTTTGACTTCACGAGTCAGTCAATCACCATCACGAACTTCCTTGAACAGTACCCGACCAATTTCCATAAGCAGCTCCACCCACACCAGCAGTGGTCCCAAGAATGAAACATCCAGCCAGCAATCGACTACTGCTTCATCTAACAGCAAGACATCAGTCACCTTAACTAGCACATCGAGTACAATTAATGGAACTATCACAAAGGTTCCTGGAACAGGCGAGTCAACATCTCATACAAGTTCAACTTCTTCAGTTACTACATCCCCAAGTCCAATCTCTTTAAGTGGCACATGGACTGCATCATCCAAAGTCCCACCTACCACTAGTTTCCCTTTCTTTGTTGTTCCCACGAAGACTATGCCGCAAAGTGAAGCTACCTCAGAAGCAGTTCTTCTGGCCGGCTTGTATTTCTCTCTTCATGCCAATAGACTGTGGATTACTGACCCCAAACTCAAAATCCAATATATCGATAATATCAAGAAGACTAAAGAGGAGACCGACTCTCTGTTTAAAGTCCTAGATGTTAAGCCTCCAGCAGACCCTGATTGTTCGAATCTAAAAAGAAAAAGAAGCTTGATTTCAGAGAACCAACTCCGTGCTCTCATATCTCAACGAGGACTGCTATCAGGACTCACTGATATAGTCAAAGATGTTGCTAATCTACTAAGCTGCGCCACAAAGGTTGTGGATAATCTAGTAAAGACTGTTGAGCAAATTAAGCCACCGATCAGTGAGATCGAAACGCTCACTGATACTTTAGCCTGGATTGGCGAGAATTTGAAAAACCCAGAGGAGCCAGAAAAGCCTTCTCAATCCAAGAAAACATCTAGCGATGCGTCTTCAACTTCTTCCTCTTCATCAAGCTCATCTTCATGTACTCAATCCACAGCAGTGCCCATTTGTACCGCCACGGTCTCACTTTCCACCTCATTTTATTCTGATCAAAGGACCGGATATAAAATCGCCAGCATAACTAAGACAGCTTGTGTTACATCCACAATCAAGGGATGTAGTGCCACAGGAGCAACATCTACGACTACAGTCTCCTCGTCTACTTCGGCAAGTAAATTTGTCTGTGGACCTAAATGTGCGGCATGTACAGCAGCCGCTCCTCAAGCAACTTCGGACCCAAAAACAAAACGCAGCAATCAACCAGTCAAACGAGGCTGGCTTGATCCCAATCCTTCTGGTGTCAAAGGTGGAATTGATAAGTACTATATGAATCAAAGTGCGTTTTTCATAGCCCCACAGAGTCTCATTTATCCGTGCTAACCTTGTGATGTAGTCAACGATATGCCAAAGAAATGGCAGGTACCGCACCGAATGATCGGCACGACCTCCAGTGCCGTATCCTTTGCGTTTGACAAACTTGACCTAGACGAAGGCAATAAAAAGGCAGCCGTAACGGGACTATTTGGTTGCACTGCACTAATCGTTATATCTGAAAAAGGAATGTGGTTTGGACATCTATGGGAAGACGGCGCATTCATGAACGATGATCCTAACACTCCTCTCTTCGCCGAAAGAGTCCTCGATCCAATCGTGACTCAAGAAAAAGAAAAGGCTGGGAAAGGCAACCCTGAGCGAGATGCTCCTCAAATGCCAGCACTATTTCCATTGGGTGCAAAGGGAGGCATTTTGGCGATGGATACGAAACCTCATATTTTTATCTCCACGCCAGAGGAGCGAGATTCCGAAGATTTACTTTATCCGACACAAATAAATCGGTTGGTGAAACTTCTGACCGACCAAGAAGGAAATTATCCATCCGGACCATGGAATGGTATTGGTGTTACAATTCGAGGTTATAAGAAGCCTATACCAGTGGATAAAGATAATGATGGAACAGCTCAATTCGCGCTCACCGCTAAAAGTAAGGCGTTGGTGGAATATACCAATGATATCTGGGAGGATGATCTTGGACCAGAAGATCCGACCCAACCGGCCGCAAATCCTCAACAGGCTATGTGGCGAGTCTTCTTGGAAGAGAATAAATTCGAGGAGAAATGGGATGCAAGAGATGAACAGAAACTTAGTCCAGATGAGAGCTGTCCTATCAATCAGAAGCGGGCGGATGGGAAGAAATGTAGCAGACCATCAGGAAGCGCTTCTGCATCAGATATTGGAAATACTCCGTTTTCCAAGTCTACGTCGTCGGGAGTGACTACTACAAAGAGTGGATTCATATCGATCACCACTTCACGAATAACGACTAGTACGTCAAAAACACCACTCACTTCAAAACCTTCTCCCAGCCCTACATCTAAACCCACTTCAGATGGAGAGCCGTTCTGTTTACATGGTGCTAGCCCACATGGAGAGCGAGAACCGAAATCATACTGCATGTGTGGTCCCGAAAAAGATCTATACTATTCCGTCGCAAGTGGTAAATCAGATCCATGTCCCTACACCGCAACAGGAGGTCCAACCATTACATGGTCAACACCCAAGGCAGCAGATCCAACTCCTCCACCCCCTCCTCCAAAAGCATACAAGACAGGTATCTGCGGCATCCACATCCGCGAGAGCGCAACGGGTGGCGACTCAGGCGATTCGCTATCTATGGAAGCGGAGATCAAAGATGACTCTGGCAAAAGCCTCGTGAAACACTCCAACGACCAGTTCTCATGGGGAGGAACAATCACCATCCCCAAGAGCGATAGTAAACTCAATGACGATGTCAAGATCACCTTCTCGAAAACTTCCAAGTCGAGATTGAGAAAGAGGATTGGGCTGGGTGATGCAGGACCGATTTTTATCCCTAATTGGAGTTATGAGTCGCGCTTGGTGGAGATTGAGATTGGGGGAACGAAATGGGATACTACGGTCAATGATGAGAACAAATATCCGTATTTCAAAGTTGGGGGGTGGGATAGGAATGGGTCGCCGCCGGTAAGCATATACCTGATGGAATGGACTGGTGATATTGAGGCTAACTTAAAACTGCAGCATCGTGATATGGACGCCGCTTGGAAGTGTTAATTTTAGGCGGGAGTTGTGTGGTGTGGTACGTGATTCATTTCTTAGATCTTGGTTTAGAGGGTTTTCTTTTCTTTTTCTTTTTTTCTTTTTTCAAAGCCATGCGGCTTGTGGCGTTATGGGGATTAAAAGTGAGCATTTTCTGGAGTTCGTAAAAGTCAGCATTTTCAGGAGTCTTTGTTTAAGAGACGGATTTCTTCAAAAGTTTTACTGGAGTCTTAAAATACAAGAGCTCCAACGTTTAGGTCATACAAATAAGGAATAGAAATAAGATGTATTCTAGCGACGTGCAGTATGTCTTGAATTTATAAATACATAGAGCTAGATTAATATATTCCCTTATCGTTACTCCCAATATATGGATGGGGCCTAGGTAGAGGATGAGGTGAAGGGTGAGTAGCACCTGAGCGGAGCGGCCATGCTAACTAACCGATTCCAATTCAGATCAAGGGAAGTCAGTAGTGGGTGCACAGCCACAAGTGCCTGAAAACCCCACTTAAAAATAACCTCAACTCATGAAAAACGATACTCAATTTATTTTCTACTGACTGTAAATTGAACTGTCAATTTATTTAGGCTCACCCTCTGAATGGGATCGGATCCATTTTCTAATTTGACGCTCTGTCATCTAGTCTAATATCATTTTAATCTTTGTATCTCCATATTTTATACCACACTTTCCTAGCAAAATGGAGGCGCATGTCAGCAGGAACCCGAATCTAAGAACTGCATGCGATAGATGCTACAAGCTCAAAGAACGGTGTAACCGGGCGACCGAGTCCGCCCACTGTGCAAGATGCGAAAGGCTTGGCTGGGTTTGTTTGACAGTACGGCCGGTGCGTCCTGTGGGTAGAAGGGTACGTCGTGGGAAAGACTCTATCTCCAGACTGGCGTCAGGCAAACGCAAAGGGCTAGAGAAAGCTCAAATTGGTACCAACAAATACTTAGACGCCATTCCCGGCCTGCAGCCTGAAGAAAAGGAGCTATTGCTGTTTCTCCTAAGCCAGCCTGAAAGCCTAGATCAATTTGTTGTGTCCTCGAGCCTTCAAACCGAGCAGCAAATTTCGCTCGCCACGCAGTTGCCAGCTGCCCCAACGTTACTCAAGGATGCGTACCTTGCATATGCTATTACGCTAAAGCAACTTCAATCAGGCTCTGTAACGGACATGGACACGAGTACATGTATTGGTTACATATCAAAGGGCATGAGCGCGCTACGGTCGATGCTTGTCTTGAGTTCACAGGATAAGATCTTATGTCACACACTGGGAAGTGTGCTGGCCTTCTCGATACACTCAGCCATAGGTGTAGGAGTTCCAGACATTTGCCGTTACTGTCTCGACACAACAAACCCAGTGGTGGGAACGACCATATCCGATGCACACAGTGATCCGTGGCAGAGCTTTCTGGTCGTACTAGAGACGATGGACTGTCTGGTTCATCGGCGAAAACCGACCAGAAGGATTCAGATAACAGCTTCTGTCATTGACTGTCGCCTTGGTCTCTGTTTACCTCTCTTGCCCTATTACCAAGATCTCTGTGTAGTCAGCAATTCACTTCTAAATACAACTGACGTGAGTATTCTGGCTCGCCTTCAAAAGCAGCTGGTCGCCATACATGCTATTGTACAGTCATGGCAGCCCTCTCACTCGGATCAAATTATCGAGCAATTTGACTCGGCAGACATCGTAAACATTCTTGCGCAAGCCAAGGTGTACCGCTTAGGAGCGCTCCTAGTGGGCCACCGGTTACAATTCCCATTTGGTTGCGAGGATATCCAAGCCGAAATATGGTCTAAAGAAACTATGATGGAGTTGGAAATGGCAAAACGTGTCACGAAGCGATCGCTGCAATTTGTGACGTTGCCATTTATTGTTGCAGCAGTCGAAGTTCGAGATAAGAACCTACGCCTCGAGACGCTCCAGTCTGTGGACTATTACGTTGATCATTATGCTCCGTTTATGCGAAACGCAACTAAGACATTCTTGTCAAGAGTTTGGCATGAGCGAGACATAAATATTACCAGCCGTTGGTTTGATTCAATACATAAACCATGTCCCGTAATTGATTCAATTGATGCAAACTTGCTTTAGTAGCTCACTGATTTAATGCAACTGCGCAAAACTAATTTGGGAATACATCGCTACTCTAGTTCTTATTTATGATCAAGTCCAGTACAGCTGCTACCTTTATCAAAGCTTCATCCTTATGCCTATATCCAACAACCTGAACACAAACTGGTGCATCTTTGTACTGTTCCGGGCCGGTATCTATTGAAGCATGAGTTAGCTTGAATCCTAAAGCTTTGGGAATAAATTAGTGCCTACAAAGACTGTAGAGCTCCTCGTCATCTGGACCGAATTTCGCATTGCTCAAATCGTCAGCTAGGTCTATGTCTCGCACTTGGTCCACGGGAATCACAACAGCTGGATAATCAAGATAGTTCCACAGGCCAGTATATGACGCTTTCGTCCAGCAATCCAGAGGAAGTGTTGTATGCGGTGCTGGAGGCATTATAATCGCATCTAAATCGTTGTCCCGAAATAGTTTGAGGTATCTTTCTGCGGCTTCGGCTCGGCGGACGTTCAAATCAAAGAATCCCTGCAGATTAGTTCCTGGTGCCAATAGAAGCCCAATGGCTGCGAGTGATGGGACGACTGGCTCGCCTGTTTGCGCGAATTGGTCAAGATAGTGCTTTGTTCTGTCAGTCTAGAGCTTAGTGAGCTAGGGGTCTAGTGGGCTCACATGGCTTCCTGATAGTGTCATATAGCTGAAGAAATCTTGATAGTATAATTTAACGTTGGGCAGGTCGATAGGAATAATTTGAATATCGTTATTGCAACGGAGGAGATTGACAGCCTCGTTCAAGCCACGTCTAACGGGCGGTGATGGACTATAGATGCCATCATTTAGAGCAACGCCGATCCTAAGCTTGAACCTAGGGTTAAGATCTATCCATGGAACCGAGATCGAAGTGCTGTCATACTTCCAAGTGTCCGCTTGCAGTATCGACTTTAGAAAGAGAGCGCAATCCCGGAGTGAGGTCGACATTGGCCCAACTGTCGAACGAATACCATCTGTTCCTGGTGGGGTGAGGTCTCGTACACCACCATGAGGTATCAGACCTGCGCTTGGCCTAAATCCAAAGATGCCATTGCAGACCGATGGGACACGAATGCTGCCACCAATATCCGTCCCAACTCCGAGGATACTGCCTCGAAGAGCAAGGAGGGCACCTTCACCTCCTGTACTTCCACCAGCAGTGAGAAATTTGTTGCGAGGGTTCAAAGTTCTTCCAAAAACATTGTTGTCACTATCGCCAGTCATAATGGACTGAGGTAAATTGGTCTTACAGTAAAGGACCGCACCCAAGTCAATCAGCATAGCAGCAAGCGCACTATTGTTTTCTGCTGGCTCGCCCACATAGCAACCCAACCCAGTCGATGTATCGTATCCACAAACTTGGAAGCTATCCTTGAGCGAGATTGGTAGTCCAAACAATGGTGGGAGGGGTTTTTCGGGAGATTTGAGATGGTATTTCAGGTCAAGTTCCTTTGCTCGTTTAACAGCATCGTCGAAGAATATCTCCGTCAGACAATTTGTCTGCCACGGTTTTAAGTTTAGTAAAATTTGTTCAGCAATAGTAAGGAAAGTGAACTGACCAACTGGTGGGCAATTGCAGCCCTTTTGCAAAACGCTACAGTCACTTGCTCAACCGACCAGATTCCAGCCTTTAGCTTTTCAAGAAGAGCGGTAGCGTCGTAGTTAGAAGTTATTTCGGATTCCGTCTCGTTCAACAGCCCGCAGTTGAGTGGTATATCCATGACGTTAATAGCATTATGAAATATTTCCGTAGGAACTCGCCAGTCTTTTGGAATCTTGTCCCACTGCTGAGCCTTTTTCTCCACTGCAATAACCTGATAATTCTTTTTTTCTGAGAGCATATTGACTTTGCTTCGATCAACAGAAAGATTAGAAATCACTGAAGTTTCCGCAGCTTGTAAATGACTTCCAAATCTGAATTCCTCAAATATAGATCTTCTAAGCTATTTATCATCACAGAAATAGCTAAGGGTGTTGAGGATCATATGCTGGAAGTGAAATTGTTGGGAGCCCCAGGTTCCGGTTCCGGTCCTGGTTCTGACTTCAATGCAGCCTTGCGGCACCCCAGATCAAGTGGATTAACTTTTGGTCGATTCATCAATACTCACTATTCTAATGGTAACATTTCTTAGGATCACATTATACTTGGCTGTTATAAGTGGGGCTGGTAGGGCAAGTTCCACGCCAGTAAACCTTCCGGTCAATCTTCCGGTCAACTTCCCGGCCAGCTTTTCAGCCTATCATAACTAATAAACATGCAGGATACTACCATAGCTTCGATGCTATCTTACTGTCAATTCTCATATTTTGTCAATGTGGACTGAAGAACTGTATCAGAGGTTTGGAATGGATGGTGTCTTATCTCCGACTTAGCTTCTTAAAGTCCGAATGTCTACATTTGTCAGCCAATGTTCCGCGGAACTGAATTCTGATACTAGAGTCTTTACACGTAGAGTTCCATCGTCAAGAGAAACGTTTTATCGCATACTTTGATACTTTTCACTCTTTAATGTTATTACAAACCTCCTAACCTTTAAGTTATGGTGCAACATAACGCTCCTAGGAAAGTCTGTTATTCTCAATCTTAGTATACTGTATCTATCTGGTCTTCAACGCTGAGGGAATTAGTAATTAGGCGTGTGACCTCTGCTACAACAAAAGAATTAAATGCAATGGACAGAAACCTGTTTATTCTCACTCTGTCAGACACCGTGAAGTAGCGAAAAGAATGGCGCCGGCATTTAGTAATCGTGCCGTCAGAGCTATGGAACCCGTAATACACCAGAATATGGACTACTTTGTTGCCAAAAATGAGGGAGCAGGGAGGCAATGATGGAATGGGCATTGTGGAGTGGACTAATTGGTTAGCCATGGATCTTTCCGCAGATTTATGCATGAACGAGAAAATGAGCCAAATGAAAGAAAGTAAGTTCTTTACAGTCCAGCTGCCCCTGCCATAAATATTAATTGGAGGTTGTGTAGAGAAGAATTCGCATGTTCTCGATCTGGTCCTGAGTTTCAATGCTTTTACTGCAGTTATACAGGTGTTTCCCCCTGATTAGGCCACTGCAATATCTGTTGGCACCGATCACCAAGCTAGCCACTCTATCCGCCGCTGAGAGGGCCACGCGTAAAGTTGTAGGTAATCGCATTGATAGGAGAGGCAAAACCGAACACATCGATTTCTTCCAATATATTCTCCCAGATGACAGTCTAGTCCCCGCTAACAAAAGCGAGCTCACTCATTTAAGCGCGATAGCTGTGCAAGTCATGTTTGCAGGGTTTGGCCCCATGTCGGACTGGTTCTACAGCACGCTTTTCTGTATCCTTCAAGAGCCGGAGTCATACAAGATCTTGGTGAACGAGATTAGGAGCACTTTCCAAAGCTACGAAGATATCTCGCCTAGAACACTGGCTGGACTTCCATATCTAAATGCTTGCCTAGAAGAATCGCTTCGCCTAATGCAGAGCAATAACACGGGTCTGCCACGGTACAGTCCGGGTGCCGTTGTAGATGGACATTATATTCCAAAGGGAACAACAGTCCAAACAAGCGTATTTGCGCTAGGTCGAAGCCCTCGCTTTTTCCACGACCCGTTTGAGTTCCGGCCCCAGTGCTGGCTTTTATAAGATAACCCTCTCTATGAGTCCAAATTTGCCAACGATGAACTCAAGGGTTTGTATTCTTTTAGTCTAGGCCCGAGAAGCTGCGTTGGGAGGGAGATGACCTGGGTGCAAGGTAGATTGTTCATGGCTAAGGTGCTGTGGACATTTGATTTGACGTAGGTTCCGGGACAGAATGTGGATGTGGAGAGAACCATGCTGCATTACGGGGCTTTGATCAAGCCGGAAGTGAAGGCTAGATTTATTCCTGTTGAAAGAGGAGGAGGACTTCGAAACTAGGAGTTTGCATTCATTTGGTTGAGGTATGGGCTTTCGTGGGTGGTGATTTCCTAAATTTGAGACCAACTGCTGCTAGAAAGGCAGTTCAAATTGTGTGACGATTTAATATTATGGTACGCATATTAATCGGGTATTCGTTGGGACCAGGATAATTCGCAGGCCTATCGTCACAAAACAGATTGAGTAATGAATTGATCTCTATGAGTGAAATATTTCCATTTATTTAGTATTTATAGGAAAGGGCAGTAGTAGAGTCTCTTGGAAACCATATCCTTCGACCATCATACAAAATTGAAATGTAGTAAGAGTTGATAAACCGAAATCATTACACGCACAGCGTTCCATTGCCTAACAATCCGAGCTCCAACTTCATATAAATCGCAGATCAAGGCATTATAACCAAAAAGTACAGTTTTCTGTCTTACGCAGCGTTCGATAGGGTCAATCAGGGAACCATGTATCTTGAATTGCTGACAAGTGAACACCCTGTCGAAGCAGTACCAACCGAATATGTTATGCCGAATCGAGAACTGCTACTAGTGGAACAAGAGGTGTTGCTAGGAGCATTGGATGCGAAGGATATGTTGCTTCGGGTTCTTTGGCTCCTGTTTGTCTGGCTTAATCTTTCGATATTACTGAAGATCAGCTGTGCCGAGATTTGAGATGCCTGGAGTATAGACATTTGACTATCAAGAACCTCTAAAGTTGAACGCATCGTAGCTTGCAGTTGACTTATAGCTGTAAAAACTCCAACAGATAAATCATCCTCTAATCCTTGACAATATCCCTGGAGTTCTTCCTTGCATCTCAACCAATCGCGTTTACCCACGGCACTAAGATCGCTGGGATGTATTCCATACCGATTTAGTTTTCTCAGTGAATGCAAAGCATTCTCCCATTTCCCGTGATCCAAGTAATGGAGGCTCTGCTGAAAGAGTTTCCATGCTGTGGTTACGTAGTATGTTCTAGGCTTAACGGCATCGATATTCGGCATCAAAGCCGAAAACAATACCTCGGCTATAGCAAAGCCACCTTCTGGCATCTGGTCAAGTTGTAGTTTAGATAAGGCCCGTGCTAGTATGGAAACTCTGTACGTGGTGCGACCATCATGATCAAGTGGGATGTAACGCGGGCCCAGGTTGCTATCCTGACGGGCCACCTGTAGAGAGGTATAAAAATCGTAAGGAAGATTTTCGATTGCTGAAGCCAAAGGGTTCTCATGAGTTTGAACATTGCGTCCCAATTCGCCATTGCCAATCCAATATCTTAGTCGTGCAGTGATAGTAGTATATCCCCAACTGCATTTTAATTCACCTTCATAAAAGCATCCCGACAATCCAAAGATAAGGCAGCGTAGAAATTCAGAGTAGTTAGAGTCTAGATAGTATAGTTCGGCAAGAAACAGGTAGTTATCAATGAGTTGAATGTCGTGACAGATGGATCCTCCTCCACAAGTGTTAAGCCTCATGTTAAGTCTCCAATTCTCTCTGAACACTTCGACAAGACCAGCTCTCGCGCGAATCATGTTTTGAGTGTCCTTGATTCTTTGGAAACATTCATATGCTTGTCTGTATGCGTCGATTGCTTTCAGGGAGTTAAGGCCATCCTTTCCATACATATCTGCGAGACTCAATGTCAAACAAGCATACTCTGGCAATTCTTGTAGGTTTAGAGTCTCGAAAATCGACAAAGTATCTTTATATTTGGAAATTGCTTGCCTAAAAATCCTCCTTTCTTCGTAAATTGCACCTAAGGCTCCTGCATATTGGGCTTCAGCTTGAGGATCTGTCTCCTGGTGCTCACCAAATACGCTTCCATCTGACGAAATGTTGTCAACATTAGACTTGGCACATGAAAGGTCGGGTGAAAGATCTAAGATCAGCTCTCCATTTCTCGGTAGGATTTCGCCAGTCATGCTTAATTTCCGGATTTCAAGGCACATATTTGTAATCTCAGGGTTCGTTGACGAAGGACTTCGGATGTCCTCTGGTTCCTCTGTTAGGCAGATGTTACCAAGTATCAGGCATAACATACCGATTATTGACACCAAATGTTCTTTATCATTATCAGCAGAGGTTAAACCGCCTGACTCTGAGATCAGACCACCTGCTGCTGCACTTGTCGCGGTGTGTGTTGCAGGTGTCTCCTCGACTTCAGGACTCTCGTCTAGGAGATCTATGTTTTGTTGTGGGCGCTCAGGGGTGTTTGGAAAAGAGTGTATAGAGCGATCTTGGGTTGTTGCTGAGTATTCTGTCGCTGAACTTTCTGCGGGTGTTGAGGATTCCAGCACAGTGCTATCATCGGTGATCTCTGATTGGAGCTCAATTCCATCTTCAATCTGTATAGGTAGTGGTGTACTGTAAATTACACTCGGGGGAGTAGCTAGAAACCATGAGCCTAGATCCATGCTTTGATATCACAAGTACTAACCAGCGGATTCAAGAGCAGTCTTGTCAGCGCTATCCAGCTTTCTCTTCTTGAAAGCCTCAATTCGTTGGTTTGTAATTTCTTGATCCCTTAGCATGATCACCGTTTCTTTCCCTTCCCGGCGACGTTTTTCCTTCTTCGCAATTACAATTTGCATTTCTTGCGCATTGAGGTTCTTGAGAAACCCCCATTCTTTAACTTTCGTCTTCCAGGTGCGAAGACTGAAACAAATCATTAGGTTTATTTCAACCACACATCAAAACTGGGGCATAAGACGGGAATTGGGAGACTCACGAGGCTACCCTACCGTACTTCTCTTGGATGATTTGCATCGTACTCGACAATGTCTTGTTCCCTTCAACATATAAAGCGTATATCTCGTTCTTAAGGTTGCAGAATTTCAAATCGATTTCCGTCAGGCTAGCAGTTGCAGTGGAAGTCGGCAAGCCTCTCTGTGGGATTGGACCAGGCTCTCCATTATCGGTAAGTTGAAGGCTCGATGGGTGTTGATCCATTGTAGACTAGATGAAGATAGTCAAGTCTTATATAATCTTAAGTGATTGATGGTTTTCAAAGAATGGAAGCATGAAAGTCTGAACCGGAGAGCTGTATTTAAAGACGTTTAGATTGAGCAGGCTGAGATGCAGACATGAACAAGGCTAGTGGACAGGAACGTCTAACTTCATTCGTTCGTGAACCGAACCACTCACTTACCCATACTGTAGCAAGGGATAAAAGTGCAAAACCTTGGCTGAATGCAACACACCGAGCTAATTGACCAATCCAATACCATATTGTAAAACTCAGTACCGAATAGTCGGAAGGGATAAAAGTGCAAAACCTTGGCTAAATGCACAATCCCAAATAGTAATTTGCAGTAGCGACTAATCGCAAGGCTGCGAACTGAGCAGTCCTTTCCAAAAGTTCCTCAATACTGCCTAGGCTTTCTTGGAGCAAGGGAAATTCAATGCAAGTATGACCACATTCTTTCGCAGCACTGTGTCTTCAATTCCACTACAGGCTTAACCTTCAGACAATGGTACATTTTGGTCTCGATGCCCTATTTTTAGTTCAGGTGGTTATCACAAGTTAACGCGTACCAATCGTGATTGAGCAGTCAATTTGGACTAATTTAGATCATCACTCGGTGAGCCTTGTTATGTAACGATAGCCAATAATTAAAATCCCTCTACAAAATATATATTTCTCGAGACCTGCTCAGAGATAAGACATCGTGTGCTGTAGTATAGATCCTGAGCTTGTTTCCTCTAAATCATCTTAGTAATACTTTGACCGCATTCTCAATGATTGGAAATGTGAACAAGACTATCGCTACTTCTCGCAAAGTTGCCGGACAGTATAGATCACCCGCCATCTTTAAAAATGTCGACCAAACCATCCATGATCCAACAAATAGGATTATTGACAGCAGTAAGAATTGGTAGTAATATCCCTTGAACATTTGAAAATCGACTGTCTTCTCAGGAATTTTCTCATCCTTCTTCCTCCGAAAGTTCCGCAGTTTTGTATATCCTTCCCGGAAAGGATATTTCACCACGCTTATGAGTTTGCAGTTGTCGAGAGCAGCTATTAGCATTGCTAGCGAGATGATGCAGGCTGGAATGAGCATTAAAATGCCGCCTACACGGTAGATTCGATGTATGTCAGGTTTATCCGGATTGCGAGTGCGGTTTGGAAAGATGGCAACCAGCAATGCAAAGCTTCCAGCGGCGACGCTGAACACTAGATCACTGACCATTTTGGACAGCGCATTCTCCATAAACTTTGCGTGGAAAAAGCCTAGAATACCAGCCAGAGCGGCGCTTCGTGGACGCACCGACCATAAAAAGATAGCCATGAGTAGGTCGACACGGTACCCAGCACGTCGGGATAGCAGACCGAGGATGATGGGCTTAGATAGGTCCAGGAGCAAGGTCCAGAAGATGGCAATAAACCCGATTGTTACCTCCGTTGTGGTTTCGATTCGCCCTCCGCGAATTCGCTTCCATACAAGCGGGAGGCCTATGGAGAGTAACGCGCAGAGCAAACTGAAAACGTTGGCGAGGGCCAGAAGTATTAGGGTACTTTTGGTTTTCGGGCACGCCTTTGCGCCGCTGTAAATCAGGAATCCATCGGGCAACCAGGTCACTCTCTCAGCGATGGAGACGCAAGTAGTTAGGTTATCGGCGGGTTTGTCGCTGTTAGTGCAGCGTACGTACTGCTGTATACTAAAAGGAGATAGGTGCGTCAGATTTTAGACGCCAGATCTTAAACAGAAATTGGAATTACTTACGCAGCTTGATGGCAGCGTATAAAATTTGTACTCTGTTGTTCGCAAGGACGCTTCTCTCCCTTTTCATTTGCGCAGCAGTTACTGCGTGGGATTTCGTTGATATCGTAGATGCAGGCAGACTGAAGAATCTGTAATAGTTAGTTCCCTTAGCAAACGAAATCGAGACTACAGCTATCAAGACCTACCGACCTTTTCGGGGGTTGAATAGCTACAGGACACATTTGAGTTGAGGTTAAGGGGAGGTGGTGGCTCATTTGGAACAAGTTCCTCCCAAAATGACTTTTGTGGTTTTATTGATGCTACTTCTCCACACTCAAAGTAGTCCTCGAATCTAAAGAATATTCAGTATTGACAGCATATTTATGGTAGTGGAAGTGGGCGAGAACTTACTCAGTGACAAAGCAACTCGAGTACCTATCAGCGGCTTCAATTCTTAATGAAGGTCTAGTATCTGGAGACAGACAAACACTGAGATTGCTGAGTTCGGCTGAGCAATTTGTCGAGATTTGCTATGCCAGGCGTCACTCAGTATTCGGCAAATGACTTGCAAACCAACTCGAACTTACACTCCAGAAATCCTGAGATACGAAATCTTTGGTAGTTGCACTGATCTGGGCTACCAATATGGCAAAACTCACACAGCGGAAGCCTCGTACTAGTGCCATAGTAGAATACTCAAGGTGTAACTCAAATTCAAAGAAACTCGATCGGTTAGCCCAAACCAGAGGTAACGACCGATATAAATCTTAGAACGTGGAATCTTTGCTTGAACAGTCAACCATACAATATTCAGCCCCTATCTCCGTGGCTGCCAGCGCCGCAGCCAGTTTCGGTTCTTACTGGACGCCATATGCCAGAGCCAAGCAACACGAACCCCTACTAGCCCTATTTTATTTTATGAAGTCTTCAGCCCTACCCAGCTTATTATGTATCCCTTCGGAGTTTTCGAGTGTTATAAGACTTGCTATAAGACATCAGTCTTCATTTTCCCAGCAAGGGTAGCACATGTTTTCGCTTGGATGCCAACAATCCTGTATCTAAATGGGGCAATTTGCCGCCTGGAGTCATAGCACAACCTTGACGTAGAGGAAATCAACTGGCATAAAAGCCAGGGGCTCAGGGTATGATACTCAAGCTCTTAAATACGCCGCTACTGATTTGACAGCTTTAGAATTGTTCTTTAATTATATTTTGTCACGTTGAAACGTTTCCAAATATTTAGCAAGTTGAGTGAAAACGTAACAGCCGACAACTATGCAGCCAGTTTCGATGACCATGACAAGATCAGGAATGTGAAAACAGCAGTTCGAGGATGAGTAGCTCCAACATTACCGCATAAGATGTACGATATTTCACTCAAAATGATGTGTCCAATATATTTGATATCATGAGAAGTAGAGTAAACACACATAAAATCTTTTAGCCCTTGACTTTCCAATACTTATAGCCTGTGGCTTTGTATTTACCGCTTTCATCAAAGCTTGCTCATTTGTAGTAAAACCCCACCATCAGAATCCGAATCTTCGTCGTCCTGTGGACTACTGTCGAGGTCTGGATACAAGTCCTCAGAGATAGACACTGCGAAGATGTCAGTACTTCCAAACATGCAAAATTTATGGTAAGATGCGCACGAGAATTCATTCCTCCTTTCAAAGAATCAAGATCATTATTATACTGCTGGGAAATAGTGATGCCAGTGGTGGAATCCGGGCGCCATGGGCTTGGCCCTACCCGCTGCTCGATTTGTCGAAAAGTGTCAAGTCTGATTTGCTCGATTACCTTGTTCAGAATATCCCGTTGATGGTTCTTCTCCTTCTGGTCTTCTGGGTCGACAATATCTGGGGAACGCCAGCTGATGTATCTAATTCCGTGAGAATCTGGACGTACAAAGCCGCCTGGATGGTGACTAATGTAATGATAGCAACAGTAACAAGCGGGCTTGCTGCAGCCAATGAATCTATCGTCATCAAAAAATGCCAAGTTCTGCTTGTAGAAGTACTCCAGCAAATGAATTTCAACATGGACTCTCGGTCTAAAGTCCTTGTCTTGGTATTGATCTCGGAGTCGGCCCAGAAGATTGAATTTTGTATCCATGTACTGGAGAGCTTTTTCATACCGTGGAGTATCTTCTGAGTCTTTGGGGAGCATTCTTTTTAGGATGCCGCTCAACGTGGTTGATTGATCTACCGGAGGCGGTAAAACTGGCGGTCTTGGTGAAGGATGGACCTCGACTGAAAAGCTGTCAAATAAATTTGGTAGTCTTTGGCCAGCCATGACTAGTATTTTCGCTGCTTTCAAATGAGACCCAAGTCGCCCGATATAATGACGTGCTAGGAGAAAGCTTCGTTGCTTTGACTCATCTGTATTTGATGTTGAATTCTCCTCCCCAATGTGCCTTTGAAGCTCTCTCATACACTTGCCTCTTCTCTGCTCGTACGAAAAATAGCACAGACTAGGAATATCGGGTTTAAATTCCAGGAACTTTGCCAGCCATTCTGCCAGTGCTTTATCTGCATAAGAACTATTAGTAAACTTTTAATGAGACATAGCAGTAACAGACCGCAGCACATACCATTAGATGCCTTGGATTTGCTTAACAGCTCCAAACACCGTGTTATATTCTTTCTCATAAAGTCTTGATATGTCTTGAGTCTGCAAAGATTGAATTTGATACATCTTTTAGCAAGCTCATTCTCTAGCTCAGAAGACTGAGAATGAGAAGATGCAATGTTGTGTAATGTATTTAGAATACCTCGGAGAAAGAAAATGGTGCTATCCGACATGTTTTTGTTGGAAGCGACCCAGAATGTAACACCAGATGGCTGCCCTTGAAGTGCTATGGCCGTAACTGTGTCCCCGCCTTTGGCATAGTCGCAAACATATGCTAATTGACCTAAAAAGGTTCGCCTTAGTTCTTGCGGCTGTAACTGGGTAAAGTTGTCTTGTGAGGGGCACCGATAAATCCTTTGCTCGCTATTTCGGTCTAGGATGTTCAGAAGCACCAGTGGCTCATAAAACCGACGTACAAGACGGTCTTCACGACGCAGTCGCGGGCCTTTCAGAGTATCTTTGGGAGATTTCCCCCTTTTCGCCATAACTGAAGCACTTTTACCGCGCACTGAGCTCTCCACCACATTAGTTAGACTATTTCAATTGGAAAAATAATACATACTTGTTACTTGTTTGAACGAACTCTGGACCTGCTCGAATGGTCCTTTCTCTTTGGTCTGCGTAGTCTGAAACCCAATGTGTAAAGTAAACTCGTGGTTATTAATTCTTTTATATGACAAAATCTGATAATCAAATGTGGAAATCTTTCGAATGAAGACACGGGAAAACACAGCCTTGTAATAAAGTACATAATCGGTGGAGATCTTCATATAATCTAACAAAATTAGAGGAGCTTACACATCGTCTTCCACTGGCTGGTTAAAATGAGATCGTTACCAATTATTGTTTCGTGGTTGTTTTTGGTTGGTTTTCCTTGAGTTACTTCATGCTGTACGCAATATTCCCCAGCCTCCTTGACGAGACCCAATGATATGTTATGCGGTAGGAGTGTTTCGACACCGACTGAATGTAGTGCAACATTTGCCTGCTCTTACTGCGCGAGCGGCCTCATTAATTCCGGGGCCCCCTCATTAGTGATACACACGCTTACAACTGCGGATGGCGTGTTCGCTGTGATTGGTTTGCAATAAGGTGGAAGCTAGCAAGAGATTGGATGGATGTGCTGTGGCCAAAGTTTCAAAGGCTGCTCCGCAATTTTCTCCCATATTTTGTCTATTTCTGAATGTCAACTGTGGCAAAGAGATAATGCTCACGTTAAACACGATGATCTTTACCTGCGTTAGAATATATATGGCTACAATATGAATTGATGGAGAGGTGACAGTTTACAAAACCTGCGATTATTATGTACTCTCCTAATTTTAGATTTCAATGCGATCTATCAGAGACTGTAGTTCTCAAAGGAGTGAATCGGGATTCCCGGGGCTATCCACGAGCAAGAAATCGCTGTGAGCAACAGTATTCCAAAATTCTCCAATATCTTCCATACTAAGATCATCGACACTCTCGCCATAATAATGCTCGGAAGTCGATTCGTCAAGTGTTGGCAAGCCTTGCAGCTCATGGTGGGATGATTGTTGCACCTCTGAAGCTCGATCTTGAATGGATGACGATGTTTGCATCGGAACATACTCATTAACTGTACTTTGAGTCTCCTGGGCCGATTGGGTAGCAACCTGTTCGCAAATATGTTCAACTAGTGTGTCTGAAGACGCTTGAGATTGGTGTGAGCCATCGCTATTATGTGTTGAGGGAAAACTTGTAGATCCAGTGGGCGCTCCTCCCGTGCTGCTTTCTTCAAGGTTGCTTTCTGACCATCGCTGTGCAATGGATTGTAGTCCTTCTTCAATTGCAGATAACAGCAAAGCAGAGAGATCATGCTCTTCATTTGCAACTGTTGACATCTGGATGTTCCTTGATCTTATAACATTTAGGATAATGTTCGGTCCTTCAGCGTTCATCAGGTCTTGAAATCCCTCCAAATCCAGGGTCAGCTCAACGTTAATATATGAAGACTTTGGTCTTGGCGTGTGCCCAGGGAAAAGGATATCAAAGATGGTAAACCATTGATCCACTGAGCTCAATTTGGACGAAACCTTTTGTCCTAACAGAGCTTTCTGTGCTCTAGTGACGCCTTCATATTTGATCATATCTCGTTTTACACAAGAAGAATCCCGAACATGCTCGTCTCGTTGGTCTTCGGTGTCAAAGCAAGACATACACTTGGGACAATAGATCGGGAGTTGATGGTATCGGGAAAGATGCTGTTTGACATCACCAATTCTTTTGAGTATGCATGCATAGCAGCTTCGATATTTCACCGGGTTTTTCTTTGCAAATGGACAGGCAAATGTGACTTGATGGCCCGACTCTTTCTTGGAATTCCGACGCGGCTTGTCAGGCGTCTCTTCACCATCTCTGTTCCCTTCTTCCTCTTCTTTCCCATCAGAATCACCGCGTTTTCTTTTCCTTCCCGAGTTTATGCCGGTTCTTGCACTTCTTGATGGCGAAGAAGTTTCTTTGGCAGCTTGACCTGATGAACCTGCTTGTGCACCGTGCTTCCGAAGCTGGAATGAGTTTAAAGCGTGTTTTACAATATATGGCCTAATGAGTAGAAATGGATGACCATCCTCAAGCAGAGGAACATAATCCGAATAGTCGGACATCCAGAGGGATTCGGCCTCAGTCGATTCATCATCCCAAAGTACGGAGCCTTCGGACATTTCATCGTCAATAACCTGTAGCTCAGAAGCAGCATGTTTGTTCAAAGCATGTATATCTTCCCGTATAGAAGTAGGCTTATGGGACACAATTGTGTAGTCGTCTCGTTCAAGCGTTGGCCAGAGTGATGCGCCGTCAAAGTGTGTCACAAAAGCTGCTCCTATACTTCCAAGTTGAGGGGACAACGGAGCTTTCTCTTGATGATGTGAAGTATTTTGTGTCATCCGATGAGCCAGGAGGTCTTCCCAGTGTTGCAGAGCCTCAGAATTGCCAATGCTATCCGTGTCTCTAGAGCAGTCTTCGGTGAGAGGAGGAAGTGACTCGGAAGATTCAGCAATCGATGAAGAGGCATGGTTCCGGTGCCATCGTGCGATATGAGAAGACAGATGAGGCTTTGACATCTCAGGTCTTGGCGCAGGCTCAACATATCCGGTCTCGAAAGCATAGGGTTCAAGGGAGATATCTTCAATATCGTCGAGGTTAACGGCTTCCAAACGCCAGGGGAGAAACGTCTGTCCCCCCAAACACGACCAACAACCAATCCCATCAACCAGCATAGATTTCTCGGATGGTTTAAACGGTTCCATTGGGGTCTTCTCGAGCGGAAAAGTGGGAAACATAGTATCCCCCGCGTCGTCAGCTGCAACAGCACTGACATCGGGAATCGTGCTAATATTTGCTTCCATCGAGCTAGACTGGCTTTGGGACTCAAAGAAGTCCTCCAGATCAGCGCGAGACACGATGAATGAGTCAGGGACACCCCGCGGGAAGGTGAAGTTCCCCATAGTAGGAAACTCATCCTGCAGCTCAAAAGGGTGGTGCGGGAGATTTGTCGGTTTCTTTTCCATGTTTATTGGATTATGAGCTTAGAGGTGAACAATAAGGAAAAGAACTCCCTTCCAACCTAAAAAGAAGGTGGGTGAAGCCATTTTGAGTAGTGTGTTTGGAGGTTCGGGAACAACACAATTGTGTTGTTGAACGAAAACCCCTGTCAGCGACCCTGTCAACCAACCAATTACGCAGGATTAACTCAGCCCTCACATTATCTTGAGTTATCTGACTTCAATCAACACAGATGTTCATCGACACTAACTTGTAAGTCCACTAACGTTCAGCAAAGAACAGTCTCTTTGGATGAAATATGCCACAAACGTGTTTTCCCATCTTCCAGAGTCTGAGTGGTAAAGCTCTTCAAATGATAACGGCGAGCCATACAAATACGTGGGTCAGGTCGTGCAGTAAGCACCGTCTCCACTACTCATCTCATCTCTATCATAAAATACACAAGACAATAAGATAGTTTTAAATTGTTGCCATCATTCATACACGGTCCTCCTCGAATCATCATGCCTGCTCGCTCCGCACCATCGGCTACTGTGAACGATAGCAAGTTAGTGGTTTTTGTGAATCAGTATACTTTCTAGATAACTAATCAGGTGGCGGAGCAGAAAATTAAAAGCCTTTCCCATAAGCATTGTTTGGTATCTAGAGGAAAGATCCACTTTTCTTTCCGAGAGAGGACAAGCTGGTAACATCAGAAACGAGGAGCTGGGAGTCGAGGACATGAGAAAATATCTTGCGAAGTGGGAAGGGGATTGGAACAACGCTGGAACGAAGTAAGCATGTGAATTTAGTTGGATCTTGCGTTAGCCTCATAGAGCACAGAGCACAGAGCAGTCGAAAGATGTTTGGAGGTACTATGGGTATGAAACTGGTTATTTCAGCGTAATAGAAGAATATGCACTACAATTTGATGCTTGCTCTTACCGTATCTCGCCCTTATTCATCATTTAAATTGCTTGGATCGCATATTTTACGAATACATACACCTCCGCCAGCGAGATTTATTTTAAGCTAAGGCACTCGCCAAAGTTTCTTAAACAGAAGGCAAACCTTGAAAACCTAACCTTCGAGTGTATGATATATAGACCAACATGAAGAGATTCGACTGACTTGGCCCCTCAGAAAAGCATCTCACGATTGTTGAAATAAAGATTGAAGGCAAGTCGACGGCAAATGTGAGGATCGAAGAGAAGAACTAGCGGAAATAGGGAATTATGGAACCGGGTAAAATATTGAAAAATAGTCAAGAGAGTAACCTTAATGCCAATCCGACACAAATCTTCCAAAGTGGATAGCATCGAGACTAAAGAGCGCTGTCCGCATAAAAAACAATAGATTGGAATGTGGTTTATCGAAGATAAGCTGATAACAAATGTGTTTGCAGAGACTGCCCAAAATGGTGTGCTGGAAGGACTAGAAGAACTGAATATCACTTGAATGAACCATCCATCATTTCCCTTACAAGATTCATGTCTTTTTAAAGGCAGAAGCCAAATCAATAATCGAAATTTGAATGCTCACAAGCTGAATCTGAACTCTGGGTGATCGTCTCCCAGATTATCAACCACCTCTGATGGAGCATTGAGTCGCCCATCTCGCTCCCCTCTTGCCCGCTTCTTATTCTCTCGTTTCAAGCCAAAATAAAAGCATGTGCACAAAGCTCCGGCAACCCATAGCATGGCTAATGCGGTTCCATATCCTGTGCGGTAAGCTGGCATCTCCTCCTGCAAATAGATATTGCTGCCGATGATACCGCCAAAATTGCCAACGGCAATCTGGATCGCCGCACCAAAGGACCGTTTATAATGGCCGCCCATGTTATTTGCCAGCCACACGATAGTGATAGGTTGCGTAATATAGACTCCAGAAGAAATAAAGAAGACTGCAAGGTATTTAATCCCGGTTGATAACCGCTCCTGTCGGAGAAGCATGGTGTACCCAATGGTTGCAACAATGATGCCGATCATGGTGAAGCTATAGCGGTGTCGTATACGGTCGGAGAGGTAGGCTGTGGTGCCTGCAATAACTATGCATACGATATAGATGGGAATCGTGTGTAGTTGGGCCTGGGCAGGTTTATAACCCATCTCATTTAAGATAGTGGGAATGAAGAACATAGTCGAGTAGCTAGATGTGGCCACTCCCATATAGATAAAGGCACTATAACAACGAAGTCAGCGGGCTCTGGAGAACTTCATCAATATGACGTACCATGTCCAGATTTTCCAATCTCGGAGAATGCGGAAGACTGTTGGGCGGTCTAGACGATCCATTCGAGCAACGGCAGCTGAACCATCGTCGGCAAGTCGTTTCATCAAAAGTTCTTTCTCGGAAACATCAAGAAATTTAGCATCTTCTGGCCAGTCAACGACGAAGAACTTTGCGACGAAGGAGAAGGCAATAGTAGCAATGCCCTCAATTATAAAGATCCTATGAAGAGGTTAATACCAACTGATAGGTATAATAGAAGACTGAGTACCATCTCCAACCTGAATAGCCACCCAGACCGTGCATTTTAGCGAGAGCAAATGCAAGAAGCCCACCAAAAGCACCTGCAACAAGGCCAGAGCTGAAGAAGAATGTCCATCGCTTCTGCAATTCGTGGCGCTTGTAATACGAGCTAATCAAATATATACTGCCTTTGGAACGTTAGAGAATTTGGGTGGGTCGGATGGTGCTGTTCTTACCTGGGAAAACTCCAGCTTCGAAGACCCCGAGCAACAGACGGCAGACAACCAAACCAGCATGATTATTTACAAAACCTTGACACATAGATACAAGACCTGGGACATATTAGAGACTGGTCATCTGCAATATTTGAGTTAAGGAATACCCCAGCAAAAGGCAAGACTGCTCAGCCAAGTACTAGGAGACACTCTTCGCAGAATTAAATTGCTGGGAATCTGGTCAGGTAAGTAAGTACACATCGTTCTGATAGCGGTAAGAACTATGGTACACACCTCAAGCATAATATACGGTACGAAGAATATCAACAGAGCGATATTGTATTGATGTCCATCCATGTGTAAGTCCTTCATCAGCCCTTGTATTTTTGCGTTACCAATATTGATTCGATCTAAGAAAGCAAAAGTGTACATGACAAACAACACCGGTAAGATGTGCAAGTCGCACTTCCAAACCAGACGACGTTCAGCCTCTGAAGTGTCGATATCGAAGTTAGAATAATGCGTGAGCACGGGGGAGGATATGCCGTTGCTCTTTGCCAGCGAAGTTTGGGAGCCATTGGCGGCTGTTGGTGCTTCACTTGCAGGCATTGTGATGTTTCGAAATTGTATTATTCGGTGTGTATTATTCGGTGGAGAGATAAGGGATGATGGTAAAGAACGTGAGTGGGAAGGACAGTAGTTGGAATGACGGGGAGATGAGCGGTTTCTGTATTTTCTAGAGGGAGGAAATACAAAATGCATGTCACCCCTTGCCCAAATCCCAATTGACTTGGCTGATTCAGTATTATATTGGCCAAGATGTTCCACGGGCAAGACCCCGCTGCTCTTTTCCGCCTGTATAAATCCTGTGTTCTATACATCATCACCTGGTCTTGTCATAGCTGGATTTTCCTTGCATAGGTATCCAGTACTTTAAGCGACGAACATGTGTGGGATGCATTAATGCCACAACTCGATTAGGTGACACAAGCTTGGGTCCTGGCTCGCTTACTGCCTCCTTGCCTGGATCCACCACATTATGTTTATTTGTACGATCCGACGGACTTTACTACCGATTTTGACTGGCTCACACAAGATTGCTTGCTGGTACATTCCGGTGTTACATTCCTTGATTCCGGGAACCACTATATCAACGTGTAGATCATATAGAAACTGGGCACAAACCACCTAGACACCATGTGCTTGTGTCTCCACGATACAACTTTGTCCTTTATCCCTTGCTGGAAGAGTTTGTGCTTCAGGGTGATGAATACCGCCGACCTCCCGTGATTGAGATAGAGTAGATATAACTTAATGGTAACATTAATCAATTAGAAGTTTCGATCCGATCGCTTCGTTTCCCCAAATTTCAACATCGGATGAAAATGAGTGCCCCTCTATCAGGTGAAAGCAATGCCCCCCTTGCGGTGATTCCTGGAGTTGTGTTCTGTGTCATTTCACCACTTGTGGTAGGTGTGAGATTTTGGTCAAGAATGAGAGTACAGGGAAATCTTGGAGTAGACGATTGGACGATATTGTGTTCTTTGATATTTTCTATGGCTGTGTCTATTTTACTACTAGCAGGTAAGCTGAAAGTACCACACCGCTGATAATGGGGTTGACAAGATGATAGCATGCAACTTTGGTTTCGGCAGGCATATGAAAGAACTTTCGCCAGCGAATAAGATGATGGCCCTGAAGGTGTGGCTTTTGGATTTCTTTCGATTCCTGCCTTGACTGACAACTGAAGCTCTTTTATGTGGCCCAAATAGCATATAAGATCAACATCAACATGACCAAGACGTCAATCTTATTGCTCTACCTGAGAATATTTGTACAGAAGACATTTCGCATTATTTGTATGGTCATGATTGCAATCATTGTATCATATGGCATTGCGTCCACGGCCGCTTCTGTATTTCAGTGCACACCCATTCCTCGGGCTTGGAATAGAAGTGTTTCCGGGACTTGTATCAACATCACCAAAAACTGGTAAGAATGCTTCTTGACGATGAAGGTATTGTGTTTCAGCTAATCTAGAACAAGGTTTGCGAATGCTGGATTTTCGATTGCAACGGATTTGATTATTCTGTGCCTGCCAATGCCTCTGATATATGCTCTCAAGCTCCCAAAAAACCAAAGGATTGCGTTAATGTTAGTTTTCGCCCTCGGTGGTTTGTAAGTTAAACACAATTTTCAGGGTGACTGATACTGATTTGGAATCTTCAGCGTCGTTGTAACAAGCATTTTGCGAATGACAACGTTGAATTTGTCTGGATCCAGCCCAGACACAACTTGTAAGCCAGAGCATCGCCTACTAATAACGAGCTGCTAAAAAGTATAGATCGAATAGAGAGCACGCTCTGGACAATAGTAGAGGAGAACGTCGGTATCATCTGTGCTTGTCTTCCGATGTTCCGGCCACTTCTCTCCACTGTGCTACCTGGGTTCTTTCCGAAGAGGGCCTACAATGGGAGTGGGGGGAGCGCGAAGTTCTCAAATGCAAGTTCCAGACGAGGTGGATGGACGCCTCCAATACCTAACAGGTCGCAGAACATCCAACTCACAAGTGTTGTGAAGGGAAATAACAATAGCGAGGAGATGATAATTCCAAGGGTGCCAGAATCTCCGGCGATGAGTGATGGGACCATTACCAAAGTAACCCACTTTAGCGTAAAATATGGTAGCTGAGGTAGTGATGCTAGAGCCTAATGGCGGTCAAATCGGCGGGCCAATTCCAAACGTGGTCTTTAAGGCGATCAGTTTTGAAATTGTTTGGTGTAAAGGTGCAGATGGCGCATCGTTTCCATTTGATTGTATTGACATGCTAGCGTAATTTGCATCGAAATTAGGCTTTCCTTTCTCCACATTTCAGCAGAACAGGTTTAGAAAATAACAATCATTATTCCTCTCATCCTCTCTTCCAGACGAACATCGCATCATCCTTGCCTGCAAAACTTGGTAGGGCAATTCTAAAAGTCAATTCCCAACCTTTCATCTCGGATTTGAACCATTCTTCCGCGGTACAGTCGTGAAATCCAGTGTATCTATTGCTGTTTTGGGTTCCACATATCACGATAGTGTTTCCTTGGTAGGCTCGAATGACATCCTTTGTGTACGTCCCTGCAACAATAGGATATACCATTAACAATACTTTGCCACTACACCCGTTGTTTTGTTTCAAATATTTGACCCCATCCACCTTCACTGTATCCGATATCCATATAGTACGGTATTCGCTAGCAAGGTTGTCAACAGCGGTGACATCGAGCCCCAATCGTCGTAAAATAAAAGTCCAATATCCATTACCACTTCCCATGTCTAATATGCCTTCGGGGCCATTTATTTGTGAGAGTATATATAGTGCCTCGTATGTAGGAACTGCGCAGCCGAAGTGGTGGTAAAAGACCGGCAGTATTGGGTGCGTCAATTTGGCATTGGTTGGGTTGGCATACGATCTATCTGGCAGAGGCCCCAGAAAGCATGTGAGCAGGCAGGAGTAGACCCAGATGTCCAGGTAAGGATTGATGTGAGATTTCGACTTGGGTATTCTGCAAGGGCAAATGCGTTGGGATTGTAAATAGTGTGCCACCGTCTCCCTAGGTGACATTTTCTTTGCATTTGAGGAGAAAGAAATCAGGGCTTTCGCAGTGTCAGTATTTGGGGCAAATATTGTTGTATATGCTGTTATATCTGAAGGGCCCTATTTCAGTCAGTACAGTGGCCTGGATCTGTTCAATTCGTGACGAGGCTGCATAGGCCCCAATCGTCAGACGCGTTCACATACCACTTCAATTTGTTTCCCCTGAGATTGATACTTATATTTCAGCTTATCGGCCTTCTCCTGTACTTCTGCCAACGTCATTGCAAACGATTCGGCTCGGTATAGGTACTTATCGTCGATATTGATTCCAAATGTTTTGCGGATTGTTCCTGCAAAGCCGTCTTCGACTCCATCCCAACTGGCAAAGGCGACATCTGAAGAGAATCCATTCATAGTTTCAAGAGTCCTATGCTAATTTGAGAAACAATTGACGGTTTGGAGGAAGCATTGTGTGCAATGGTGATCTTGGTGGATTAGAGCACCGCCGAAATAAGCTTCGCCCGGTGATGTCAGTAGTGGATTTTAGCAAGCGAGCCCCTAGAAGACACCCCTATTCTTAACCGAGAACGTAAACAAATGTTCCCAGACGCCAGAACCTGGCGCACATATTCTTGCTAGGAAATATTTATACTACCAAAAATCAACCACAACAGAGAAATGCATTTGTAATTCTAAAGGTAAAGATGAAAGCTAAAGCGATGAAAAAAATGAGGTTGTCATCATTACTATTTTGGACTACTAATTAATAAATGGTTCAGCCACTACCTATGGTCAGACTAGTCACTAATGGCAGGTCACGACTGCTAGATCCAACATAGATCTGATAGTCACCTTGCTGCAAGCCCCAGCTTTGTTCAGCGACATTCCACTCAGAGAGATCCCGACGCAAGAGATCAAATGATACCGTCACCCTGTCACCAGCCTTGATCACGACTTTATTAAAGCCCCTCAGCTGCTTTAGAGGCGCACCTGGGATGCCTACATATAGCTGTGCGACCTCGGCTGCATCGACGCTTCCTGAGTTCGTTACTACAGCTTCGACCCGTGCCACGATATCCCAGAGTGAGGCTGTACCACCCTCAATAACTGAGCTAGGTGGTGGTAAGTACGAAGTCGAGGCATTGGACAACAATTGCACCTTCAAATCCGAGAAGGAGAAGGTTGTGTATGTCAGGCCAAAGCCAAACTCATATCTTGGAGTGATGTTCTTCTTGTCGAAATCACGATAATCGATGTAAACCCCTTCTGAAAAGTCGCTTTGGGGAAAGAAATAATGCTCCCCTTCGGGCTCTGATGGAGCAAGAGTATTGTAGTCGCTTTCATTCTTTGCCAAGGTATATGGCATCTTTCCGCTTGGTGACACATCACCATAAAGTAATTGGACCACCGCTCTACCACTATCCTGACCGGGGAGGTGTGCAAATATGAGAGCTGTTACATTAGGATGCTCGACCCAGCGGTCTACAGTTCGGGGACCGGCATTGTGGATTATGACGATAGTGTTTGAGCAGTATTTCGCGACATTCAGGACAAGTCCGTCTGAGAAGTCATCTAAAGATGTTAGCTTAGATCATTAGTCATAACCATACAGCATACCACGTAGAGATTCACGGTCCGATCCCTCTGTTGCCCATGCGTTGATAAAAATGAGACAAGCATCTGATGCTGAATCCACGGCAGGGTTTCCAGAGGTGAAGTCGTGGAATATAGAGGTATCATCCTCATATGCACGTGTCTGTAAAGCATCGAATGGCGCAGAAATATATGCAGGAGCATTGCCGCCACTTCCACCTAAATTTAGCGGGCAGTATCAGCAAGCAATGGCTTAATAGCAGTTTGGTAGGAGTAGTGGAGCTAACATACCTCCAGTAAAAAGGGTTCCGTTTGGAGCAATGGGAAGACTCTTTCCACCTCCACCAAAGAAAGCAGACGGCTGCATGAGTTGTGGTGTCGCTTTTAACAACAATTAGCATGGTACACGTTTGTGTAAGATTGGAAAATAGGAGCGGAAGAGTTGTTCAGAGAGCATACTTCTTTCTCATTGAGAAACAAGGCGCGCTTTGTCAACGCCCACACTTCATACGAACAGGAATAATTTGCAAAGAAATGTGCGCATACTTCCAAAAACCCAAGCGTTAGAGCGGGATCCAGGGCCTGGTACGTTCACGGCTGGAGGAGCAATTGCATCATATCCGTAAATCGAGATAAGCTTAGGTTTCTTCAGGGGTAGCGCATTGTTTGTATTCTTGACCAAAACGTGTCCTTCAATTGCGCTCTGAAGTAAGATTGGCTTTGAGGAAGGATCTCGAGCATAAATTGGAGTTTGTGGCACTGTAAAGTCCTTGGGCAATCCGATTCCTGATTCCGGAAATCCTTCCTGAAACAAAATTAGTTTCGAATTAAGAGAAAGAGATTATAGCTCACATCTTGACCCATTTGGTACCATGATGCAACTATACGTGTTGCCATGTCGGTCACTCGAGTCTCTGCTAAGCTCCCGTTTTTTACACCTAATGTGAGAATTTCTATGGAAATGTTACAACTTATCCATATAGTACGAGCTGGGTCAGCTTACCTCCGGCTTTGCCCCAGTAAGGTGAGTTTGGCATAGCAAGGTCCAATCCGGCGTCTGCTGATGCTAAACCAGAATCTGAAGATATTAGTACAAGCTGAGATAAATATGGGATAACTTACGTTGAGCCACCCAATCACTCACAACAAAACCTTCAAATCCGAGCTCTGTTTTCAAGAGTCCGTTAAGGGTCTTGCTGTTAGCACAACCATATGAATTATTAAGCCGGTTATACGAGCACATTACGGAGCCAGAACCGGCATGCACTGCGTCTACAAAAGGCCACAAATACAGTTCGTGCATAGTCTTGTCATCTATGTTTGAAGAAAGGGCTTGTAAGTTCCGGCTGAGAGTTCTTCTAGTTTCTTGCTCCTATACCTCGATTTAGTGGCTGTCTCTTCAAAAGCAACGCCCAGAACTTTAGATGATCCGGGAAATACTCACATTCCCGATGTAGTGCTTCACAGAGGTGGTAACTCCAGCTCCTTGAGTACCAGTAATCGTCTCGGCAGCCAAAGCTCCACATAAATATGCTGTTTCAGTTAGATTAGAGCACGCATACAAATATTATATCTGTGAATCTTACGATCATTGGAGAAACCTTCCCAGTTTCTTCCACCTTCAAACACTCTTCCAAGTGGCCCAACAACAGGACCCAGGGCAACATGAACGCCCTTTTTCTTGAACTCTGCACCCATATGTAGTGCCCTCTGCAATGCGAGATCCTTGTTCCAAGTAGCTCCTACATGTACTCCACTAGGCCAAGCGTTGACAAAATTTGTCGCTCGTAGCCCATTACCAGCATCAGATAAACAAAGGCCATCCCAATTGAGACGAGGAACGGAGCCTGTGACTCCTGAGCATCCCGTGTTGGGTGGATATCCTACTGTGATGTTTGCTCTCTCCTCTAGAGTCATCTGGGAGACCAGAGCAACAGCTTTTGCGTGTGCTTCTGCCCATGATATCGTCCCTGGCATCAACGCTATTAAGATATCCTTAGTGAGAGTGTCAAAATTGTAGTTTGCGCCTCCACTTACGAGACGGGTACACAGGAGGAGATTGCCCATAGAAGACAGTGTCATCAGTAATATTTCCTTGAGCGCTCGACTCCTGAGTAAAGGCCGAAATTAAAAGCCATACCACCGGCAATGAGTAAACGGAAATCATAGCTGCTCACTAGTTTATCACACCCTCAATCATCGCGCTACTTCAAGTATTTATACAAAAGAAATTGCATCCTCGGCATATTATTTCCCCAATACCTCATCTCAAGGTAATTTTCCCCTCGTAACGATTCCCCGCACATATGTTGGTATGCCTGTGGAGCTCATTCGACTCCCCAACCAACAGGCTACTCAGCTCAAGGATGGGGTCATGGATTTCCCCGCATACTTGGCCAGATGGAAATGAGCTTTTTGGTGCTGTTCTGCAAGGAATATTTTTAAACCTGGAGTAAACCTGGAGTGAACCCGGACTTCTGATGATGTAGTGACAGACGACCGGCTGAATCAATGCAGGGAGTAACGCCGTGGCCAATGGGGGCTGCATAAGTCAAGCGGCAAGGGCAACCCCAGTCTTTTAACGACGACTAAACAGAAAAACTTCAATTAGTCTTTCGACTTTCGCCAGAAGTGGAGAATGGGTAGCTTTGAGTACACTCATCTCCGGAGCGGTGACAGCTTTCGGCTCTTCAAATTTCTTCCCTGGGAGTCTCAACCTGATCGGGGGAGAGATGTTGCAGTCTCTCTTACCGAAGTACGAATCTCCGAGAAGCCAACGTATCGAGCGCTATCTTACACCTGGGGCGACTTGAAGGATACCTTGTCTATAAGTGTAGAAAATGGGAGCCTGCACGTCACGACAAATCTACACGCTTTTTTACGCCAGCTACAGTCACGAGAGAACAAAAGTGATGGAGAAAAATGGTTCTGGGCAGATCAGATTTGCATCAATCAGCATGATACATCAGAGCGTAACCAACAAGTTCCACTTATGGGGGATATATACCGCCTGAGCCAGGAGAGTCTCGTCTGGCTTGGCAAGACGACTGAACATATGCAAGATGTAACTACTGTTATCCAAAGCATCGAAACTCTTGGTATTGATAGCAGAACCCCCGTGTCGGAGGCAATAGGTAAAGCTACGGAGGTAAACTTCTTCAATTAATTTGTCCAATCTGTGGAGACGCTCTCAAAACCCCTCCAGTTGGAAATGAGAATTGACTGACAAAGTGTAGAAACTAGAGAGTAAGATCACTGACACGAGTCAATCTCTGTTTTCCAACTTGACCAGCTTTTTAAACCTGAGTTATTTCACAAGAGCTTGGTGTATCCAGGAGGTTGCAGTTGCAAAGTCATGCACTATAGTGATCGAATCCAATATATTATCGGACTTCCGATGGGAGACATTAGATCTCCTTATTCTAGCATTGGCAATGTTAGATCGCAAAAACTCTGGCACTGTCTTTGGCTCACAAGTCTTAAAAACAAGGGCAGCAGCAACCATCCGGCATATCCAGTTCTGTAGGAAACAACGGGTATCACAGAATATGCGCAAAGGCCAAGAGCACTTCCTCCAGGTCCTGAGAAGGCTAGCATTTGCAACTGAGTGCTCAGATCCCCGTGATCTTGTCTATGCATTCCTTGCTCTACAACCCAAGATTATAATTCAATCAGCCGATTATTCCATCACTGTAGAGGAGACTTATATAAGGGCTTCAGCAAGACTCGCAGAGTCTAGCGAGGACCTTTCTATCTTTGGCTGGGTACGATTTGACCCGTCAAGTTCTCTTCCATCTTGGGTCGTAGACTGGCGAATTCAACGTGGAACTCAAGGATCACCTATTGCAGATACAGGTTCTAGGTTTAATGCTTGTGGCAAGTACAAATTCAAACCGGCTCAGTCCTACCAGTCTGGTTCTGTGATGAAAGTGCGAGGTAAAGTTGTGGATTCAATTGAGACATTAGCTCATAAAGATCATTTCCAGCACCGAGATAGTACCAGTATAGTGTCAGAATTACAGTCTCATAAGATCATTGGAGACTTTGATAGTTTGTGTGAGAAGGTCTCAGATACAAAATCAAACCTACACCAGCGTCTAATCAAAGCACTATTTGCGCACTCGTTGCGTGAGGATGACTTGGATAATTGGGTGCACAAGTTGCTAGCTATGCTCGCTGCGTGGCAGCACCATGTCGACAGAGATATTCGCATTGAAGAGAGTTTATCAAAGGAACAACGAGATATTATACGAAAGCTCCCCAATCACGCTTCACTGTGCCGATCTCGTAGACTGTTTGTCAGCAGAGACAATTTTTCCTTTGGTCTAGCGCCGAGAGATGCGCAGCCGGGAGACCTTGTTTGCATTCTTCATGGCTCTGCCGCACCAGTCGTCCTGCGACTGATTCCAACCGGTAGATATCTGGTTATTGGCCAGACCTATTTTGAAGATTGGATGTTTGGCAAGCATATATATTGGGAGGAAGATGAAGCTGATAGCTTTGAGCTTGAGTAGCCGCATGCCAAATAGTTCAAGTCGCCCATATATCGGTAGCATCCCACGTATAAGTTTGCTCAGGCGATAAATCTGCTAAATCACGCACCATGAATTTACCGAAAGATTCGAATCAGGGATAGCAATGGCTTTAACCCCGCTTCAACAGGGTCAATAACTTGTACGAATGTCACCCCAAACTGACACTTTTATCGAACCATTCAAGCAACATCCAGCATCTTTTGATTGATATCAACCCCAGCGGAGCAACTTCATCGATTGACCAATGCACACCTCTTCTTGAGCTGTAAAATAGATTTACGAGGGTGTTGCTACATCTTTCCCATATTCTGTAACACCTCCAAGCTTACAGCACATATACAAAAGCAATCATAAGTTAAGTATGGGATAGAACCTGTTCACTATTCATGGACAGAAGCTGTGCAGTGGTCTGAGTTTACTTTCGTTTCTGGAGTAATCCTTAAGTTGCTCGGAGAATCTGCAGATTAGAGGAGTGTGAATATTTGATTGTGAAACTAACTATACCATAGCATTTCCATAACTGATATGCAATTCTCCCGGAATCACGGCCATCAGGTATCCAGATGGTCAATCCTTATGACTACCTTAGAGAAATGCTTCTTATCGTTCAAACGTTTGTAAGCATCCTTGGCCTCCGCGAGCTCGAATACAATGTCATCCACGGCGGGCTTGATACCCTTCTCGTCAATATACTGGACAACTTGCTTCAATTGTGTGCGACTTCCACAAAGCACTCCGCGGACCATGCAAGTATGCATAAAGACCTCTAATAGAGGGACTGGCTCCGCGTTTTCTCCTACAGCTCCAACCAGTGTAAGAACTCCTTCCAAACGAACTGCTGCCAAAGACTGGGGTAATGTTTGGTAGCCACCAATATCGACGACAATATCAAACCCTCTCCCGCCTGGTGTCAGACTCCGAGCCTTTTGGCCCCAGCTGTTGGCATGAGAGCGATAGTTGATAGTGTGTGCCGCTCCAAGCTCCTTTAATCGAGCTTCTTTCTCCCCAGTGGAAGTCGTCGCAACCACTGTTGCCCCAGCAGCTATCGCAAGCTGAAGCGTGGCGATACTCGCGCCACCTGTTCCCTGGACAAGAACCCATGAACCAGGTCCGGCTTTCCTTCCTTCAACTCCGAAGAGCGTATTCCACGCAGTAGCCCAAGTGCATGTTATCGTTGCTGCCGGTAACCAATCCAACGAGACGGGGGCATGAACAAGGGCCTTTTCTGAAAAGATACCAAAGGAACG
>Ga0247734_1000404_pt1 | contig 38269 bp, 41 predicted proteins | sample UWRJL103311B2_FD_180933 | JGI IMG/M metagenome (GOLD analysis project Ga0247734, IMG submission 180933) | Plant litter microbial communities from Arlington Agricultural Research Station in Wisconsin, United States - UWRJ-L103-311B-2 | ecosystem: Environmental > Terrestrial > Plant litter >...
GTTATACTTAGTTATCCTTTAGTATATAAGGACTGCTACTTTGTATCTTAGTCTTTAGTTCACCTCAATCGAGAGTTTATCCAGTTCTTGATTCGGCGTGAGCTTCATCAGTGTGACTTCCGTCACAACAAATCACACGCAAGTCTTCAAATCACGCGCAAGTCTACAAATCACGCGCAAGTCTACAAATCACGCGCAAGTCTACAAATCACTCTGAAGTCTACAAATCACTCTGAAGTCTACAAATCACTCTGAAGTCTACAAATCATCACTCTGAAGTCTACAAGACCATACATGCATCTGATCGGCTGGCTCTGAGTCCAGGAAAAGCCTGCTTCATATTTGCATGAGTCCATAAGCGCAACTTTTGCTTAATTTCGGCCGACTTTTTGTTCGCATAAAAAAACTGAACATTATTTATTGGTGCGCTCCATAGATACAGGTTACAAAAGAAAAAGAAAGGAAAAAAAAACGGGAGCGGGGGAAGCGAGAGAAAAAGTAAGATGCTACGGATGAGAAGGCGAGAAAATGCGAACGGTCGTGGACATGTAGAGGCAAGCAGGCGGGTGCCGCACTTGCCACCCTACTGCTGATGCCGATGTCTCCCTCCTTTGCTACGGAAAAGCGGGATTGAACAATCCAAGGAAGCAGAGGAGAACACAAAAAACGACTTACACACATGGGGATCGTCTAAGCAGCAGTGTTGTCAATGGCCATCCCATCGTCAATGCCCGGCAATGCATTACCGATGGCCTCGCGATTTGGACAAGTCGAGCATCTCCACGGCAAGCGGGTGTGCAGAGAGGTCTTCGCATACTCTGCAAAGAGCTCCAGCACCTTCGGTGCTCGGTCTTGTATCTGTTTCGGAGTTGCGTTCTCAGGAATGGCGACAGAGTTCTTCACTATAATCTCGTTGAAATGACTAAGCAGTTCCTTGACGAGCTGGTCAGAAACCGCTTGCCGGAGCTTCTTGGCGAACCCAGGAACCTCGGCATCTTCGTGTAGGTGGGACTGAATGAGGTCGTAGACACTAGGTACTCTGGCATATGCGGAGATGAGAGCGCCATAGCCGTTGATGTAGAGAGGGAAGAAGCTGCCTCGCATATCAGCAGTGTACAAGTCTTCGTAGTGCTCTGGTACCTCCTGCCCTGGACGAAGACCCCGCCAATTCGAGAGAAAAGGGAGAGTAACGAGGGCTGCTGTGTAGGCATCCTGAGAATCGGTATCTGGGGTTTTGTCAACACCAGCACGTTGGGCATGCGCCTTGCACAGCCATACCCCACAGTTGTAGCATTGGACCTCGCTGTCGAGGTCTGGGTTGAAGATTCGAAGCAGATCAGGAGTCGAACAACACGTTCTCGGAGTCACATTGCTATTTACGGTCTGCATGTCCCAACGTCAGTATTATGGCTTCACTTTACCGAGCAGCCCACATACCCAATGCTCGATTTCGTCGATGTGTTCGTAATCGATCGAGCTCCCGCGAAGAAAGTAACAATCGGGGGACGCCAACGGGAGAGAAGTGCGCCCGTGATCAACAATCTCAGGCAGAACTTCAAGAGTGGAGATAATGGACGTTGTCGGAACTTGCATACCAGAGGCATCAACGTGCACAAGCTCTGCAGAGCTAAGACAAGCCGCTAGCCTGCCAGCACTGTTCAGCGAAAAGATAATCCCAAGAAAGACAAGTTAGTGCGTACTTTGGATTCTTCAAGTTAATTTCCGACTCCAAGTCTTCCGACTCTACCCACAGCATCTCGTCGTTCTCGTCAGCTACCATCCCGGCACACGACCGAATCTGCATCTTCGTAACATAGAGGGTGGCAAAGACAACGTAGCGTGTTTCCTCGGTCGGGTGTGTGAAGATCTCCATATAGTGGGGCTTCATGAAGGCAACTTTAGCAACTTCCAGCCCGGTATCCTTATCGATTACTCGAGGACGCAGGTTCCCGGCTTTCGAGTAGGTGGGCTTTTCCACGACAATCCTGCAAGGAGTTAGCGAAACACTAAGTGCGACAGGGAGAAGATATACGGGTCATCAAACGAACCCATGATACGCCTGAACGCCTTGGGTATTGTGCGGAGTCGTTTTGCGCTCCAACCGGTGTCGACAAGGTCTGGCACGTCGAACTCGAGCGTGGCAAGTCCAGTAGAGAGGGGCTCTATACAGAGCTTGCTAGCATTGGGCATGCACATAGACGACATGGTGATGGTAAGAGGCAAGAAGGTAATCGATGAAGACCGTGTGCAAAGCCGTACGGCTGCCGTGCACGGCTATGTCCGAAATCCATTTCGGGCATCATGCATCATGGCGGGTCAAAATTTATCATGAGTCAGAGCGCGAGCCTTATGAGGCATCACGTCGGGCTCACGGCGCCTCATGAGCTCTCATGTGGTTACACGAGGGCCAAGCCAGTTTTCTCCAGGCGAGGAAATCTATGAGAAAGGCGAATGGAGGAAGTGGTCTTTCTGGAAGACTTCTTGGTCTGAGATTTTGCGCTTTTCTCAGACGAAGAAGATTTCGCCAAAGGAAACCTGTTTCGTTGACTTCTTCAGGAACGAAATGGGGGCAAATAAAGCTTGCTTTCTTCAATGGCCTTTCTCGTGAGCTTGGCGGACATTGCCGAAAAAAGCTATGAAAAAAACCGATTTGCTTAGTTGAAGAAACGATGACGGGAAAAGACCCTCTTCTCGGCCACTGAAGTAGCCGAAGAAAGAAACGATAAAGGCTCTTTATCTTGCCCCTTTTTCCAGATGAAGACATATCCTTTCCGCAGCCACAAAAGGAGTCGAAAAAGGCTTCCATTTTCAGCGGCTTTCTTCGAAGATTCATTCATCCAAAGAAAAGTGGTATGGCCCTCGTGTTACCATCAGCCTCATGATAGGTTTTGACCCGCGTGAGGCTCTGAATGGAATTCCGACATGTCAAAGCCACGGCTTTTCTGTGGCGTATGAAAGAATCTGGAGCCCTAGTACCCACATAAGGTAGAGCTATGAGACGAAGTGATTAGTGATAATAGATCAGTTCTTTTGCGAATGGACTTGACATCGTTTCGCGAGCACCTATCTGAAATACTTAAAGTATTGCGAGGGCCACTATTCGTGTCAAGGCCAGTACGCCAAAGCAGCGCCCGGGTCTCGAAGCGAGAAGGGTAAGACCCAAGACCACCGGAAAGAGCGAAGCTCCCAGAGTGCGGTGCACTCGTAGTCGGTCGAAACCCGTTTGCTGACTGGAACTCTAAAGAGGAGCTGAGATCAAGGAAACATAATATATACAGTTAGGTCAAGGAAGAGCGGTAGCCAAAGTCAGATTGGGATTGTCTCCTTATATATCTGTACCTACCTTGGGACTATCTAGCTTTCGTATGCTTAGAGATATTCAAAAATTTGGACAGCATCAACAAATAAGTTCAGTTATAATACAGTAACAAAGAACGACACAGAGCAGACCGTGGCAACAGAAGACAGCAACAAGAGAATAGTAAACATCAAGATCACAGTCATAGCAAGAAAATCCATCAGGACGAGTTGGTAGTATTTGAGGCACTCGACGCCAAGCGCTTTTTCTTGAGTTCCTCGAGTCAGCGATGTACAAGGGTGACAGTTTCGTCAGGCTCCAACGGGGTCTTGATGTCTTGGTCATCGGGCTGGTCCACTTCGCGTCCATTTACAGAACCAAATAGCCGACTGTTGGAGTGATAAGTTTGGATCGAGCTCTATCATAACAAATGTTGTCAGCAACATTGAAAGAAAATACAGTCCCATACAACGTACAAACATAGGATTGTAACGAGGAGGAGGAACACCCTTAGACTTGCGTGGAGAAACTCGAATGAGGCCTGGCATTGTGGCAGATACTGGTTCTCAGGCAATACAGATGAGCGTAAGGAGTGAAAGTACAGGAGCAAAGGAGACCCACCTCGTGTGTGCATATAAAGGTCTTGCTCGCGTTTCTCTCGTCGCCCGATCAGCGTTCGGCGACATCCGCTGTCTCTCCAAGTAGACACAGATGGGGGCTTTTCGTGTCTTGAGCTTCCTTGTCTTGCACATATGAGCTGGCTTTTGAGTGCGTGTTGGAGACTTGACTCCTACTCGACCCAGCCGCATATACCACCAATTATTCATGCTGCAAAGCAGCGAAAATCAGGCGTGTCCGTATAGCGGCTGAGCAGTAGCCTTTGGCAAGGTAAAGTCTTGTCAGCAGAATGCTAACATTGCCAGAAACACGCCCGAAAAAGCTGCTCTAAAAAAGCATAGCAGCATGGGTCTCCCTCCGTCTCCATCCAGGTCGGTTGTTGACAGTCTAAGCAGAATGCTATGACCACAGTCAGCAGAATGCTGACTGCATGATATCCGTTGGCAGGAGCAGGTGGAGAGTGCGCAGTCAACATTGCTGGCACGAAGATGAGAGTAGGAAGCGGAGTCCTCGTCCGCTGACTCAGCATCATCCAGTTCCACTTTGCCGCCAATTTTCGGAGCTTTACAATACCAGTCTACGCTCTCGACGCTCTTATATTGCGCCGTGAGTGTTATGCGTAGTACAATTTGGATTGCTGGAAACTATATACGGGGCTACTAGATGCATTGATGTGGCTGTCCAAGGGATCGACGCATCTTCAACTGACCCTGTGCTCTCTAAGGACTCGTTGATTTTCAACTGCTGCATTTCACTGTCGAAATGGTTAGTCCTGAGTGTAATACCACGTTTAATTAAAGCCCTCTGATGTGATAAAAAGCAGATATTTCTCATTTTTCCACGTGCAGAGAGCAGCCATGTAATTCCATATTGCCTATTGTCTTGATCATAACCCCCTCAAATTTCTTCGGACTGGTATCCTGATATCTAAGGTGCATTAGATTCCTGCGGGACATCATCTCAAGGAGCTTACCAGTGACTTGGTGTGTCAATCAAGAGCTGTCTCTTCAATATGCTCTTGAAATTCAAACGATGTCTCTTTGAGCTTCAGGAAATGTCTCTGCGCTGCGTCTTGCTTTTCCAGCCAGGTCTTGTCAATCAACTCCAGCGGATATTCCTTTGGCGGGTCACGCTTCGAGGTGTGTTCGTCTCCCCCTCTTCTCTTCGTAAACTTCAGAGAGTCGGGGATGAACTCGACTCACTCGAGCCCACGAGTTGGCAATTTGCGAGTCGAGTTTGAGTTAGTCCCGAGTTGGACTCAACTCGTCGGCAACACTAGTGGAAGTTAGTACATGAGTCTAGTAATAGAGGCGTCAGCGACTGACGCTGATGGAATTGGCTTATTGTGGAACCATATGCGTTACACTGGCGCTGGTTATAACTTTGCTTGGATCAAAATGTGAACACGATGTGGGTACGAAGATGCTTCTGAAATAATTGGAGGCCGAAGGGAACCCATTGATATGCCTGACCACTATGTAACATAGATACAGTGTAGATGCTCGAAGAGCAGCGAGTTTTCCGAACGCGTACTTGATCGTGCGGTGGAAGATCATGTGACGCGTCCGCGCTTACTTCTGTTCCCCCATCTTCGACGTCGTCAAGAGTCGTCGAAGACTTTCTTTCCCCCCCCACCCCTTCCGACTAATGCATTTCAGGCTATTCTATGGTGAGTTGGATACGGATCTCCTGCTTTCTCTACATAGCTCATTATTGAGTCTGTCTTGGGTTTTTCGGTATTATTTACTTCAGACTCATTCGCGTTTGTGTTCGGTTTTTATTCGCGCTAGATTAGTTATTTATTCGAGCACCCATTAGGATATTATCCAAACGTTTCCGCTACCCCCAAACTACGATGAGATGTGTACTGAACTAGCAAGATGTTAATATCTCAATTCATCCTATTCATTGCCTCTTTAGATGATCTTCCCTGCTACGATCTAGCAACGGAAAATATAATATCGATATGAAGCCCTCATTGTTATTAATCACATATTGACTTTGTAGTTATAGGCCTACAACATTCTAATTGTTAGACTCTCTCTCGAGGTAACACATCCTAGGGAAAATAATGTCAACTCCCATCTCATCCCTGGCCAGAAGAAAGTTGATGTCGTTCCTCCGCTCGCAATTCGGCGCTCGGCGCTGGTCCACTGTAGACCGATTTAGAACCCTAACCCCGGCTTCCTACTAAAGGCGGTTTGCTGAAACCAATCTCTGCCTCCTACCATTCCAGCACTTCTCGCAGTCAGCATTCTGCTGACTGTACCCATAGCATTCTGCTTAGGGCGTCTCTCGACACAACCAGATTCCCCTCGACCATCGGTTAGCATTCTGCTGACTGATTCGCTCTCGACGTTCAGAGCACGCAAACAGGCCAGACGCTTTACGGACACACCTAAATTTCGCCTAGTCACTAGTGCATGAATACCTGGTGGTGAAGCGGCTGAACCTGCATTGCAGACTACTTCTTATCACTCGAGAAAAGGTGGATCTCTGGACCCTCTAATACCTAGCCAAGGACTTCATCCTCCGGGTATTCTGCATCTGCACCACTGTTACTGGTTCAAGTTGTTGGTCGTTTCAGTAGCGTAACGATGCTTACTCTAAACGACCTCAAACAGTGCCAACTGCTTCCTATACGTTCGTCATCTACTCGTCTGCTAATGCTCTATGCTAATATACGCATAGGTTCTGATAATCCAAATGATGCTCTATCAGCTACCATTCTCCAATCTCCGCCCTACCTCATTATATCCCCGAACTCAGAAAGCATCCCCATGCCGCCGCTCGGCTCACAACGCGACCTCGTCCTTCGCGTGAATGGGTTCTATGGCATGGGTGACTATGCACAGTACACACAACCATTTAACTCTCACTATCCACATCTGTCGACAATTCCATGCACGCCAGCCGACGAGTCAAGTCCATACTACAGAGATATCCGGATATTCAACGATATCTCAGAGTCTGACATGCACTATGCCGAAGGCAAGACGATGGGTCGGTTAAAATCCGACATTCTGACCCAGTTCGAAAGCACTGTTGTCATGATTCTCCTGCGCCTCGCCCCTGCTCAGAAAATTATCACAAAAGCCGACCCCAATTCGTCCACTCAGCACCCAGAAATGCTAAAGCTTCTTCTGAATATGTGCTTCAACCGCCTATGCGATGTTCCATGCACATTCAAAGATACTTTGCGCACCTACAGAGAATTTCAGCGCGCGTGGTTGACCATTGCTGGCTATGTCGATTGGCACACCTCATACAAGCACCACATTTACGACGGGAATAGCAGCGTTCCGGTTGGGAACGTTCTTGGGTGTTTCACATCGTCAGAAAGTACTCTTTATCAGATGTTTAATGCACGTATCCCTGTCTACTACATCATCCACCCAGATGCACTTGGGTCCCGACGTATCAAGAACACTGTCGACATCACTCAGTTGTCTGAGTCCATTGAGTCGGAAGTTTGGTCAGGCTGCCAGAGGATTTACACTGGACCGGTGAATTCGGTTTCCGCCGTTGACAGTATTCTGCGTGCTGCAATAGCGTCCTTTGGTTACAATGACCCATTCGCAAATGCGCATTATCAAGGACGATATCTGACATCGTGGACGGAAAGCGATAAGACGGTCTCAGCACCAACGCTTGTTTACCCAGCGCAATCTGGTTCACAAGGTGCAGGACCATCGTCTGCTGTGGGACCTGCGCGGACCAGAAAAGCACAGGGAACTACCAGGAAAGGACCATATCACGGCAAATCAGAACAAAAACGGACTGCTGAAATAGGTGAGAATTCTATTTTGAAGACTTAACATATTTATTGATATCGAGACACAGAAATCCCCGCTGGTCATCGCAACTTGTACGCCGAACTCCCAGATTCTTCGGTTACTCCGCCTGCTATCCCAGCTTGGAACGGAGTCAACTCGTACTTGCTTATCTCTGGAATCCCTGGCCAAGCACTGTATCTCTTCCCTCCCCCAGGCATGTTTTTTGGCCAGAATGGAAAGGAGCTAATGGAGCAATGGGCCGCCTTTCGTCCGGCATGGCTCCACCATTGCTTCCAAGTTTGCCTGAACCAGTCTGGCCTGAAGACCAAGGCGTGGAAGAAATTAGTCAAATCCATCAACGCAAAGAAGAGCTGGACCGAGGATGAAGAGGCTGTACACGAAGAAGCCAAGGAGTATAAAGCTATGTACCTCCTTGGGCAGCGCTGCCTTGCAAACTGGACGAGACACAATCAAGTGACCACTCCAGTTGCCCCTTCGATCTCGTTAGACGACAACACACGCCGGACGCTATGCTGGGAGCTTTGTGAGAGGAACTTTCGGTTCGAGCTGCTCCAACTCGATTCAGCCTTAGACCAGACGTCTCCCGACAGAAAGTCAACACAGTTATCAGAAGGCGAGCTAGAAAATGCTCGTGCTCTGCATCGTCTTGAAAGACTCGCGTTGTATGGCCGCTGCTTCTCACAACCATCCCAGGAGATCACGGATGGCTCTCAGGAACTTGGGACAGCAGCGGGACAGTGGAAGCAACGTTTCAAATACTTGAGAAGCTTATGGGCTTTGATGGACTCCTGGCCTGGAGAGAAGCCTGCGAGTTGGCGCGATAACGCTAAAGATCAGTTGAAAAACGCTGCACCGAAGCTGCGTGTAGAGTGGGAGAAAGGGATTGCATTATTTTACGCTCAGTCTTTCTTCAGCCACTTCGGGCGTGCTCCAGTATTGCCTCGAATGCCGCGAGGTGCATTTGAAGACATACTGGGTACCGGAGATGCACATGTATGGTCAGTCAAGTACGTGATTACATCTTTCTACTCGTGCTTTTTGGCCAAGTGTTAATCTCTGCTTATCCAGCTAAACCGATATCAGCTTTATCTGAATACTTTGTAGCTCGCTCATTATTTCTGTGACCTTGTATATTATAGACTAGCGTGCTCTCGTGCCTATGGCCCGTTTTTTGGACTATCTGCGAAAGATTGGATTGCACAAATAACGTGAAAGCTACATAAGAATGATACATAAGTTATACATTAAAATGCCTCTCGTCGTGGGCCTGTCGGCCCACTCCTCGTGGCCTAACATTCATTGCTCAAGGTAGCGTTTACTTCTTGCTGGATTCTCATTAGCTGAGCGACTCGAAAGGAATATGTATGAGCAGCCGATACTCACATCCTTGTGTTGCTGATTGGGTCATCACTACCGTCAATTAATCGCCTGCCTTGCAGCCACGTGAGATTCTGAACTGTAATTACCTGGGCACCCAGATTCAGATATCCAAGACAGAGGTCTCCGTCCAAATGCTCGTGTACGACAGAAGATACGGAGGGAGACTGAAGCGACGGGTAAATTCTCATCCTTCTCGATGGCCTAAGTTGTCCTTTTACTATTGAAACGTGTTGACGGCCTGTTGCTCTATTCCATAGACGTAGATCGTTAGCTAAACAACCAGTTGCATCATGGCGATGAGAACTCACCTCAGAAACAGACTATAAATGCTCATGGATGCCTGGCTGACCCGAGATTCAGGTTTCTTCTTCTTCTCTTGACAGCCATGGCAGAGAGTACTGAGGGAATTGCAGATGAGTGGCTTGGACATTGCGCACTACTGCTGGGAAGGTTGGTTGGGCGGTTGGCGCATGCACACCAGCAGTCACCCCCTCCAAGAAGCATTCAAGGGCTCACGCAAACTTCGCATCGGAAGGCTGGCTACAGCTTTGGGGGTTCATCGGCACACATTGGTCAAGTATTTAAAGCAGAATGGAATTCATTACAAGTTCACGCGGTTGACAAATGCAGAGATTGATGCCCTTGTTAAGGCTTTCGCACAGTAAAACCGGACTCGGGATTCAGCTATCTTGTTGGGTATATCCGCAGTCTTGGTCATCACCTACAGCGTCGCAGAGTACAGGCTTCTCTGCAGCGTGTGGATGTGTTAGGCTCAGTTCTCCGTCAAAATACCACAATCAAGAGGAGAGTTTATAAGGTCCCTCGACCCAATGCACTTTGGCATCTCGATGGCCATCACAAGCTGATTCTTTGGGGAATAGTAATACATGGCATTATTGATGGCTTCGAAAGGACAGTGAGTGTCTGTCCAATTTTAGTTGGTCTCGAAGAAATACTCACACAGCACCAGATGGTGGGACTTTAAGCAAGCACCAACAATCGTGCTGGGACGGTGCTTGATCTCTTCTTGGACGCTGTAAGGCTACATGGCATGTCATCGCGCCTGCGTGGGGACAGGGGTAGAGAGAACAAGCTTGTGGCCGCTCACATCATCCGGACGAATGGTTTGAATCGAGGCTCTTTTCTATGGGGCTCGTAAGTCTACTCTGTTGTTTTAAGACTAGCAATGAAACATCTCATCAAGACTTTATCTTCACAGATCAACACAGAATTGAGCGACAGTGGGTCGAAGTCGGTTCTCAGTTCTGCCGAGCCTGGCGTGCTTTCTTCTATAGACTTGAAGAGGAACACTAGCTAGAGCGAGGAAATGTAGAGCATTTATGGCTTTTCCAGTATCTTTTTCTTGCCATGATCAATGACGACTGTCAGGCTTTTGTTCGGCACTGGAATAGCCACCCACTATCTGAACTGGGCCATAAGCAAAGCCCTGAAGTAAGACCTTTGTTGATCTTTTATGCCGTGAATGGGTGGCTTACCGTCGCACTCAATAGGATATACGGTTCATGGGAATGCAAGAACATGGTGTCTACTCGGAGCGACCAGACATCATGGATAACTCCCCTAACAGGCTGCCAGAACTCAATGAGCACTACGTTGTTCACGGAATACCACGAGCCGAGGATGGCACAGCAACTGGTGCAGGCATTTGCTTGACGAGGAAATACCAGCTCCAGAATATGGCGACAACGTCAACGAGGATAGTGACGACGATGACGATGAATATGTGGATTTTGAGGAGCCTTACCTTGAGAACTTCAACATGCGTTCTGTTCCAGTCCCAAGAAATGCGAGTCCCTTTGACGCTGATGAGCTAAGGCTTTTTCAAGACACCATGACAATCATTCACAATGATGCAGTTATTCCCAGCGGTTACGGAGTTCGTGACAGTGAGCTAGCTAGTTCAGGGGGCTACGATGCCCATTACACTATCAAGTCGAGTAGGCGAGGTGTCAAGGAGCTGCAAATCAGTCTTCCGCGGGAAGTCTGGCTTTCTCGTGCGCAGCTATGGGCGCAAGGCTTAGATGTCATGCGTCGTGTTTCGTATATGACAGAACAATAAATAGAATTATGGTATATCTACAATAAGATCTACTCTACTAGGCTTGGCGTTGGCTGCAAGAACCAGCTTTCTGTGGAGAGATATAAGCCAAAGCAAGTCTCTGATTAGCGTTCAAACGTCTCCGCTTTGGTGGGCGCAAAGCCAGGTCTTGCTCCTCCTCTTCATCCTCGTTTGCTTTAGCCTCTGCATTTGCATTCTCCTCACGAAGTTGTCCTGATCGCTTCAACTCAATCCGAAGTTTCTCTGCCCCTAGTACAGGAAAGCGGGCCACCTTGCGCTTTCCAGGCTGAACCTCCGCACGCCGCATTATACTGCGCTCCAGGACCTCGCTTTCTGCAGGTTTGTGAGCAGGATCCATTCGGCATAAAAATACCCTTGAAATGTCACAGATATTAGTCAAACAATACTCAAACACAAGACAAGACAACCCACTTTCCCTTCAGAATTTTGCCGAGTCCACAATAGTCAGTTGGCCCAATAGCCCAACCATTTGAGTGCTGAGTGATGTTCTAAAATAGTTTCTGATCGTACTTGGTACCGACCACCTCGTCAACAGACACGTCCGATGTTCTGTTTAAAAATGAATGAGATGAGTGAACAACACAGCTCTAGGACAAACTACTCACGGCAGTTTCGCTGATGCAGTTGGAGAATTCATGGGAAGGAGAGCAGACGGAAATTCAGGAGTAATGGTCCACAAATCTTGGACAGGGGAGGTGTAGAGGCAAACAGGAACCCAAGTCTCCTTCAAGACCTTTCCTGTAATCGGATGTACCAAGAAAGGAGGCCAAAAGTAAACTGCCTTCTCTGGCGTCAGATACGTGACCGCATCTTCCGTAGTTGAGATTCCTGAAGACAAAGACCAATGTGAGCTGAGAGAAACGGCACAGGCTGAGCAATAGCACGGACCTCTATCCTCAAAATATTGCTCCATCGGCGAGTCAAGCCACATCTCGCCAACAACATCCTCCTCGTTGTCCCAGAACTCTACATCCCCAAAGATAATGTGGCTGAGGTGCTTCTTGGGCTTTGACTGAAATGCCCAGCGTGAGTATGTTGGGTCATATACATCATAAAGGCAAGCAGTCCGACGCGAAGGAGGTTTGTCGGCAGCGTCACTGAGGGATGTCTAGAATGTAGGGTTGGTAAGCTGTTCTGTATTTAGCATGAGGTGCTGGCAGACTAAAGACTCACCAGGTATTGGTCTCTAAGGGCAGCCATGCGAATTGTCGTGTGACAACGCTGCTTCCCATACACATAAAGCCATGATGCATAAAACATCCGCTGCTCGTTCTCTAATGCTAGAAAATACTTCCCATATCGAAAGCGGTCAACGACTTCCTCTCTGCAAACCAACAATAAGCAAATGCACGGTCCTGAAGAACGGGACAAAATCTTACTTCAATCTAGCAGCACCTCTAGCCACAAAAGCACAATAGGCTTCTACAAGACGCGCAAAGCGAGAGGGAACGTCAAAGACTTCATACTCCAGAAGGAAAGGTGAGAGGCCTAGAAGCAAATAAATGGCTCGATGAGAAAGGTATATTGTTAACTAAAAAGAAAGACGCAAACCTGCGATGAAGAATAGCTCGAGAACAGTGTATACACCAACCCCGCCCCATTCTGTGTTTGCTTCGCGAACGGCATGAATAGCGAGATTTTTTCTTGCTTTGTGCGATCGCAGCTTTGCCCATTTGACTACGCTACATACCCAAGCTTCATAGTCTACCAAGATGTTAATGTGTCGAGCAGGGAGGGCTTTAAGCGTCGGTGCATGATACAGCCAGGCGTGGACCCCATTGATGTTAGGGTACTGAATTGACGAAATAGGAAGAACAACCACTGCGAATACTGAGTCCAAGGTCAAGAAAGCGATGACCCAGTAACCGAAGTCCAACGCCACACCAATCTTGAATCCGCGAACCTACCTCGGCAATGTTAGGAACAAGGTCCTGGAAGCAGAGTTAGTAGACTGCACCTTCTTGTGAACCTTGGCAATGCGCCCATGGAAGTCTGCAGCCGCATAAATTTGACAGCAGGTATGAGTGAGGGTTTTGCAGCTGTATATGTTTGCTAAGCCAATGTAGAGCAGAATCATAATAAAGCAAACGCACCTGCATAAACAGAATTCCACCGGCTACAATGTCTTTTCTTGAGGAAGAGGATTCGAGGATCATGCTTCTCGGGTTGGGATGTACAGTCTCCAGAGAGAGTGCAACATCTTCAATCTCTGTGTCAATGGGGGGATACACCGGTACTTGGCCCGAGCTATTTCCACGAAGGACAGGCGGCAAAGAAGTGGTGAGGGGATATGGATAAACATATGAAGAAATACGGACTACCTTCAGTCGAAGCTGCTCGTGCAACTGATTCACAGAGGCTGGTGAGCGCTTTGGACACGCTGGATTGCCTAGGAACTGTTTAACCAACAATTTTGCAACTGCTGAACAGACTGGACTAGCATCTGATAGCTCTGCCAATGGTTCTGGACTCGTGGCTCATCCTGGCTCGGTTGACGGCGATGGCAGCACTCAGAGACCTCCAACTCCGGATCTAACAGGATGGCAGGTAGACGACGAGGACACAGCAGGATCACGTTCAAATACTCCTCTGCCTACACATCCAGCAGCACCTTCTGACCAACATTACACGGTGCTCAGCATATCTCCAGCTCCCGACGATGTACAGGCTCACTACAGCTCATTAGACGTTGCTTCCCCTCTCCCCCTGTCTTTGCCAATTCCGAGCCCTCTTGCGTTCGCCTCGCATATTTGAGAGCTGTCCACAACAACACCTATGGGCACATGCCGGTCCGAAAGACGAATGACAATCTATGCGGTACTTTAGACGCTCTTGACGCTGCTGGAGTCCTTCCTCAGATCCCTCCCCCGGTACGAACTCTCGAAGGAGCAAAACGTCGATTGGGACTGGAACCGGACGATTTCATTATCCAGTATGCGATCTGTCCGATTTGCTGGAAGCACTATAGCCCTCAAGAGCTCGAAGATATGGACTCATCAGCATGCGAAGCTACCTACTGCGATGGCCGAATTTATCAAGAATTAGACACAGCAAAGGGGGACAAGAAGAGAAGAGCATTCAAGATTATTCCACACGTGTCACTCATCCAGCAGCTTCGTCGAATCATGCGCCGAAAGGGCATGCGGAAGCACATTAGGGATAGCAGAACACCTCAGCAAAACGGCGGAAACGATAGCGACGACTTTATAATGACTGACATGCACGATGGAAAGATGTGGGAGGATATGCATACAGGTATTCAGCGCGAAGTAGGGGATTTGGGAACTGTACGCGACGAAACAGTACCAGGTGAAACAAGGAAACAGCTCAGCCAATACCGCTTCGGGTTGCATCTGGTTGTAAATATGGACTGGTATGTTCATTCGGTGGTCTTTCAACTCATGCGATGTATTCTAATTCGCCTTGTTTAAGGTATGGTGCCTTCAAGAATCGTTCGCATTCCTCAGGTCCCGTCTATATCTCTATTCAAGACCTTGATCGACACCTACGCCTTCTCCAAGTCAACACAATCTGTATTGAGATTACACCAGGTCCAAACGAGCCCAATCCCCAGCAGACAGTGCATTGCATGGAACCTCTCATGCGAGAAGTATGCGAACTAAAGAAGGGTTGATACTTTTGCTTGATTCTTGAGTCTTTCAGCACTGGCTAACTCGTTTTACATAGGCGTGATAATGGAAATGTATGACCACGATGACAAGAAAATTGTAGAGGAGGACGTTGCTGGCGATGTGATCTGCAACAACTGTGATACACCCGGCGCGCGAAAGGTATCAGGTACTGCAGCTCACAACCACAAAACACATCCATGCCCGTGGTGCCGTTGCCTGTTGACAGACTTCAATCAGCCAACTGGTTATTCGTTTGAAGGTACATATTAACTCACAGTTTTGAATGCTGGCTAATACTCTTTCTTGCAGCTTTCAATCTCAAGGACGACTATGACATGTTGAAGCAGAAGATATACTCAAAGGACTCTCTTTCAAGACGTCAGGCAGAGATCCTCGACGACCATGGTGTTCGGTTTTCGACCTTTGACTGGCTGCCAGGCTGGCGACCTTCGAAGCAGACTGCTCTTGACTTCATGCATTGCATATACCTTGGTAAGACACTTTTGAATGCCTTGTGTATCACATACATCCGTTAACAAAGCTTTCTCAGGCATTGTTTCTTTCCTGTGGACGCAGATTCTGTTTTCTGCACACATGTTCCCAGGGGCCGGCGGAAGCAACTCCTACAAGACGCGTTTTGAGAATACTGTCAACTCAGTCCGATGGCCAAGCCATGTTACTCGTCTTCCCAAGAATGTATGTTGTCTGTGGACTGTTTTTTCTCTGAAGAATCTGACAGCGTCCTAAACAGTTAGGCGAGAATCAATCATTGAAGAAAGCCGATGAGTGGAGACGTTTACTTACTGTCACACCGGTCATTCTCTGGGCCTGCTGGAAGGACGAAAACGACGAAATACCTAACTCGGAGCCCAATATCAGTGCAAACGAGGTCATTCCCACGACACATTCACGCAACTTTCGATCCCTGTACGATGCAATTCTTCTGTTATGTGCCGGTGTCAAGCTGCTCTCTACAAAAACCATCACTCGCTCTCAGGCTTTCATGGGCCAACGATTTCTCGCTCGCTATTGCCTTGCTCTTCTTGGACTTGGGGTGGTCCTAACTCCTAATCATCATTTGGCTATGCATTTTGCTGCAATGATACTTCTATTTGGTCCTGTATATGCTTGGTGGCTTTTTGCATTCGAGCGATTCAACGGGATGATGGAGAAGGTTAACAACAACGGAAAAGACGGTGGTCGGGTCGAGCTAACAATGTTGCGATCGTGGGTCCAGGCCCATCTTCTCTACGACTATGTTCTTGAACTTCCTGAGGATGCCTCTCCCCACGAACGAAAACTCTTGGACGAAATCATACGAAGTGAGGCTTCTCGAGAATTCATGATGACAGAGATTGCAATCTTACTTCAAGAGTCCTCCATCGGAAATGGTATCTCTTTACCAAAGCGTCTCTCGAAGCATCCTATAAACCTTGCAAATCTCGTTCTGCCTCGACAATCTGACGGAATGGTTCCGGACACATACACACTGATTTTTGATTATTGCCAAATGCTGTGGCCAGAGCTCAACCTACGACGCCAATTCTCCGCCACTGAAGGGACCCCCTTCTCTGCAACGCTTACCTCTCGCCGCCTTATGTACATCCGTAAGGATGGCTTGCGATATGGATCCATTGCCAATCGTCAAACTAAGGCAGACACAATGGCTTACGTTCGAAATTCCGACACTAACACTCGACTACCTGTTGAGATTGTTGAGCTATTTCTCATCAAGATTCCGGACGTCGACCATGCTCCTCATGCCTGTGCATTGGTACGGAGACTTTTCCCAGTGGATGACACTCTTTTAGGTGTGCCTTGGTTTGTCTAGTACGTGTTTGCTTGCGGAAAGATACTCTTAGTACAAGATACTGATGCTAAATTGCTTACAGCGCATCGTTGCTCGGAATAAACATTTCCTATGCCGATCGCTATAATACACTCACTGTCATTCCAGTCACCAGTATCGACTGTCCTTTGGCGTTGATTCCCGTTACCTCCCACCGTCTCGCATGCGATATCTGGGTCACAGTTTCTTTTGATAGGGTAATCGGAATCTTTTATTTTGAACTTTTCTGATACATGTAGTAGGCGGGTATGGAGCCCGACGACGATGATTTTGAGGACCAACAAGAAGACGAGGCATGAAGTAGCAAAGTAGTTGAAATCGAGAACGGAAGGAGTCTGCAATACGGTACCACCACAACCGTCCTGACCATTTCATAGCATCTTCTTCTTGGTTGGCCTCAATGTCTCTTTCGACTTCCGTTTCGTAGCCGCCGCCGCCTGCTTTCCTGTTTCTTCAAGCTCCTCTGGATCGCGCGCATCTCCCCATGCCTTTCCATTATCAGCAAGGTATGCCCTTAGGTTGAAGGACTCATTATTCTTCAACCACTCATCATTCACCATCCAGCGTCGTGCTCTTCCAGCCAAGGTCTTTGTCTTCGGAAGGCCTTGCTCTTTTGTAGGTCCTCGCACGCGTTCAACTGCTGTGTGACTTCCAGTAGGATCTTCTAGGCTATCAACGGCGTCCAGAAACTGTTGGAGCTAGGCAAGCATCCATCTCATCAGCTCAATGCAGAACGTCGCTGGACAGAAAATATCACTCACAACAAGCGAACGATAGGCCGGAGGACGGCTAAGGTACTTCCCTTTCACCACATCTCCACTTTCGTCCTTGATGTCTTCATCGTCGCTCATAAGCTGAGGGTACAGCGCAGCAACATACTTCTCCAGCTTGAAAGGAGAATCCTCTGGCAGAGTATTGTACTTGCGGGTACGAACATCAAGTTTCTAGTAGCGGTCGGGAATCAGGACCCAGGTGCTTATACATCAAGCGACAAATAAACGACTTACCCCTTTGGAACGGTTAGTGCGCTGCATGGTTGTAATAGTCCCGTCTGACTTCTTTTTTTTTGGTGGAAGTATAGAATAGGGACCCCGCTCACTTGGTGAGAAAGGTCCGAATCCCAAAACACTTTATAGTGCAAGGTTGAAACCTCGGGAGAACAACGAGACCGAAAAAAACTGAGCCATGACAAGAGTACCACCCCGGTAAAAATGCCCTCCGTTCTTACTACGTTCGATTCACGTTATGATCCTCGACCGCAGTAAGAACTTAGCACGAACCCCGTTGGGATGTTAACGGGGAACAGTGTGAGGCTTGCAGCAGATGGTCTGGCCGCTTGTGGCGACCAGGCCGTTTGCTTAAACTCACTAAAAACCCGGCCTGCCTCAACCAGTTCATCGGCAGGTTACTCTCGTCTTGTAAGGTACCACTCCAGGTCGCGAGGACCAGATCTGGCGAGATCGCCTTCTTTTCAAAGCGGAGTTTATTTGTCATCAGGCGGTCGAGCTGTAGCCGCTCGTTGATCTTGGACCACCATCGTGCCTCTATCTGTTCGGCAGATGGCCATTTCTCTCGTGCGTTTCCGTGCTGTATGACCCTTTCACATCTTGGGACCCAAATCAAGTGAGCTGACTCCGTTAACAGGATCCTGTAGAGTCGAGTTGTGCCGGCCAGGTGCTTGCTGTTCTTGTCGTGTATGGCGACTGTATTCACGCCTAGGATCAGTCCTAGCGTGGGTTCATACCATTCTGGATTCTTTCGTAGCCAGATATCTTTAACCAGGGACCAAATCAGGTCTGCTGCTGGGTTGCATTTCGAGGTGAGTATGTGTTCCAGGCTTTCCGTACTATTGCAGCATTGACAAAATTCTCGTTCAGGGAATGGGGTGTGTCGCCACCTTTCTCCAATCCAGTAGGCCCCGTGTGCAGTGCGCCACATCCACTCCCGTACATTTCGTGTTGTGTCCTTATCACGAAAAGATTTCCATACCAGTTCTTCGCTCGGGAATACCTCACAGCGGTCCTCTACCGCATTTTGGATCATATCAATCATCTCTGCTGTTTTGCTTCTGGTCTTTACTTGGGAGCTAAGAGCTCGTATTCCCCGGTAGGCTAAGGACTGAGTCATCATTGACAGCTTTGCTCCCGAGAGTACTAGCGTGGATGGAATGATTCGGATCGTACTCTGTATCGTTGGCGGTTCTTTCTTTGCACCACTTTTCGCTAGTTCATCTGCTCGCTCATTTCCCTCAATGCCGCTGTGTGCTTTCACGTAGCTGAAGTATGTTCTTGCCCTTCTTTGCCTGAGCGATGCCACTAGGGACTTTACGAGTGCTGCATTGGTGGTGTCAATCCAGCCATTGTCTTCCCATTTCGGTAAGTATCTTGTCACTGTGCGTATTGTTGTCTGCGAGTCGCTAAATATGTTTAGGGTCGATTTCGTGTCTACAGTGCTAGCAGTTTTGTTTGCTGCATAGAGCTCAGCTGCTGGACTTGTTTGGTTTACTGTTTGTGGTAGTCTCAAACTTTCATTCCGTTCGTCGCCTGGGCCAAACCATATACCTGCACCCGCTGCTGCCTTATTGCTGCCATTTTCGGTTGAGCTTCCGTCTGTATAGACATTTGCTTCTGCTTCATAGATGTCTTCGTCTGGGCTGTAAATCTTAGGGAGTCCATTTGCAGCACCAATGGGTCTCTTTGTAAAGACTCGGAAACCGTCTTTCAAGTGTTCTAGCTCTGCATGGGGGTCAAAAACAATGTCTTCCTCGTCTTCTAACGCCTCTTCGTTTGCTAGTTTTTCTTCTGGTGTGAGCTTAATGAATTGCCTTGACGGCTGAGCGGTAGGGTTCCATTTATTGTGGAGATTTTTCAGAAGGTCTTGCGCTCTATTTACGCACTTGAATGGAGCTTCACAGCCGTTTGCTCGGTCGGTCTGACATGGAATACATTCACAGGTTGCCTTTTTCTGGTGAGTTAGTTCATAGTTTCGCTTTGCCACATCCTGTATTTCACCAACTGTGTATGCGAAGTGTGTATTGCGTAAGCAGACGCTCAAAATACTGTTCACACAGATTCTATTGTTTGAAGGAATTGCAAAGTGGTACCAGAACGGCAGGGATCTCTTCACCTGCAGTGTGGGCTCGAGGCCGTCATAGCTAACACCATAGCGCTTTGCTACTTTGAACATTTTCAGGATATTTCTAGGGAGTTTGCATCGGGAACCGCTCATACAGAATTCCCACGATTGGATGAAAGCCTTTTGTAGGAGTTTCGCTGCGTCTCCTATTAATGTTTCGTACTTGCTTGTTCTGCTTAGCATTACTAGTTGGTCGACAACATAGGCCCAAGGCGGGTGGCTTTCTGAAGTATCAAGGTATGATTTGAGTTTCATTATTTTCGGAACTCTAACTCGTGAACGTAATATATGTAGATAGATATAGTACAGCTATAGTGAAACAAGATGTTACTGACATCCCAACGTTTACGGGTGGCCAAAGGCCCGCCGCCGAAAATCCCTTTTCCCACGACCAGAAATCGCGGAACCTTCCCTGGGAAAACGACGAGTGTGCCACCCAGAGAATGAGGGAAAGTATGGAGAGGAGAGGAGGAGAAGCCTAACCGAGTCACCCCAGAATGGCAGAGCCACAGGTCGAAGGCCTGTCGAAGGCTAGCCTGCGAGGACTCGACAAAGACTCACCCAATGGCGGCTGCAAGTCGTCGGCATGAGACCTGAGGCGGAGCTATCTGCCCTTACAAAGCTGTGACGAGAACGAAACAGACAATACAAAGGAAAAAAATGTGTTCAATCAATCAAAATTAACGTAAGTGAGGATTGTGTCGCACAAACGACTTGGAATCGCAGAAGGAAGCAGAGTGTGATATTTACGGACCCAATAAACTGTGGAAAGACACCTCCCACTAGAAGAGAGTAATATAGCCAGAATTGCATATTATACTATTGCAGGACTAGATCAAACTAACCCATTAAGAATACAACGATATTTAAGAGTTTACCAGTGGACTTCTGTGCACAATAAAGCATGATGAGCAGAAGGACGGGAAGAATACTGCAAATGATGAGAATTGTAACACCAAATTTGAACGTGAGTGAAATTGTGAGCTGCGACCGGACTGGAGATACGATTGCATCAACCATTGAAGAGCAACTACGCATAACGGGAGAAACTAATACATTGCCATCGCATTATTGGTGAACTTGCCCAATATAACATTGGCAGTCCTGAACACGGGAACATGAGGTTTTGAAAGATGCACTGCGAAAAAGAAGAGACTGAGAGAAGATAGCCTTGCATACAACAGCCAAGCGCCACTGCTGGTATGGTACAGAGTCCTGTTTCCTTGTAGCCAGCTTACAGCGCTCACCGTACCTGTGCGAAGCACACTCCAACGGGAGCAACTTGTCAGATCCGATGCGTGCAATGGCATACAAAACTATCAGTACTACCAATATCTTATGATACCAATATTTTCCTGAAAGCAATATTAAATAGTAGCAAGAAGAAAATTGTTAACTGAATCCAAGAGAACATCAAATAATTGAGGGACAGCTAGAGGGTAAGGTGGAATGAAACTTGTTTGAGATATCCCCCAACAATTACAAGCAAAACACGATTTCCCAAGCTGTAATGTTCGTCAGGATCTCCGGCGTGAAAGAACTGTAAGCATGTTTACACCAGGGTTCCAACGGTGCGATGAATAGTAAACCAGAAAGGATCCAATCGTATATCACTGCCAGGGTACGTAGCCCACCCCAGGCGTGCATGAGACAAAAACAGATCCAAGCGAGGTGTCCTAGGATATTGAAACTAGGCTATTGAGAGATGAATAGCGCGATCAAAGGTGGCCACGATAAAATATCTCACGCTCAGCACTAACGTCAGACCAAGAATAAGCCTGGTCTAAGTCAAACGACCACTACGACTCGGAAAGAGGCTAAGATGGTGATAACAGCAGTCCACAGCTGACTGGGATAAGATAAAAGAAAAGATATGGAGGTAATAACAATAGGCCGGGAGCTTTGCAAACAGTGACTATAATGGAATATATTAGAAGGACGCTAATCCGGACGGCCCACGTTAAACATAGCAGAAGGTAGTAAAGATGAAGTCCTGAGAAATGACTATGCTAGAGCGGACAAGCTTAGTGTTGTAATGGAATCAATGGATAAAGGCCATCTAGTATGCCCAATAGAACATTGAAAGGAGCTGGGTCGAATCTCACGTCAATGGAAGGACGGATGAGTGGACTCGTAACCACACCCAACACACATAGGCGGACGTGAGACGACGCTCGGAACCATACACAGAAGAGTTGGAGATGTACGGGCTTGGAGCCCAGCGTGGTATGAGTGAGATTGGAACCCTGAGGTGGGTATGGACGGGAGCGTGAAACCCTAGAAAGATATGAACGGGCTCAGAACCCTGAGCGGGCATAGACGTGGGCTTAGAACCCAACATCGCATGGACGGGCTTGGAACCCTGGAAGGAAATCTAGACGAGGGCTTGGAACCCAACGTCGCATGGACGGGCTTGGAACCCTGGGAGGATATGTAGACGAGGGCTTGGAACCCAACATCGCATGGACGGGCTTGGAACCCTGGGAGGATATGTAGACGAGGGCTTGGAACCCAACGTCGCCTGGACGGGCTTGGAACCCAACGTCGCCTGGACGGGCTTGGAACCCTGAGAGGATATGGACAGAGGGTTTGGAACCCGAAGTTGCACCAGCGGGCCCGGAACCGTGTACTGTACTGCACTGATGTGGTGGCAGCTGGGAATGCTGCACTGCGATGGAAAAGACAATAGAAGTGGATATCCGTGTCGTAAGGGTTTTAGGTAAAGGCCTGGATGGCGGTTGTAGTGAAAACCAAGAGCAGGATTACAGAGCTGCAGAGTCGACACAAAAGGCGACACTCCGCGTATGCCATTGAGGAGCACGCGCAGAGACCCCACTACGGGAAATTGGCTTCGCTAAGGAAACATAGTGACTGCGAGAATTGAATAGCACGAACTGAAGACGCACGCAATAAAGAATGATATCCTGCCCAAAATACACCCGCCTGCTTTAGCGTTGACTAACAGGGGAGTGGGCCACGGTACGCTATTTGCTGACGTGGCGGCGACATGCCAACTGCAGCAGGATATTGAATTTTCTGGACAGTAGAGATTGACAGATTGACGAGACTTCGCAAGACATAAAAGAAGCGAAGCCTTCAAGAGATTTTGCAGGAGTCGAGATGGAGGTTGAGAAAGGACACGCAAATCACATGACTTAGCCTTCACTCCTAAACCGAGTCCCGAAAACACATAACTCTACTCCTTCGTCGGCGAGTTCTTCCACTTCAATCGCCTCGTTTCGTTGATGGATGTTGATAAGTTTCCGACCGCCGCGTTCTATGGGCTCATAGAGAATTTCTTTGTTTATGGGTCCACGCGATCCCTCGGTTTCCTCCTTTCCCCAGAAGAAGGCTAGTCCTGCTTTCTCCAGCATTGCTTCTATAGATTCTGGCATGCCTTGGGCGGCTGTCAAATATTGTGTGCGTCCCATGATACACAGCTGCACTACGCGTCGTTTGTCTTCAAGGGTTAGGTTTGCTTTAGACCAATTTCGTAGGTCCGCGTGTATCTTATCGAGAACACTGGACCATGGTTCCGTGGAGTCTGTTTTATTCCCAATCCAGGCGCCTAATATGCGTACCAGCTCCCCATCCTGAGCTATGTGGATTTTCTCTGGCACTTCGGAGTTTCTTTCAGTGTCTAGGTTCTCTACTGTTTGAGTGTTCCGTGTCCTTGTGACTTGCGAGCGGTATTCTGTGGTCCCCATTGGGATGATTTCGGTCTTGTTAATATTAAAGCGTGCGGTTGATGCTTTGCACCAGGTTTCTAGGATTGCCGTAAGATCTTCATATTTGTCATGTTCGCTCAGGAATACTGTGGTATCATCCGCGAATAGAGATACAATCTGCTTGTTTGCGATTCCTGGCAGTTGGATACCTTTTATTTTAGGGGATGCACGGAGCATGCATGCTAGTGGTTCAATTGCCAGGTTGAAAAGTAGGCATGAGAGCGGATCTCCTTGTCTAACTCCCCGCGTAACTCGAAAGAAGGAACTAATGTGTCCATTTATTGCTACTGAGGTCTCCGCCGATGAATACAGTGATTTCACAGTATTTATAAATCGCTCAGGCAAGTTCATCTCGTGCATTACCTTCCATAAGTATTCATGGTCAATTTTATCGTAGGCTTTTTCTTGATCCAGTGCAACTATGATCCCATTTGTTTCAGTGATTTCGGCATATGGGAGGATTGTGTCTAATAAGTGGACTTGGTCAAAAATGCTTTGGTTCGTCATAAAGCCCGCTTGATCTGGATGGATAAGATCTGGGGCTACGTCGGCAAGCTTATTGGATAAGCTTTTAGTGAAAAGTTTGTAATCTGTATTCAATACAGTGATCGGTCTGTAGTTCTCAATTTCCGTCTTGTCTTTTTTCTTGAATATAGGACACATCCAGCCGGCTGTGAACTTGGTTTCGGGGTCAACTCCGTGTAACTCAACATCGTTGAAGACTCTTGTCAGGTATCGTACTACATTGAACTTTGATACCTCCTGCCGGTATCATCTTCTAGCTTCTGCCATAATTCCGTTGGGATCCCATCAAGGCCAGATGACTTGTGTCTAGGGGCATGATATAGTGCTTGCTGTACATCTTCTTCCGTTAATAGTAGACTCAACTCTTCTTTTTTCTCGTTGTTTAGGCGATTCTTAATGTTGTGGAGAGCTTCTGTGGCCGCGTTTTTGCGTTCATCCTCTGGTGCAATGCCATCGAGTTGGATGTCCTCGTGGTAGTCTCTGGCTAGCTCGGCCATGATTTCCGATTTCCTGGTGTAAATCTCTTGAGTACTTCCCGGGACCTTCATTTTCTGCATAATATCACGCGGTGTTACGCTTGACTTGTGCTTCATGAAGTACTTAGTGACAGACTCCATCTCAATGCGGTGTGTTGCTTTGGCATTTGCTCTGGATCTGAGATGGATTGTTGCTAGGAGTTGCTTGATCTGCTGGTCTAGGATTCCGATTTCGGCCTTTTTTGCCTCGGTGGATAATGTTGTGTCATTTGTGACCGCTTTGAGGTCATTTTGTAGGAGTGCTAGTTTCTGCTTCAATTTAGGAGCCATTACTTTGGCCGTGTGCTTTGCTTCGTCGATGATCATCTTTTTGAATTTCTCGTGTTCGTATTGTATGCTTGTTGCTGCATCAGCAGGGTGCTCCATAGCTTTAGTTCCCAGCTTTTCGATATTCTTGATGAATATTGGGTTCTTTAGGACGTATCCAGGGATCCCCGACTCTGAGTTTACGAAGAGGAGGGTCCTGTGGACCTCGAATGACCAGGCACACGGTTATTTCGTATGACAGATATTCCCACGCCCCCTTATGTAAGCAATCCCTCACAACTTTGCTCTTGCCCACCGTCTTCCAGCTCTTTTAGAGCTTTCAGTCTATGTAATCATGGAACTCGCGAGGCGAACCTCCATCTGGATATGCTTCCCTAACATCCGCTTTCTCTGGCTGTCCGAGCTGAGAAAAGGACGAGATTGAACGCAGTGCTTGTACGATTGCCTCGAATCACCATCGATGAGACTCGCAAAGATACGAGCCCCATTCCTTCAGATATCAATGCTGCAACCTTACTGACCCTAAATACTGCCTATTTTCCTGCTGCTCTGGACCTCCTTACGTCGCCCAATAAGTTCATACATAAAGCGAGTTACGCGTCGAGGATGCTTTGCATGATATTGCGTTAGCCTCATTTACAGGCCTAATACTGAGTTTGTTTATGAACACCGGCGTATATGGCCTCAGCCTGAAAGGTTATTATGAAGCGTCGAAATGGTCCCTCGGTCTGCCTTGCGCTTTCTGCGCCCGAGCGCTGCTCTCCAAACATTCCTGTCTCCACCTACCCATCTCTTGTCTGATAACGAACACTCATTCTTCAGACAGAATCTTCCCGTTCTTTCAGTCCGTTCTCCTATTTCGACCATATTCCTTGACATGGATTTCTGTCCTTTCAACTTTCTTACTCTACATCGTAAAGTGTCGTATAACTAGCAAGCTTTAACGCCCATGAAATTGATATGTTCTCGAATTCAAATGCTCCTGAGTTATGCCCCATCAAAGAATAAGAAGGGAGTCGGGGATTGCCACAGACTTGGGGCGTTACGATTTCATATCGGCCAGTGCCTATGTCAGCTTCTTCTGGATCGAAGATAGCTGCCTGGACCCGTTTGTGGTCAGTCGGTACTGTTGAATTTACTATGCCCCATTTTGTGCTATTTTGCACTATTTTTGCGGTGGCATAAATACGGTCTATTCTAGAGTGAGAGGCATCTTCTGTTAGCTGTGCAAAGCTGTACGCTTTGGAGTCCCCGTTAATGTCTCGCCATCCATCTATCATGTCAAATTCATGTCTGAAAGCTTGCAGGGCTTCTGCAGCTCGTGTATCTCTTGTATGGCAGGGCAAACGGTCTATCGCATCTTCGACCATGTTAAAATCTCCAAGGAGGATGTCTAAACGTGGGAGGCGAAGCTCACGCCATTTTCGTAGCAGCTCATCCCAGAATTCCTTGTTCTCTGTTACATCATTTGGGGCATATATGGCCAATACTGTTAGTATCTTATTATTGTGCCATGTATATTGCAGCAAGAGGGCCCTTCCTTTGATGACTTCGTAGGTCTTCACGTCTTTGATGTTGGTCTTGTGTCTGTTTAGTACAAAAGCCACGCCGCCTTTCCCTGTTGGATTTTCTGGGTCGTTCGAGTTGAAGATCTCAAGGCTATTCCCGTGAAGGCGCTTCAGAATCTCGATGTGCTCATCGCTCAAATGTGTTTCTTGCAGGGCCATTAACCCAATATTTTCTTTCACCATGTCACTCTGGAGTGCAGACCATTTGTTGTTCGTTAGACCAGTAAGTGATCCACGACCTTTCATATTTAGCGACGCGATGTTGAGATGTGCTGCTGTATTCTTCTTAATTGACTGATTTTGTGTTTTCTTATGGGCGAAGTGGGGTATCCCCGATTCTTTTACCGTTTGCGCCCTCGAGGTGCCGACAGATGCACCGGACCCGTTAGATGGGTTACTCCGTGAAGCGGAGATCTGCGAATAGCTCGCGTAAGTGCCATAGGCACTTGACCCAGTAGCAGGGTCATTCCGTTGAGTGGAATTCTGCGAATAGCTCGCATTGACGCGTCCCCCAAAACTGGTAGCAGTAACGGGGTTTCTCGACTGTCAGACCTTCCACCGAGTGGTTGTGAGCCATCGGTTTCATTAGAACTCCAGTGATGCTCACTGTTTGGTCTTCCGCCGAATGGTTGTGAGTCATTGGCTTCATCGGACCTCCAGCGAGGTTGACTGTTAGGCCTTCCGCCAAGTGGTTGTGAGCCATTGGCTTCATCGGGTCCGATCCAGTCTGAGAGCCCACCTTCCATCCCAGCTCCTCGAGTAACGGGGGGAGCACGATTGGTGGCTCTATCGGTCCCCCCTGGGAGGCTGGGACTTGCGAGAACCGGTACCGATGATGCCATTCCGAAAGCTTTGAGTGAAGAGGATGTTGCAGTGGCGGGCTGGAGTTTTGAAACAAGCAAGAAGATATCGTTGACGCCGCAAGATCAGCGACACCTAGACCTGCTTGAGTGGATGGTGGATCTTCCTGTATCCTCTGAGATTCCCGGGGATCTGCAGAGGGCATGGTCGACTTGTCCAGGATTGCTGGCCGGTCCATCCTGGGCTAAAAAGCTCACCGTTGTTGTGCATTGTGTCGGAGATCGCAGTTTCACGCAGATTTCTTCACAGACATAAGTCTCGGATGCTGAAACTGGTACCTCGTTCACGCACTCGTCCTATCTCTCCGTTCCTCTCCTATTCTGTAGTGAGTAAATTCCGGAGAAATAGGTTGCGCACGTCTCAAAGCCGCGCGTCTTCTTCCAAGCCCGGGCTTGGGTAGCTCAAGGCGAGTGTTTGCAAAGAGTAAGGGCAGAAATCAATGTATTCGGCTATTGTTAAGTGGCCTAAGGATGACTGGTATAGAGCAGCCCGCGAGACTGTATAGAGAGCCGCGCAGTAGGATAGGTAGTGAGCCAAGAGAGCAGGGGGTTACGTGTGGTATGGTATTGTGTAACGGCAGGAGGTTTGTTCTGGATGTTATGTACGAAGAGATGTTGCGGTAGTTCAGAGGTAGGTAGGGGTAATTTAGAGGTGACCATGAGTAGGGGTAGGATTTTGGATTCTGTCATTTGGCTGGATTCTCTGGAACCGCTGTGGGTCTCTGCTATCGTCAATGTCTCTGTGTCGTTTCAGCTAAAGCAGCGACCTCGTACAGGTGTGGGGGTTGAAAAGAGGGTCTTCTCGTTGACTAGGTCGGTGACGTGGCACGTTTTGGCGGTGTCCTCGGTGATTGTAACCGCAGCTACCCATCGTTATGGCTCAGCATTTTTGGGCTTCTCCCAACCAGTCTCAGTGGACTAACCTCATAAGAGAGGGCGGACAGTGTAGTACCATCCTCGCACAGCGGCGGGGGGGACGACCTTGTGCCGCCATCGAATTTGATGGTGATGGTACAAGATCAAGGAGCCCCCCAGTCCCGTCTGACTTCTCCTTCTTCGATGTCCCCTTCCACGTCTTTCTCAGGGACTCAAACCGAGCAGTGAATCGCTTGAGCATATCTCCAGGCATGATTCGCTTCAAGATCTCTGCAGCACCTGGGACGTACTCATGGCCATGGTCTTTGGCAAAGACGGCGAGTTTGGCAACCATTGACTGGTTATGAGCGCTTTTCTTGTAGGACAGCTCCCAGACAAAACGCACTTGTTGATGTTCGGCAGAGAGGGTTCCAGTAGGAATGGGAGGGATTGGCGGGTCTTCTTTGCCGGTATACGAAGGCGGGAGCGTTGCGCGGTCGCTGAGTTTGTTAGTGCCCAGGAATAGTTCAAATGTCCTTGTAGTGACTTCCTATTACCAGGTGAGTACGGTCAACTATAAGACCATTTGCCCAATCACTCACTCTCGCTTTATGTCCATCGGCTAATTCACTACTAGTTACAGCCTCGCTGTCTCGTTCCTCGATGCCTTCGCCACGGACACTTGCCTTGTCCTCTTCGTCATTCGAATCTTCCCTCTGAACTCTCTCCGTAGCCCTGAGCTCTGCAAGTAGCCTGGCAGTCTTCAGCTCAATCTCTTGTATAACGCGAACAAGCTCATCGTGTTTCTCTGCCCACAGCGCTTGGCTCTGCCTGAGGTATGCACATTCATTCTTCAGAGCCTGCATCTCAAACTCTGAACTTTGGATGCGATCTTCGATAGCTATAAACTCTTGCAAGAGATAATCCCGCCTCAGCGGCCCACTCGCAGGTGTATTCCATGGATGAGTAGCTTTTGGAGGTGGAGGTCCGGCTGAGGAAGGTGGATGGATCAGGGGGCGCATTTGAGTCAATGCTGCTGAAATAAGTTCGTCAATGGAAGGGATAGGGACCGTGTTGGCGGTGGTGCCTCTCTCGGAGCGATTTGTGGCACTGAAAGCGCCCACTGGAGTTGCTGAAGGACCACCAGGCATTTCATGCTGAGGTTGAGGAGAGATGGTGTACATGCGGGACTGGGCTGCATTGCTCGACGAGCTTCCGGTCTCGTACCCATACGAAGATGTTCTCTCCCTCGAGTAAGGGTCTTGTCCTGAGTACTGCTGATACAACCCCCGTATGTTCGGTCCAATGCTTGCATGATGCCAGTCTGACATTCTCTGCAGCTGCTGTTGCTCTTGCAGACGAAATTGCGGAGGAGGACTGGGAGGAGGAGGATAGCGCTGTTGTTCGTCGTCCATGGTAGTGGTCAGGAAGGAAATGCTTCGCGTTCTCCGTCGTCGAGCACCTTTTTGCAGGCTGCCTGTCTATTAGCCTTCGAGCCTGTGCCGCTTTTTCACCACTCAGAGTGTTGCAGTGCATCAGCAAAGGTCTTCAGGTTCTGCAGTACTACTGTATCTTCACTTTCTATTGGATATGTACTTGTATGTGAATAAAGGCCTTGCTACGGCGCTCTGTATACCTGCTAGGGAATGAGGAATTACTAGTATTTCATGAAGTTGTATTACTGTGGTATTGTCGTGGTATTATCCACTGGGGATTCTCGCAGCTTTCCGACGACATTCTTTAGGCAGGCGGATTCCAGGCGGATTCCACTGGAATTGTGAGAAAGGCAAGGCAATCCGCCATTTGGCGGAATTCACGGTGGATTTGCGGCGGATCGGTGGTGCATTGGATAATACCACGGCAATTCGCTTTTGGGCGGATTTTGCGCTTATGTTATGTTATGAGCATTGTGGACCCTAAATAGGATACAGCTTGAACGGTAACACGCTGTGCACTTCGGAGTACGGTAGGCGAGAGTGGCAAGGATGAATTTCGCACGAGTCGGGCGGCATCAGAGTTCGAGTCCCGCGCATCGCGTGTTCGCCCACCAGGTGTTCGCGGCCTCATAACTATCGGGGCTCCTACGGCTAAGGTAAGCGGGCTCGTATGTAGGCTTTAGGGTAGTATAGGTACTATTGAAGCATGGTTTCGGATATATTGCAGTGGAGGAAAAGTGCCCAGCAAGCAGGAGCATCACTGAGCGAGCGCTAGCAGAAATCGCGGACCGAGATTGCACTCAAGCATTGTCGCCGACGTGATTTTAAAGGCATCTAAGCATTGCTATTTACTCCAAGTAACATTATTATAATTCATGTAGCTCCATGAAGTCGGACATCTGCTGGAAAACATCCCAGCAAGTATCGAGGTTGACTGTTGGACTACCGAGAATTCTGTAGACCTCCTCCGCTTTCCGCTCAAAATCTGCATTTACCCATCGAAAACAATCTTCCCTCAATCCTTCCTCCTCGCTCAAATACTCTCTGGCTGCGTCAAAAATCCCCTGTGGAACTGGAATCAGACAGCTCTGACCAGCATAGTGCTCGGGATAGCGCAGAGCATTGTTAGGAACATGCCCACTGAGCATCAGCTTCTCTGACTGATGTCGGATTGTGTGGGAGTTCCAGTATCTCTTGAATTCGTCGAGCTCAGCCTGGACAAGGGGGGGAAACATCCAGTAGAATAGCTCTCTAAAGGTGCAAATTCAGGTTCTGAAACATGCAGAAGAAGACAAAGACACTCACTCGTGGTTCTGAGCATTGATATTGAAAATGTGGTCCCTTTCCCCACGAGTGACCTTGATCTTCAGCTCGTCCCCTTTCTTCTCTCTCAACCACCTCCAGAATGCTTCAATCACAGTATTGTGTACGCTTTTCAGGAACACAATATCGCGATACACTGCTGGATCGATGTCTGGGGAATAGAGTGCTCTATAATGTGCATCATAGTGAGTACAAGAGCAAGAGGACTGAGATCGATTGACTCACCGTAACGTTGTCTGCAGTGCATGGACCCATCCTCTCTCCGAGCCTTTGTCCATCGTAACTTGAATAGGAACCCCTTTGCATTCCGTTGTTGTTACTAACACTCAAGACAGACGCTTTGCCGAGGTACTCACCTCCAATATCCTCAAATATATCCAAAAATACGTGGCCAATGGGGCCAGGCTTACGAACCTGTGGGAGCACCTTGAGATATAAGAGGGCTGCAGACCACTTGTCCTTAGCCCCATAGATCGGGAGAGTGACACCGCCCATTCTCAGACCTTGTTCTGCGAGCTTCTCGTGACCATCCGTCGATATCTCTCTGAAGGGTCCGATAGATTCCAGCTGTGCCCGAGGGACTTGCTTCTTCTTGTTCTTGCCTGGGAAACGGTTGTCAAAGCCGCTTGGGTTGTTCTCACGCATAATATTGGTTATCTCATCTCTGATCACGACGATTTCAGCAATCTGGTGCTCATAGTAAAGAGAAGGCCTCTCACACAGAGATGGGAATTCCAAGTGCATGGAGCTTATTCTGGTAGAAATCGGGTCCATTTGCTAGTCCGATATCGCCAGATGTAGCATCCAAAACAGCTTGACGTTTCTCTTCTGCCGTGAGATTGTTACGACGAACAGTTTGCACTCCAAACTTCTTCTCTAAGGAGCGTAGAGTCCGTTGCCTGTGCAAAAATCACCGACATGTTAGCTAGTTCAAGTTAACCAAGCATTGAAATCCGCACTTGATAATAAGATTGTGGTCATCCTTCAAGTGATCGAGCTTTTGCTGGGGCTTGAGATTTTGGCGCGCATAATCCGTGAGCGCCTCCAACAGAACATCGTCCGAGGGATCTGCCAGATTTATTAGCAGTATTCTGTTGGTTTCGAAAACTTGCAACCGTACAGTTCTTTGCACCATGTCCATTCTTTCCGCTGGGGTTGACCATATCCACCAAAAGTGTTGTGAGAATTGAGGGGGGAGCCAGGAAATAAATTTCAGACAACAACTGCCTCATATGTTCCCCTTTGCCCTTTGCGATATCATAACATTTCGGCCGTGTCTCATGCTGCTCATTGTCATGTGGTGCCTTGGACCTTGAACGTGTACTTTGGTTTGGCTGAGAGCTTAGGGCAGCCACTTCGGGGATAAGCCTCGAGGGACTTCCTCGAGGCTTTGATTTGTTCTCAACTGCAATCACAAGCTTATTTACTGGAGATCCTCTCGTTTTCGGCTGCTAACAGGTTGTTATCTGCATCCATGTCCAGGCATGAAGCGTGCATGCGGAGTCCTTACAACCAAATTTACAGCGAAGAAGTTCTCTTTCGCTTTCATGGCAACAATTTGCTAGACCCTGTGACTGAGGTTCTGACAATCGGTGCCTTTTACACTTACCACAGTGTACCATCGAAGGCAAGCATTCTATTGAATGTTCCCTCAACGTGGAAAACACTATCTGCAAGCTGCAAATCAGCCCCGCTTATTTGCCTAGAGCTTTACGTCGATGTTCTTGCAGTACGTTGCTCTAAAGGTCAGATTGGCTCTGTATATTGACAATGTTTACTATAGTTTCATGGCCGAAGCAGCGCACAGTTCGACGAATCGAGCTACGCTGCCAGCGCTATCCCTAGGGATGTCAGCCAAAAGAGAGGCCGAAGCACTTCAACAGCAACTCACGGGCCCAATGCAACATCTAAGCAATCCAGGACGGCACAAGGACGGGGCGGAGGTACGATTTTTACTTGCTCATGGAAATTATGCTGCTACTTATTACTGACACAATGTATAGCACTGGTGTCAACGTTTGCTCGTAGCCGTGGGACATCTGCACAAGTTGTGCGCAAGACTACTCAAGTCTCTTTCGACCGAATCACTTGCAATGTGGATTCCAAGACCGGAGAAGTTGAACTTGTCCGCGTTGATACAGATGTACTTACGGGTGCCCTGTATGACACCGAATTTGGACGAGGAAAGATGAAAGTATGTTACGAAGTAAGTTCATCTGCCAGTTTGTTGTAACATACCCAGTCTCTGATTATATCTCTTCAAGCTCTCTTTAGGCGACGAACAGTACATTGCAAAGCGGTTCTACCGTGTCCACGCGGAAGATGATGATGAGGGACCTACTCCGAATGTCTCTGTTAAGGAGAATGCAACGGAGTTATATGCAGAGCTTTCACGGCTCTCGTTGGGATCCTATTTCCTGGCAATCTTCCTGAAGTATGCCACCCAATTTCCAAATATCATTGATTCTAGTGAGTGCTCAACGATAATACTTCGATCCTGTTTGTTGATGGAGACCTGACTGTTACTATACAGATGTGGTATTCACGCAGGCATTTGTCCTTGAAGAGACTCAACAGGTCTCGAGTACCGCATCTGGACTGGAAGAGCTATTTTTGCCAGACAATACTGGTAATGCTCGCGCAAATCCTGGGATGTCCTGGCTTGTCGAGCCGAAAAGAGCTTCCGTGGTGACAAAGTTCTCGGGTACACTCACTCACGGAACCAGCCACTTGAGCAGCGTCCAAGCAAAAACAGTATTTGCTTTTGCTCACTTTGCATACGTCTACAGTAAGCGCACAGTGGCGTTTGCTGATTTCCAAGGTGAGCTTGATCGCTCTCTAGACTCACTTCCCAGACAAACACAACTCATATTGCGCTCTAGGTACACAAGCACTCGTCAAAGGTCGCGGTCAGAAGGCGTTCAATGTGCTCTTTGACTGCATGACACATACAACTGATCTGTTAGTATCCTCTTAACGTGTTTCCATTCAAAAAAGTGTTACTAACACATTTCCTTTAGAGATTCCGGTCTTGGTGACCACGGAACAGAGGGGATCGAATCCTTTGTTCGCGACCATAAGTGCACTGATGTGTGTGTACACCTGCGGCTTGATACTGATATGCCGCTGGAGGGACCTGTTGGCGATAGTTCTGACTCTCCTTGAACGCAGAGTATATTATCTTGAAATTTCCTTGTATTCTTAGTATACTCCGCTCGAATGGTTATGTGTTACTATCGGAATTGTCAGCGGTGCTTAAACCGGTGTTGGCCAGCCAACTACTATGTAGGCTGTTCACAGATGAGCCCCCTAGTAAACATATACCGGCACTTAATGGGTAGACTATGGGCTCACAGAGCCCCTATGTCATTATTCTTTCTATAAAAATTGACATAAAACACATTGGCCGGGTGAATTGGCTTCATCTGTGCATACAATTCGAGCAAGAGCACTAATCTGCGGCGAAATGTTCGCCGTTTGGTAATCTCCACTGCAATATATCCGAAACCATGCTTCAATAGTACCTATACTACCCTAAAGCCTACATACGAGCCTGCTTACCTTAGCCGTAGGAGCCCCGATAGTTATGAGGCCGCGAACATCTGGTGGGCGAACATGCGATGCACGGGACTCGAACTCTGATGCCGCCCGACTCGTGCGAAATTCATCCTTGCCGCTCTCGCCTACCGTCTCGGAGTCTGAAATTTTTTGTCAACCAACCACCAACCACCTCGTCCAGCCCACAGTTCCTATGGATACAGCGCAAAAATCACGCTCGTCCGCGTTCGCCCGTTGCAACCATACATGCTGTAGAACACATGCCACATGTGTCATGAAGGACGGCAATTGGAAAACACTGTCGGTGGGCACTCGCTCCTTCATTGACTTACGTTCCGGGGGATCACTCGAAAATCACGTCAAAACGGCTCATAGGAACTGTGGACCGAAATGCGAAGGCTGGAAGCAGGCACCTAAGAAGCTGGCGGAGGACACGATTCTGCCTAAGCATTGGCGTAAATGCATGAGAGCACTGTTTAAAGCCATGTACATTAGAAAGAAGCCAGACGTCCGCCCAAAGAACAGACACCTCGCTGTCAAGCTCCTACGTATCTTGCATCGTACGCTTTCTGTGATCTGTGCCTCCTATTAACTGCATCCGTCTGACGAGTCATTCAAGATCATAACATACAAATGTCTGAGCAAGACCCCGAGTTTGCACCTGGGTATATCAGCGATACTGAAAGCGACATGGGATCGGATGAGGACCAACCTGCTGCCGGCCCTCACGAGACCCTCCCTTATTTTCCAGGTGTTAAAGCACCATATTGGAAGGGACTTCCGGATGATTTGGATAGGCTCTTCCCAAGCTTGGTGCCTACCGAAGAAGCACCACAGACAGAGAAGCCGCCTAAACGTGCGTCCAGTCATAATTCCTGGCATGTAACTAATATTGCGCGTCACAGCAAAGAGGAAGGCGAAATCGCAATTGCAGGAAAATGTAGGAGATGCCGAATCCCATCCCCAGACTGTGGCTCTCGATGGTAAGAAAAATCTCTAGCATCGAGTTGTGCTTGCTGTATCAAAACCATGACTTTTGCCAACTTTCAGCTCCGGAGACCTCCACTCGGTCAAGGACAGTCTCGTCTAAACGTGAGTAGAATTCTCATGAAAGATTCAGCCTCGATCGACAGTTGGTTCATTTCCCACCCCTAGAATCAAAGGACATCGAATTTCACGGGAAATGTCTCGTCTGGGTTAAGGCGCCCTTCGCTACCCTATATAAGACGGCAGAGGATGCCTCAACTTCCAACTCTTTCTCCATCCAGCAAGTCTTCTTGGAAATCCTTGAAGATGTCCTGGGAACTCTCAACCCGTATGCGCATATTCTGCCTGAATCAGAATGGCCACAGAAACCTGATAAACTCAAGATTTTTGTTATCATTCATGAATTGGTAAATGTTGGAATTTCCGTTGCCCTTGAATAGCATTGACTCTTTGAAATAGGCCTTAATTCCGTACTTCTGGGCCATAAAGGGAGGAAGTGTTACATGCATCGAGCAATCCTCCTATTTGAACATGATGAGCAACGGACCTAAACATCCGGAATGGAATGTTCTTACCTCCGCAACAACTATAGTTGGTGGGGTTGATTTTGCGTCCAACTGGCTGTGAGTGTCTGGACACTACCATTATGATTCCTTGTACTGAGTTGAACCTACTTTAGCGATCAAAACCGGCTTTATGGGTTAAATACAGGCAGTGCCGCGGCTCACCTGCATTCGCAAAAGATGCTTCTGTCTGCCAACAAGCACTTCTGGCCAAACGCGATAGAAAACTTACACGCTGGACGAAAGCTGGACGTCATGCAGTCGATCTCTCGATGCGTGGTTGATGTAGCTAGGGCCCATCCTGAACAGAGTTACATGACCGGCGCAGTGCTAGATACACTTGTTCTGGCCGATCCACCTGGGCTCGTACACGCGATGCTCGTTAACAACCGCCCCTCATCCTTGGTCATTAAACGAGAGCTAAGTGACGGCGCTTCCCACACTATTCACCCGACCTTTCATGTCGGTGAACACACAGGATCGACAAACCCAAGGGACATTCTGCTTTCCCAATTCTGCTCGATTTACCGGACTTCCGTGGACCACTGCGAGGGCCTTCCACGCAAGTATCATCCGAGGTGGTTCTGCCAGCCATTCATCGAAGCGTTCAACCAGCATGGAGAGCTTCGATTGCACTTCATTGGTATGCAGCTGGAGCAATTAACCATGACGTCCTGGAAGGAGAATAACCCCTCCGATGATGGAGGAGAAATGTACGCAGAGAATATTACACAAGTCACCCCTCTTGACCGTCTTCGGTGGGTGTATTTCTCCTTCTTTTAGCCCATTTCCCCAAATATAATGGTTCCACGTACAGTGATAGCAACAATGACGGTAGCGATGATGGCTGCCTTGTTAGCATGACGCTCGAGGGACAAGGGAGCGTGGAGTTGAAAGATGGTGTGCGCGGTTTCATGGAAGTCTCCGAGTGGAGTACTGCGGTATTGCAAAGGCTCGTAGCAGATTTCGAGGAGACCACAGGCCTTCGCTCGTCAATGAGGGTCTATGTCCGTATGGATATAGTTGCGGTGTGGAAGAATGGTCGTGCGTACTTCGCGATTAATGAGCTCGAGCGTGGTACATCCACCACAATGTTCTTGGCTCCAGGGCAGCGTTCTGGCAACGCCTTCATGACGAAATTTGTGGAGGCATTGAACGAGCAAGCAGCCATGGGAAATGATGGACCTGCGATTTGGGGATAGAGAAAGTCCGTCTAGTTGTCTGAATTCTAGGCTGCTCGTGCCATTGACATCAGTAATCCCTACAGTTTACTATTACTCCATCTAGGAAAACCACATTATATATATATATTGCCACTAGCGTGCTCCCGTGCCGATGGCACTTTCCCAGTCCAAGGGATGATTCTAATAGATTCAGAATATGACATTGCAGCAAAATGAGATCCATGAGTACTTAAGAGTATTTAGACTCTCGTCGTCAGCCTGCGGCTGACTCCTCGTGTCCCTCCCATTCACTGTCCACTGATTATTGACAACTGAAACTAACCCAGCTGAAGTCGGAACGGCCCCACCTGCATTTGTCCTAGTCCTATAATACATTTTTGTTCTTGCGGGAACGCTTCTCAAAGATGCAGGAGAGATTGCTATTCTGCACTCCTGTTCTCAACTACATCTGCTGGGGTCTCAGGAGTGCAAAGGGGGGTGAGCCGTATGTCGGTGATCCATAAGCGCAGGGCCTTTCCTATCGGCATCTCGCTCATCCAAAATGCAGTACAATCCATCAGAGGTTGCACGTTCATTCTACCGAAATTCTGTCGGGGCAGAGCCTCCAAGCACCGGCTATGCACCGAAAACGATAACTGGCACCTCAGCCTGCTTCGGGCCAGTTCTATCGTCGATGCTATACTGTGAGGGCCTTTGAAAGCATATCTGTCGCAGTTCAATGTGGCCTGCTCGTTAGTACGCCCTGAAGATGCCCAGAGGAGAAGCCACACCCGATTCAGATCTTACTGCCCCCTTGGTTGGTAGGGCGGTTAGTGTGTGATCCGCCCTATCACATTGCAGCGGTGCTCTTAGTTATCGATGCCAACGACTCGCAGACTTGGGGGCGATTTGTAGACTTGGGGGCGATTTGTAGACTTGAGGGCGATTTGTAGACTTGGGGGTGATTTGTAGACTTGTGTAGACTTGGAGGAGATCTTCGTAAGTCTAGAAGTCACCCCCAAGTCTACAAATCACCCCCAAGTCTACAAATCGCCCCCAAGTCTACAAATCACCCCCAAGTCTACAAATC
>Ga0247734_1000405_pt1 | contig 38204 bp, 27 predicted proteins | sample UWRJL103311B2_FD_180933 | JGI IMG/M metagenome (GOLD analysis project Ga0247734, IMG submission 180933) | Plant litter microbial communities from Arlington Agricultural Research Station in Wisconsin, United States - UWRJ-L103-311B-2 | ecosystem: Environmental > Terrestrial > Plant litter >...
CCAGATAGGTTATGTACAGCACGGTAAATTGTAGTCTCATTACTGATAACCTTATCGTCAAGACTGAATTCAATGTGCCAGTCTGGTGGAACTTGAATAGCTGCCGCGTATGACATTGGCCTCGAAGATCCGCTTGGAGTATTGAAAGCCAGTTGGCTGGCGGCAGCAGCAGCCTGTAGATTAGAGCTACTACGTGCTTGACTACCGGATGGAGTTGCAACTCGAGTGCCGTCTTCTTTACGCGCTGTAACCTTTCCCCCTGCTGCTACCTCGAGACTGACTGCAGTTGGGTCGGGTAAGTTGGGGAGTACGCCCTCCTCCAACTCGTCTTCTAGATCTCCAACAATGGCATCCAATGCAGCACTATCTTCCATGTCATCGTCATCATCAGTAAGCTGTCTCTCATCCGCACATTCTAGTGCACGTGCCAAGTCGTCCTCTTGTTGCAGCGGAGGTTCAGGGACAGGGTCGGTCTGGGCATGTCGCCGACTCGAGCGGCGTGAAAGTGGTTTCTCTGGGTCGGCCTTTGAAGATGGTGGATTGGGTGGAGTAGCACCAGGAATAGATTTTGATTTTGATTTCTGGGATCTTCGGGATGTCGAGGGGTTTGGCTGGCTGGGAGTACGAGCCATTTCTGCAGCGAGGCGTTCAGCAAGTTGTTGTCGCGCACCAGCGAAGGTACTGGGACCGCCTCCACTTGCTGCTGCGAGTGCCGCCAAAGCACCAGAGATCCCATCTCTATTTCTAGACCCACGCGGTCGTTCTGAGAGACTGATTCTAGGTCGTAAATAATCATCCAAGGCCTTGAATGTGGCTATGGCATGAATTGAGACCATGATATTTCGGTAGGCTCTGGGAATCTCAGAGTTATCGTCTGCAACGAGTTTCAGTCGAATTTGCTTGGCTAACATCGATGCAGCACTACTTCTGTTTCCATCGAATGTATTTTGGTGAACGGTGACAACCTCGAAATGCTCCGATCGGCTCAATAGATCTTGCAATTTGTGTATTAATAAACAGAATGGCGTCGTAGAAGAATCCGTGTTTGTAGTATTTGATTTCTTTGTGACGGTTCTGCCCATGAAAACCTCGAGAAACGCGGATCGTGCAGAATTGCTGAGTCTTTCATCTGGGCTATTGAACACTGCCAGCAAAACTCTGACAACCTCGGAGTTAAGTAGTTCTGCACTTGTCACGCTTTCCAACACATCGCCATCAAAATAAGATGCAAGTGTGTTGAATAAGGCTGTTCCATCTCCAGGTCCTCGGTGCAGGTAGTGAGTCTCAATTTCTGAAGCCAGTGTCTGTAGGCTGGCCAAGATCTTTGTTGCCTTTTTCTTCATACTCTTGCTATTCTTTTCGTTCTCATGAACATCCAGAAATTTCTTGGCTCGCTGTGCAATATGTTGTTGCATAGTTATCATATCAGAATGCATGTGAGCTGATGGACCATCAATGGACATTGTAGAGCCTCTAGAACTTTCTGCCCCGTCATCTTGGACATCGTCATTATCGTTGTCTTCATCGTCATCGTTCTCATCATCAGAAGAATCTTCATCATCCCCATCCCCATCTGGAGCCCTAGGGATGGGTTTCTCGGATAACTTTTGAGCCACGGCTGCTTCGGGAGATTGATCCACCACATCATTCGTGGTTTCGGAGAATGCAGACTTCTCAGGTTCTTTGACTGTGGCGAGTTTTGTGATCTCAGTGATGACTCCTTCGCGATAGAATTGGTAACGGTATATATCATCCAATCGAACCAAAAGTAATTCGGCTGCTTGAAGAGCATAGTTAACCAAACTTGGGTGATCTTGTTGGGATAAGATCGCAGCCAAAAATGAGGCATACGGCACAGATCGCAAAGCCTCCATGAGAATATCCGTGTCAAGATTTGACAGCATCTTCAATTGTGCAGTAAGAACCTTCTGACGAACACTTAAATTGACCGTGCTGGAAAAAGCATCTGTCAAGGTAGGGAAAAGAATAATAGCAAATCGCTTGACTTCATTTTTACACCCTTCAAGAAGCTCCAGACGATTTTCATTACTGGTCTTCTTTCGTGAGCTGGGCGGTGAGGATGCTGGATCGATATCCAGTGAATCGTCAAGGCTTGGGTCAAGGTCTTGAGGAAGACTAGGGAGCAATTCGCAGATAAAGTTCAAGGTTTCAATAACTTGCTCTCGGGGTCTATGAATTAAGGCCTGCATAATGACCACGCTATCTAGCTTGGAGGCAATATCTTCATCGATAGCGGGAGGAGAGACACCGGTCAGAATCTGGTACAATGTCTCAACGACGTTCATTTTGAAAAGTTCCGCAGATAATGTCGCACTAGCCTTTGCCGTGAACGCAAGAATACGTAGAAAGTGTGTGTGTATACTCGGGCCAATTAGATTGGTTGTTCCTGGAAGCAAAAGGCGAAGGATAGCTCGTAATAGGTCAGGACTGACAAGATCTTCCAGTTTACTTGGATGGTATCTAAAGCTTTCAACCACACGAGACACACAAATAGATCCTTGTTCAACAACTTTCTGGTCACTAGATCCAAGGACGTTCAGAAGGATAGGCATAACATCCTTAATGACTGCAAAACAATCCTCAGGTATATTTCGGCAACAATTTGCAGCTGTAGTAACTGCAGTTCTCTGAGTACTTGTTGCAAAGAACTCTAGATAAGTCAGACAAGCCGTCAATCCACCTTCGCGGACAATTGATGTAGGATATTCGACTGAGATTTTTTCAAGTGTCTAGAACAGTCAGTAAATATATGAGAATCAAGATTAGAAAACCTACACTAAGAGCCTGCTCAGCTAAATCTATGTAGTGTATTTCCAACAGCTTTTGACAGAGTATTGGAACGGCACCTCCGTATACCACATTTCCAGTACTACTTGGTAGAGCCTCCATAAGATTGGCAAGACAACGGCAAGCAAGCAGCATCATTTCTGGATTTTCTTCGCCGAAGTCAGACGGCTGCATCAAAGCAACAAGTTCCTTGATAAATGCATCTGGAGAAAAGTGGCCTGACAGGTTGTCTTCGGTTGATACCAGTAAAATTTCCGAAAGTTCCTGAAGAGCAATAAGCTGCATTGACGGGTCGTCCTTTGCTTTCAAGTTGTTTAAAATGTCTCGTAGTCTCGTAGATAAACCTGACATCATCCCACTCAGAGCTCTTAATGTGTTGGAAAGACCATGCGGAGGACCCCCAGGGCCACCAAAGCCTCCAAATGGATCATCGTCATCATCGTCTCGGCCATCGTAATCTCGCGTCATATCCTCGTCCTCGTTATCATCACTCCCATTGTCATCAGGAAGGACAGCTTTCTCATCTAGGGTAGGTTCGGCATCTTTAGTGGTCTTTTTAGATCGGAGACGGCCAGATGTCGGAGTGCTCGTAGATGTATCTATAGAGTGAGATTAGAATACGTAGAATGTAGATAGGACACATGCAGGCACAGACCTTGACCATTCTTTTTGCCTCTACCAGACTTGCGTTTTGAAGAGCTGGTTGGTTGGCTTGATGGTTCATTGGAGAGACCAGCAGAATCACTGTCTATTTGTTAGCATCGATGGGCAGTAGAGGGAAGTTTTAAGTACCCAGGACTAGACATAACCGCAGAATTCTTGCCTCTTTTCCGCCGAGGTTGAGCTACAGGTAAAGGAGGAGCCGGGGCTTTATCGGTCTCTGCTGTTTTCTGCCGCTTTGAACGACCCTTTGCAGGTACTGCCTTTGCAAGTTCACTCTCCTGTGCTGGGCTCGTCTCTCTCACTGAGGCTTTTCGTTTTCGATTCGAAGGTGGTGGTGGAGGCGGGGGACGGGATGATGTAGCAGCAGGCGTTGTGGCAGGGTCTGAAGCAGAATCTGGAGATGCTGCTGCTTGTCTTGCGGACGCCCTCGTTGTTCTCCTGGTAGACATGAGTATCTTTGTGGTGTGACACAACAAAATCTTTGAAGTCGTCAAGGATTATGACAACTGCGAAGGAGAGTTATGAGGGGCTGATAAAGCAAGAAGGGAGTATAGAAAGTAAGGGTGCGAATATATGGGTTCGATATAACGGGCAGAAGGATAGGGTTTGCAAAAGAATGGTAGTGCTGGATTCGTACCGTTGATGTTGAGAATGTGACTGTGAAGTAATGGAGTTGGAGGTTCTGGAAGTGTCGTGCTCGTTCAGGATAACCTCTTTTTGTTTGTCGCGCTCCATCGATCTAGTCCTCCATTTCACTTTGGCCGAGTGAATCAATCAGAATTAAATTCAGAATAGAAAACGAAATCAAAGTGGTTGGTCGGGTGGTATTGTAGGGGAGTGGTAGTTGAGACGGGTAGGTATGATGGTGAGGTTGTAATAGTCAAGTAAAGTTGGGGTGTGGTTCGCAGGGGTCAAGCTTTTGATGATGAGGCTACGCAAGGCGCCGAATATAAGTGCAGTACATGGACGAACGAAACGTGTAATTTTATTGGGACGGTACTTTCATTCCTAGGCAGTGCTTTCCCCAGCGCACTAAACATGCCTCTCATAGGCCATATATGTATTGATTCAAGATTTAAATACTTGTCGGGTTGCCCTATAGGGAGATGGGAAGACTTGGGTTTTAAGATTTATAATTAGTCACCCGAACAGACCCGGTCTTTTGGATAGTCATAGTCTATCGCTCTCTGATTCAGCGCCTACAAAGTATCGAATTCAAACCCCTATTATGTCCAACTCTCTAACACATTTCGATGACAAAGACTTATCTGTGCAGCCTGAATAATAACCAACTTCTACTTCTGTTGAAGGTATTTATAACCAAACATAAACCTGCAAAAGAGCTTGTGCTAAAGAATTCCTTTGTGTTGGTGAAACGGCTTACATTAATAACTGTACGATGGAACACTCTTTCTTGGTCCCGCTACTGACTAATTTTAATATAAGTGTACGTTCCACTGAATGGGTATTTGCAGATAGGGTATAAAATTTACTGTAGCATTCGAAAATGAACAGACCAGTTGTGTTTCGAATCGTGGTACATCCGTACTGTGCACTGATACTGTATAACTAAGTTTATGACCGCAATCTTGATAGTTTAGTTACTGGGCGACTTAGCCAAAACATGCAAAATCTTACGGTCAGTACTGCATCACAGTTTGTAACCAAAGCCTGACTCTATGTTGCATGATTCAAACTTCAACAACACATCTGAAAGACTAAGTGGTTGCATGTAAGCAGGATTGGAAAAGTATGAGAGCTAAAGTCTTAATGGTAACATTCTACATGCTTACTTAATTTGACAAAACTACCTATGCTTGTGAGTAAAGTCGTGATAGATAACATTCGAAGTTTTGTAAGTGTGAACTCACACCATTAGTTTAACGTCTTCTTGATTTAATTGATTTATTCTAAATAGCTTGAAAATCATATAGAAATGTACTTGCTTAAGAAGACAGAACGTATGCTTTCTTATCACGCAAGCGTAACACACTTCCTACAACTTATTCTCTTCGTACCATATGCACTGCAATTGCAAGAAGTCACCGGGGCTTTAATTGCTAGCCAATTTTACCATGGTACGATATGCACCGACACCATCTCCTTTTAGACAATGCTGCTGTCTTGTATTTTAGCTCATCTCTTGGGGCAAAATCTGGAAGCTCAAGAGAATCCGATTTCACTGTAGAACACATTTCCTGGCAGCTAAGAGCCCCTTCTTGGAATCCAGGCATATTTCCAGTATTAAACTGGGGTCTGATTTCGAGTACAGTAAACGTGGAACCTGTGTCGTATAAGCTATTTCATCCTTCACGTACCTAAGCAGCCTAGCAAGTCTACTGATTCTTCCGTTGGTCACAAGGAAATGCAGTCAAGTAGTTCAACTCGTGAAAGAGTAGTACAGTGTGCAGTTAATCTAATACGAGGCGTAGTACTTTATTTATTCAGAAATCTTTTCTAGGAGGGGTAATTTGTACCTGTAGTCCAGTACTTCTACATCCTAAATTAAGCGAGGATACTCCTTTCCAGAGTCTTGGCGCAACGGAGCCTTAAATGAACGTCATCTGTTGTCAATACATCCGTTAATGGAATGAAGATGGAATCTTTCGCTTTTATACAAAAAAATGTATTACAGACCCATTTGTTGATTGATATCGCGAAAGAGTTCACAACCAAACGGCTAACTCGGAGACCCTAATTTAGGAGACTCAGTAGGCTCGGCTAGAACTTAAGCGAGGTCAGGGTCATGTCAATAAACCACTCAAAACAAGTTTACCTGTGAGTAATTAGTTGGCTTTGAATGTCATCAAGGAGCGGTAGAGTCTCTAGTAGCATAGAATTGCTGTGCTATCGTGTGCCACTTGAAAATATACTCATTGTGTCAAGTTGTCTATATATAACACGATCAATAACACAATAATTCAAATATGAAAAGTTACTAACATCAATTCACAAAATACAAGCGCCAACTGTCTCGTAACAAACAGGTCCTAAACGTCCACTGACTTAGATGTCTCCTACATTCTAATATAATAAGTAAGCTAGGCTTAGAAGTTAAGTGATATCACGGTAATTGTAGCTAGAACTTTTTACTGTTCAATCGAGGTGTTCGAAGACTTGTAGTGTTTGAAGTGTCTAATAAGAATCACTAGACGATAAGTAGCTAGTGGATGCACTACGGCGTACTACACACTGGGCACTATGCGGCTATGCCCTATGGATGGTAGGTATTATAAGTGGACTGACTACCTGAAGTGATCTGGTGAACTGGCGAGCTGGGCAGTGGGCAGAAAGCTTTTCTTCCAGCATCAGCTGAAAAATCTTATTACAAACAGGCTGGCGGCCAGCAAAATATGCAAAAGTTTGTCCAAAAAAATGGTAAAAAGATAAATGAGCACCGCAGGATTCGAACCTGCGCTCCGGAGAACCGCGGAAGTCAAGATTTCCTTTCGGAATACCTAAACACGGCGCCTTAACCACTCGGCCAGATGCCCTAGTTGTTATCATGGTTTGAGCAAGGAGTACATATAGGAATTCACCTTAATGTGATAGCGTTGTGGGGATTGCATGGGGTTGTCTCACAAGCAAATTCAGCCATGTCACGTGATATCAGATTGCGGTTGCTCGATTGACTAGTCACACATTATGCTCTCAGAAAGCTGATATTTTACTTTTTTATCCCTCAGAACAAATGGCAGACCTAGATGAAGACCAAATACATACTACCCAACCCGATGAGGAAGAAGATGGTGACAATCTAGCCCAAGATTATCGGCAACTCAGCTCAAAATCCGGCTACAAAATTCCCAAACGTGGAGATAAAGATTTCGAACCCCACGGCACAAAACACCAGGATGGAATACTCGAATCCCAGAGGCAAGCTATGCACGATGTACTCAATTATACCCGAGTATATCCACCGAAATCGCATATAAGGGCGTTTTATTATGGGGAGGAAAGCTTGAGGAGGGACCAAGTTATTCATGAGGAGTGGAGGCAGGGCTTGGATGATGACCATGTTGTGGTTGTGGAAACAGCAAAACAGAGTTTTAGTATTGCGATGGGAAGCTGGACGAAGGGAAAACCTGTGCCGACTTTGTGGTTGCTGCCCGAAGAGGCGTTGTATCTAGTTGAGAGAGGCAGCTTGGACATGTGGTGGCCGACCAGCTCGTCTTTCAAGCATGCGCAAAACAAAAGAGAGGACAATGATACCGAGGACGAATCCGTTGATGAGAAGGACGAAGGAACACCTATGAGTTTACAGGCCGCATATGCCATGCTTATAGGGAGGGAGGGGCAGAGGGGCAAGGTCACCATGGAGAAATATAACGTGTATAGCAACTTGAGGAGGGCGGGCTATGTGGTACAACGGGCATGGGAATGGGATCCAAAAGCCTCTGGCCTAGGAAATAAAGATGTGCAAGAGCCGTACAGCATATTCAATTGGATATTTGGTCGACTCTTTGCTGAAGAGGAAATAAAACATCCTGCATACGGTCCGCTCGTCCAACCTGGCATGTACAGATCATACAACTCCATATATCGACAAATCGCCATCATACCGCGACATAAACCATTACGAACACCAGATAATCCGACCCCAGAGCACCCATACAAGGTCTCCTTTCATCTGTGGAAGGCAGCAGCTGGTTATTCCAAACGCAACGCGGGACCCCCAGATTTCAGAGTCGCAGTTGCCGACGCTCGTGTCGACTCTATCCCAACACTGAAACAGATGACTTCATTACTGGAGAGTACACCTTGGGATCCACCTCCTTCTAGCATTGAAGATCCAGTAAAGGTCAACCAGAGGCTAAAGCATGGCTGGCGAAATGTACTCTTGGCTGTTGTTGATCAGGGTGTTGTTAGCTTTATGCGCCTTAGTGAAGCGGCTTTTGGAGAAGAGCGATTGAGTGAGAGATTTGATCGTGGAGGAACAAGAGGCACGAAGCGTGGAGGATCACGTGGGCGTGGAAGAGGCAGAGGGGGGAGAGGGAGCAGAGGGGGATAATGTAATAAGCTAATAAACGACCGAATTTAATGTCTATTCACCAAAAGCTTTCTGGGAGTCCTACTGCACTATCTAGAGTCAAGCTTGGAGCCAGCCATGAAGCACTCTACTGCTGTAAATGTGATGGGAAGAGAGATCGATCAAGTATTACTGTTTAAGTTGTTCCACGGTACAAGTCGACTGAAATGAAGCTTTGCTGAAGTAGACCACTTATATTTAGCATGGCTTGAGCCCAGGCCAGATATGACTTAAAACTTAGATGTAGTAGTGCGGTATATAGTGATTGAGTGAGCGATTTACAAGGTCTCGTCTCTTCCAAAAACCTCCAGGCTAAAGTCAATACTGCAATAAGCAAATATTAATCGGACCTGGTTTTGGCCTAGGCAGTGGGTTAGCTGCATGCTCTGGTTTATCTATCGCCTTGACCAACAAATAGCGAGCCCCAATCAAGTTGCAACAATAACGCAAGGTTTCGGTTTCAACAGCTCAGACCCAAGAGGAATGAGGAACGGACAGGTAGCCTGCTGCAAGCCTATTAAGTTTGAAGGAAGCGCAACTGAAATTACAACTTACGGCGCTCCGTCCAGGATTAATCAACACACACACACACAACTACCGATCTGCTGTTACCTCCCTTTTCTTCCTTCCTTTCTTCTTTGGTGCGGCGCTCTCTCTCTTCTTTCTCTCTCTCTCTCTCTCTCTCTCGCTCTCGCTCTTTCTCTCTCTTTCTCTCTCTTGTTGCTCAAGAATTAAAAGAATCACAACCCACGTAATCTGCTTAGCGCATCATTGGCCAAAGCACGTCCGTTTCGTCGCTTGTCGCTTGTCTCAGTTCCGTCTTGCCAGTCGAGCCAGATCCAGATCCAGTTCCCGTTCAATTTATTAAATTTTACTTTCATTTCCTTCCGACTTTGACAGCGTTTGATTTGAGTAGCCCAACCTGCCCTGCCCTGCCCTGCTCCGCTGCCCGTCCGCTCTTCGCCTTGCTCTTTTATTAGCACAACAAGCAATAAACAACCCAACACTAAAACACTCTTTCACCACGGAAAGCTTTCCACTCAACACTCCTTCGATACGATACGATACGATAATTCTGGCCTCCAGCGCTTGTGACGCGTCGAGCTTCAAATCGCCCGCCAACCACCCCCGAAGTCGCCATTACAGAGGGTTCAATGCCCGGGCCAATGGAGCCTATGGAACCTCTGGGACCAGTTGAGACCCTTGACAACCCTCTTCTACGTGTTTCTTCAAGCTCAGAATCTTTGACAAGCCGAAGCATCGAATCTATGGATGTTGATTCTCCTCGCGCTTTTACTCCCGACAAGTAAGTAGTCCCCTGGATCTCTTTTGCGCGATTACGCCCTTGACGCTGTCTGTCTGTCGCGGTCTGTCTCATTATTGTCGAACCTCTCAATCTCCCCTCCCTGTCCGCGCTCTCTATCCATCCTCGATAAAACCCAGTGGTTCCCCCCTCCCAAGCTTCTTCTCTTGAGGCAGCTTTTTCATCGCGTTACCTTTGATCTTCCTTCCTCAGCATGTTGCGCATTCCGTCCACGGCGCTGTTTTCAAGCACGGCGCATCTCCATGGCAGTGGCTTCTGCGTTGTTCTTAGCAAACATGGTGTCAGAGATTGTGATACATCAAGGATGTTATCGGTCAAAAATTGCCAGCCACTGCGACGCACTGCAGCAGCCATCGCGATTCACGATCGATGATCAGTCAATCAATGCATAAGCCAGAACAAGGTTCATTTCCTCTTTCTACCTAGCACCCTAGCAGTACTGTAGTAGTATTGCATTTATTTATTACGAGCACATCGTTTTCATCTGCACAAGCGTACTCCGTAAAATGCTTACCTGGCCAACTATTTTTATTTTCTTAACTAGCTGGCACTTATGTACTGTACCTTCCTTTCATCTAACCCTAATTTGCCAGTGGCGCTTACTAGATCTTACGACTTCCATTAGACAACTGACTAACACGGCTTGAACAGAACCTCTTCCGGCAATACGCCTCTAGACTCTCTAGGCACAGTTTCTAACGATGTAAGACCTGCGTCCAAACACACCAGTTTTTAATTTTAATAGCAGCTCCGCATTGCTTACCTATCACCTCAGCCATTATCAAAATAGAAGCTAACAATTACAGACCGAAAAGGGTATCGTCGTAGATACTCCAGAGATGGATTCCTCCGCAATTCTTGTTGAGAGAGAACCAGACGAGTCATATGTCGAAGAGGACGAAGAAATCGTTTTCCCGTCCGCCAAGCGAAAGCGGACATCAACCAACTATGCCTACGATGATGGTTATGTTAAGCCGGGAGATGAACACGCTGCTAAGAAAACCAAAGCCCAGAAGATTCGCGGCGTCATCATCGGTGTCTGGACTGAATCAAGTGAGCCCATAGATGATGAAAAGCATGTGATCTACGGCTTCATTGATATCCATGACAGGCTGCGAACTAGAATTTATGGAATGAATCGTGCGGGCGATACTCTTATTGGCAATATGCCAATGGGCGCTGGAGGATGCTGGGTTACGTTCGAAAGAATCATCTTCGAACCTCATCTTATAGGACTGAATGCAGCCGAAGTCAAAGAATATGTCAAGCTTCGATCAGATGACAAGCCTGAAGCTACCCCAGAGGAACGTCACAAAGCAGACCTAAAAGCTGTGGAGAAGGCCAAATCTATAGCTGCTGCATACGAGAAAGTAGCTACTCCTAAGGCTGTTGTCCATCGACCAATCAAGAAAACTTCTTCCACCCCCAACATCGCCAACCGCGCCTCGCTTCCACGCCAATCACTAAGCCACACACCAAGCTTCAAGGCCATTAACAGTCACAACAGCAATACTCCCAAAGGCTCACCATTGGTGGAATCCAAACCCAGCGGCGTTCTCCTTGGCTACTGGGCTGATTCTGATCAGTATCGGCTCGAAGATAAACATGCTGTTTACGGCGTCCTTGGCGGCAGCGATTGTTTCAGGGTCAAAGTCCAGAAAATCACCCGAGATGGACGATACGTGGAAGGCAATTTCCCCGTCGGTGCCGGAGCCATGTGGCTACATTACGACAAAGTGGTGCTAGATCCCCAATTCGCAGATATGACACGTGCGGAAATCAAAGAATACGTACGTATTCGTCAAGCAGAGCTTGAGCATAGGGAATCAGAAAAGGAGCGCAAGGTAAACGAGACAAGGGCAATCCGTAAGGCAAAGGATGTGGTTTCTCAAGGCGGTGACAAAGAACCTCATACCAATGGTGTCGAACCCACGCGAGGTAGTTCCGAGATCCTTATGGAAGTCCGTCATAGCGCGAGATCTGAACATCGAGTATCAGCTCGCCAACAAGTAGAGATGGAAGCCGCAGCCGAACGACTGCGACAGGAGAAAATCGAAGCTAGAGAGGCACGAGAACGTCAGCTTGCCAAAAACAGAAAAGAAGTAGCGGCTGCGGCGGAAGAACAAGCTCAGGTTGAACTCAAGAATAATCTTAAGAAACTGAACAAAGTGTGGGTTGCGCAACAACAGCAAGTTGGTAGCGGCCCAAATTCGATTTCGAATTCGAGTTTGCCTCCAGTTCCAGCACAGCCAGCGGTCGAGGAAGTTAAATATCATAATGGAATCAAGTATGAGCGGAAGCAAGCTGGACCATTTCAAGGCAAGCTGGTTAGCGCGGCGCAAATTTTGAGTATTGATGGGGAGGATTATGTAGAGTATCGTGTTTTGACAAAACCCTCTTTCTAAGTCACGAAAATGGCTTAGAGAAAGGTGATTAGCGACTAAAGATGAGGGAAGTGTATGATTATTTGTGTTAAAGTACAGGATTAGTTAGGTGAGGTGGCAGTCGAGGTCACTGCCGAATTATTGCCCATCGACTGACTGCCACTGAGGAATGATTCGCATTCTGCCACTTGAGATTTTTAATATTAGAATGCGTTTTGTTCCTTAGGTGTAATTTTTAAGATATGCATTCGAGCAGTGGTTCAAATGAAAGCAAGAGCTTGGGATTTATTGCTGTGTCAACCCTTATCACTCATCGTTAATTTCTAAAAAGACTAATATTCTGGGTATTACGCAGAGCGCTTATGAGTTGAACAATATCAAACACGTGAGACATAACCAAAACAACTGTAAGTTTCAGACGCTGTGGTTATATCTGGAAGTCTCTCCCAGTATCCTTAACACATATGGCCACATGCAACAGACTAGCATAGTTTACCTCACAAATTTATCACGAGCTGAAAGACTTGTGGAGAGAGAGAGAGAGAGGAGAAGAGTGACAAGCAATTGGTATTTCTCAAAAGTAGACCCTGAGTTTTCTACCATTTACAAGTCTTATGAGGCCGTGCAATCGGTTTATGCTTTTAAGTATAGCTCTTGGATACTGGCCTAGAAAGCAAGTCAAACTTATGGAATTTTGTGATTCTAATATCTATTCAAGTCACCCTTTACTCTCGTCCACCTTTCCTTCGGCCTCTATTTTCCTCTTAGCATCTCCAACCTCGTCAACATAGCCCTCAGTCTTCATGTCACTCAGCCCTAAGTCCTCTTCCTCCTCAGCCGTCCTCTCATACTCTTCCTCGACAATCTGTGGATCTGCATCTGGCGAACATAGGTTCTGCACGTAGCTACTCGCCAAGGGATCACTTAATATGATGGTGAATTTCTTCTCGCCTTTGATCGCAGTATCAATGCCGTCGAAGAACGACGTCCAGTTTTTCTTTGCCTCAGATGGTAGGGAATCTCCACCAGCACCGGCACTATCACCCACGTCGAAGATCTGTTGGCGCAGATCGTCGCGGACTTGCGATAAGAGACCTTCAACAGTAGTAAACCTACCTCCTAGGGTGCCTGGGTTTACTGACAAACTCAATTCTGGACATTCGAGAGCGCAGGATTCGGATTTGAGGATATCTCGGCCGAGATCTGTCGCGTTTTCGACCTTGAGAGTGATTCTCTTTCCCTTCTCTGGGACTTCGCCACCGGTTTTGACTTCATTGGAGCGATAACCGCAGTGGTCGCAGACAGTGCTCATAATGACGACTTGTTTGAAATGGGGGATTTCTACCATTTTCATGTGCGTGACGCAGCTGCGGGTGCAGCCTGGACAGTGTGCTGGGAAGGAGTAGACTTCGTTGGGAACAATATCCTCATTCTCAATGTCGGCGGCGTTTGGTTCTCCTGATGTAGCTTGTGCTTCTTCACTTGGTTCTTCACTACCATCTCCAAGACCTAGGCTTTCGTTCTGTTCCGGAGTTCGCGAGTATTCAACCTTTGACCATTTTCCAACACCATCCTTCTGATCTGGCTCTATCCAAGAGTTTCCAGATGGATCGTCAAGTGACAATCTGAATGGGAAGCTTAGCCCAGCAAGCATATCCCTTCCTTTTTTAATGATCTCTTCGATTTTGACCCATACTTCTGGAATTTGCTCTTTGCGCTCGGGTTGCTTGAGCTCTAGGTCTTCTATAATCATACTCAATAGTCCCTCCACGTTAGTCAACTGCCCACGTCCTGCAGGCACCTCGATATCCAGCTCTATAAACTTAACAACCCCAGAGTCGGATTTAACAACTTGGCGAGCAAAATCGGGAAGACTAGTGAGTCGCAATTCAAACTTGCATCCTTTTTGTTGGATTTCGCCAGCTGACTGGATTTCCGAATTCTTGAAGCTGCAGTGTGGACAGTAGAAGGACATGATTATGATTTCGCGGAAGAAAGGGATTCGAGTGAGTAAAAGTCGGGTCATGCCCTGGTGAAGTTAGACGGAGATCACAAGAGAGAAAAGTTGAGTTACATTTTCGTGACAGTTCATACATAGACTCTCGATTTCATCGACCACTCTTTGGTCTTCTTCTTCATTCAATTTGGGCAGAGAGCCATCAGTAGTGACCTGATCGTTGATAGCAAGGTCCTGGGTCTTTTTGCCGATGCTTTCAAAAAAGTCGTCGAAGGCAGCACCATCCGGCTTCGGCTCTTCTTGGTGATTCGTCATTATGCTTTTGGTACCAAGTTCTTCTTTTCCAGAGATTAGGATTCGGGGGAGTAAATTTCAACGATCGTGTGTTTGTGGCGGGGTGTTGGACCGTCCAGAATAATTTTTGACGTACCCCTCCACAAGGCTGTCGATGATGATGAAATGCCAAGAGCAGGCTGAAGAAGGCTGTGGAAACTTAAGGATGGAAAAGGATAACGAACGATACAGTAGGAAGATATACTTTACACTGTAGCATTCATGACTTGTTACAAAGCCGTTTGGTCAACTTGAGCCATACGCAACAATCAATTCTTATACGTAAATCCAGAGAAACCCTCGCTTCCAGTCAAGCACCAAACGATGCCTCTACTTCGGAAACAGAAAAGTACCACAAACTTGTGTGCCGCATGATAGCATCCCGTTCTTAACCGTGAGGCTCATAAAGCAGCAACCTGCTTCTAAGGCCTTATATTACATTGTACAAAAGCTAGATGCTAAGTTTACAGCATATAAAATAACAAAGCTTAAACTTCACCGCATCTGTCGCCGCGTCACGGGGGCATAGCGCCATTAAGCTAAAGCTTGCGGGTTCGTCTCAAATATTTTGAATTATATACCCCTTGGAGACCATATTCTTTTAAGTCAGTTGTGTTTAAACGATTATTCTATAAAGATTGAAGATTGCCGGACTTGAGGACTGAAGCTGCCTCTACCCCTCCTCAACAAGGGAGAACGCTCCTGCAAGTTTTCTTCTGTTCGCGTCTAGATAAGGGGTGCAGGCTTCGCCCGTCACTTGTACACCATTGCATGTTGCTGTGCCTATGCAATGGAAAGTTTAGTAAATAGGCATCACGGGTCTAAAACAGTGAGCTGGGAGAGGGAAACTCACCCTCGGAGCACCGCATTGCCGAAGTCCAAACCACGTACCCCGACTTGCCCTTATTCAGAGGATACGTGAAAATCTCCGAGTCCGACTCGGATTCGGAAAACGATTCGGAGAAGCTGATTCCCAGTGATAAGATATCGACGAAGCTAAGAGACCCGTTGATGGTTGTGCTCCATCCCGTGGTACGAGTGTCTGTGACTTGAATATTCGTCACTCCCACATAAACTGACGAGAGAATTTGGGGGCCATCCGCGGGTCTAGTGTAGTCTTCTCTCCCTCCGACGGGCACCCAGTCTCTTGAGCAGGCGGCCCTTGGAAGTATCTCGTGCTTGTAGAGCGTTGATGTGTCCCGAGCCGCAGCTCGCACCAGAAAGGAAGCACTGGCAACGAGCATATTCACAATACGTAGGCGTGACTGCATATTGGAGAGCCTTGGGATGAGGGGCATGAACTGATTTGAAGCAAGAGTATACCAGTCAATTGGTGCGAGAACGCGGAGTTTGCAAGAGTTGAACTAGACTGCTAGCATTTCGTGGACATGTCTAATACTTATCACAGAAACCATCATTAAGGACATTCTACTTCAGTTAAAGTTTTATATGATGTTCTATGACGCAACAATGTTACCGCAAACAATACCATCAAGTTCAATGGCAATTAAGTTGCAGGTGGAGATTCAACTGTGGCACACTCTCTTTGACTAGGCTAAATGCTCAAGGAAGAATACAACACCGAATGAACAACTTGGCCGAGGTTTTCATTGTATCCAATTACCATGTGCTTCTTTACTTTGCAAATACGAAAGTAGCACTGCCTATACTACCAATGAAGACTCTGGCATCGGGTCGAGTTGGTACAGTACCTGGAAACTAGCAGGGACCTGAGAACTAAAGCATTGTTTCTGGGCTGCGGTCCCGCTAAGCTTATTGATTTAGAGCCCTCCCTATGGAGTGGCAGGGAGCAACTGGACGGCCGATATACACATGAGACCAATACTTTTGGCCATTAAAAACATCCACTGGGCCAAGATCAGCGTCTTCTCTACTCAATAATGGTTTTATCACCGATAATCCTTGAATATCTGTACAAGACCTCTGGAAGGAGGCTGTGCATTTAGATGACCAAAGCGTTCCCTGCTAAGTTACTGATACTCATTAAATTCCCTGTCAAGAGTGATGTTCTAGGATCCTCGCTTAGTTAGTAATAAGAACAGTATGACAACAAGATATATTACCTGCTGTATACTGAAAGGTAATTTGTCATACAACTAACATGAATAGGTATTAATGTTATGATGCAGATAACTAGAGCCTCTATGTCAAATCAAGGAGGGTACAAAGAAAAACTCCCTAGAGGTGACGAAGTTAATCTGTTACCAATATGATTATTGTGGTTATAAACATGGTTAGCTGAACTACCCGGGTTATTGATGTAGGCCGAGACATAGAAAGCTAAATAGATACACTTGAACGAATCAGGAAGAGAAATAATGGTCTCCTTCCAGTTTCTATTTCAAAGTTTGGTAATTTATTTCACGTGCCGGTAAGCTGCCTGCTTTAGACTAAGAGATCCATCAGCGTCGTGACTACACCTGTTAGAACAGGTAATATTCTCGTCCATACCAGGCGATCATGGTTTAGATTAGGCAGTTGCAAGAAAACAATACATTATTGTATCGTGTCAGAAATGACGGTTTTGCAGTAGTGACGACACAAATTTATCATTTACCAACATATAGCGCGGTGAGCCATGCCAACGGGACGTTTTGGTACAACTGCCCAGCATATAGGAGCATAATGCCATGGCAAATATACCAGGGTAGCAAAGTAGTTCACAGCAGTCTGTGCGTGTTTAAGACAGAAGTTTTGCTATCTTCAGGGAGGACAAAGAGAGGATTATACTGTACCAAATGCGTATAGTGCTATATATACGTCTGGAAAGCTGCCCAAGTTCTGCCTTAAGCCTACATAGACTACGGTTACTTAGTAAACACAATTATTATCACAGTATACAATAGGCTACACCTTTCTATGCTTAGCTATTGTGCTATTCTCCTCGTTGCGGTGACGAAATTGGTCACGCCCGCTCCATTGTTGAGAATGATGAACGGGATATTTCTTGAAGTTTTGACAAGAGTTGGCTGTTGCTGTGCCAGGATATTAGTGACGATCATTTCTGTTTTATTTTTGCCATTATGACCGACCTAACACTTGAGATTTGTCTTCCAGGAATTTCGTCAGCCTTTGATCACGGTGCAGGGAAATCCAATATTCAAAGCGCGAGTATTGGCGGAGGTCGATGAACTGATTGGTCTTAGTGTAGAACCTACAAATCGAAACAGTCCATAGGCACCTGCATTTCTTGTCGTTCTTAAGCCAATTTTGGTTCTTGGCAGGTAGCATTTTACTGTCGGGCCTTATGCATTTTGTATGAGTCGAAAGTTTTAACATGGTATGTTACATTTCAGGATGCTAGACTTCTTAGGGGCTACAAAGTAAACTACCTTCAGTGTGACTCCATAATACGGATTCTATACGGAGGCATTTACATAAGAAACTCTACGAACACATGCATATGCAGGGTAGCTTTAACCATGTTCGACATCGTACTTTGTAGATGTGACGTATTTTCTTTTGTACAGTACTATCCGACAACAGTAAATATATTAACTTGTCTTTACAAGTGGTCAATACCTATATAGTCTACCTAACCATGGAGATTCAGCATTGCTAAGATTTGCACGACGACATAATATATCCGACAATTTTCTTGATAGGCAATGCCTCCAACAATATGTGTGCTGCTTGGTGCCGTCGCAGCTGGCATTGGCACCACCAGCGTAGCAGCGGCGCGATTTTCTGTTAAGGGATCCATTGATATATTCCAAGGGATAGGCAACAATGGCCCTTGGAGAGAGCCTAAATCTGACTTCGACAACCGTCTCAACACCCCCAACGCCACGGGTGACTTCCCCATCGCAGGCCCTAACATCTCGGCACCGTACTCGACCTCCAGCACGATCAATGGGTGGTCGTGGTCCATCGCTGTGGCAGCGGACTTGCCCATCACCAATGCAAGTATCTCGGCGCCCAAGGACGGCGACGAGTTTTACACAGGTGGCAAGCTGACCTTCAATGCGCCGCCTTCGCTGCTTTCTTCCTCATCCAAGAACCTCTCCGTCAACGAAGACTGGCAGGTCTGTCTTTTTCGCTGGGAGCTAAACAGCGCCGCATACCCTAACAAGCTGCGCACAGATGACGGAACCTGCTCAAGCATCTTGACCAGCCAGTGCATCAGCGACATTGAAAAGGCCGGCAGAGAAAATTGCCTGTGCCCCATCTCTAGGAAGATTTCCTCTTGCGCTGCGCTCGGCAACGACAGTGCGTTATGGGATAGCACTTGTGGGGCGAGCTTCTTTAACGCTTCAGACATCCGATTGTGGAAGGATGGCAAATTGGAGACGTGGGTTTATGGTGGTGCCGCGACACACAACCAGGGAAACTCTACAGCATATAATTATATAGGGAGTTTGGCCTGGCCTGTTATGGCAAGCTTTGGTAATGGGCACCAGACTACGGCCAGTATGTCATGTGTGCGGGCTAAGAATGCTGCAGAAGGGAGCAAAGCACCAACAGGAGAAGACTTCGAGGAAGGTGCCGAGGAAGAACAGGATGACCAGAAAGATATTGGAAATCGCATAAATGGGAATTGGTTTGTCCTAGGAGTTGTATTTGTCTCATGCATGCTAATCCTCTAAGAGACGTATTTGTTCCCAGTCTTGCGGCTTAACATAGTAGTGTCAAGTAGGTAATTGGTATAATTCTAGACAATCTCTGAGGATGACCTTGTCATCTACAAGGAAAGAATATAAGTCCTTGTTTATAGAAAATTATGTCTGTCGAAATCAAGACTCTATGTAATCATAAACGCCCAAAGCAACATCATGAATTGCTACTTCCGGAGTGTACCTACTATTTCCATAACAAACACAGCTATCTCTATTCGATATGTCCTAGAGCTCGCACTTGCATTTGGAATAGCGGGGGAACAAGGTTGCTGAAGCAGAGGCTTTTGTAGTACAGATCTGGCCATAGGATCTTCATTATTGCCTTATTATCTCTTCTCGCAGATGAGCCCAATATATATCACACCTCAAATCGCACGTGTTACTTTGCCCAGTAAGCCGAAGTCTTTCTTGTCTCAATGTCTCCAAGAAGCTTCTTTCTAGGAGGCAATATAAGAGTCGGCAGAAGACTCAAGCCCCATAAGTATGTTTTTTCAGTTCTTTTAAGGAGCAAGTAAGTTCATGTATGTTGCGGAAGCTTTTGGGGGGGTTTCACTATAGAGAAATATATTGGATTGCATCCTTGTTTCCGCGTATATGGATTTTTTCACCCCCAAGCGAGACAAGATTGATCTTGTTATCATATTTATCGAGTGAGACTCTGGAATCGAAGGAACTCTGCTTTCTGAAGTGGTATGCCTACAGATATTCCAAAATGGAAAGCCACGGATACTTATGATATAGGTGACAGCTCCGATTTTTTATAGCTCGGGGTGTCAGAGAAATGCTGACTTCTTAGCATCCAGGGGAATATGCCATACTTGTCTCCCAAGTCACAAGTCATGGTCTCGAAAGAGCGCTTTTGTACTCGAAGCTGGAGCTGTTATTCAATGGCCTAGAGAGCTTCCTCGAAAATTCCTATGATGTTTTACGAGCAATCAAATGGTTGCCCATCTTTGCTCTTCGGGCATAGTATGCTTCTCTTCCATTGGGAATATCTTGGAGCTTGTTGCAGATGAGCTAGCTTATCGTTTCAAGACTTCTTCATAAAGTCCATTAAATCCAAACCGAAACCAGAACTTCTAGCATCGGCGGCTTTTTTGTTTGCCAAAAGAGCCTCCAAACCACCGTTCTTCCTTTTAGCCCTCCTTTTACTGTTTAGGGTAGCTGTATGTGGACCAGATGTTGAGCCGTTTGGCAAAGATGAAGTTGAATTTTGACTCGTAGTCGGTATAGGTGCAGCTTTCTGTGTTATCGCCTGCTTTCTGAGATCAATGGCTTTCGCACGAATTCTTGTCGTCCTACTGCAAGCTGCGCAAGAGTACGCCATTTCCTGCCTTCGTTCTGGCATCTTCGCGGTCCCTTTTCGTTTGCGGCGAGGTCGTTGCGTTTCCAGCCTTACTGAGGCTTCCCACCCGACCTTCATAACGCTCCCACATGCTCCGCAGACTTGCTGTCTTCTTGAGTCTGATTGCTCAATTTCCGAATCGAACATGAGGGCGTTGCATTGCAACATGAGAAATTTGGATGTTTCTGGAGCAGTTGATGCGAGAAGGTGAGCTGAGTTATTCAGATATCGTAGACGTGCTGACAGTTCTTGGGGCTCCATTGCTTAGTTTACAAGAATTAAATAGTAAATGGTGGATAAGGGTGCCGTGTTAAATCTTGTGGGGAACGATTGAAGCTTGTTTAAATATTAGGGCGCCAAGACATTCAGGTACAGGATCAAGTTCGACAGAACAACCATCTCAACGATATTACAGCATGAATGGGAGCAAACGTACTCCTAAGAACTTTTTTTTGAGAGCGACGATAGTAATTCATTGAAGATTACTAGCCTTCTTCAAGGTCTATAATAGAGAGTTCATAAGTCGATATAAGTTCAGGCAGCAAGTAAAATGGACCCCTCATTGCATACGGCGCAAGGCTTGAGAATTGCAGTTGAAGGTTGTGTAAGTCCCTATATATGATTTGCTAAAGCACTTTCTGACTCCAATCAGGGACATGGTACGTTGGATGCCATCTATTCATCAGTGAAGAAGGCATGTGAGGTTCGTGACTGGAATGGAGTCGACCTGCTCATTATCGGAGGAGACTTCCAAGCAGTCCGCAATGCTTCCGACCTTACAGTAATGTCCTGCCCAGTCAAATACCGGGAGATTGGTGATTTCCATGCCTATTACAGTGGTGCTACCAAAGCTCCATACCTTACGATTTTTGTTGGGGGTAACCACGAAGCCAGCAGTCACCTCTGGGAGCTGTACTATGGAGGCTGGGTTGCACCAAATATCTATTATATGGGAGCTGCCAGTGTCGTTCGAGTCGGTGGAATACGGATAGCTGGTATTTCTGGTATATGGAAGGGCTATAATTACAACAAACACCACCATGAGCGGCTGCCGTATAACGAGGACGACGTCAAATCCATTTATCACGTACGGGAGATTGATACTAGAAAACTACTACAACTGAGCACACAAGTAGATATTGGAATTAGTCATGATTGGCCTCGAGCTATTGAGAAACATGGCAACTCGAAGGCTCTATTTAATCTAAAGAGAGACTTTGAGCAAGAGTCAAAGGATGGAACACTAGGAAGTGTGGCTGCGGAATACGTGATGGATCGTCTCCGGCCCCCATATTGGTTTGCAGCACATATGCACTGCAAGTTCGCTGCCACTAAGACCTACGAGGATGAAGTTTTACCGGGAGCACTGGAGCTACCTGCTGGAGAAAATGGACACACTATTAGGCCAGGACCTCCTGTGGTGGCTCACAATGACGACGAAATTGAGCTTGATATGGATGAAGACGAGACTCCGATCCAACAATCTATACCGTCCCAGACTATACCTGCCATCAAATCGAATGAACCCATAGCGAGTATTGCTTCGAGTGTCCCTATGGATATTCGGTCTCAACTACCTGCGGCATTCTCCCGCCCCAAACCGCAAGATAGAACACAACCCGGCCAGCCACCACCTCCCGGAGTTACCAACAAAACGGTTCGCTTCCTGGCCTTGGATAAGTGTTTGCCTGGGCGTAAATTTCTACAACTCCTCGAGATTCCAACTCGCTCTACAGGCTTAGAAAATGACGACGAAACCTCATCTGAAACTTATCTAGATCGGCCACAGCCTAGATTCGAATACGATCCCGAATGGCTAGCTATTACCCGCGTCTTTGCACCAGATCTTGTTCTGGGAGACAAGTCTGCTAGACCTTCTGAAAATCTTGGAGAGCAGCATTACCGATCTGCGATTGAGGCAGAACAAAAATGGGTTGATGAGCACGTTGTCAAGACAGGAAAACTAAAGATCCCGGATAACTTTCAAATCACAGCCCCCATATTCCACGTTGGAACTCCAGCAATCGTCAGTGAAGGCCCAAGAGAATATGATAATCCTCAAATGCAGCAATTCTGTGATTTAGTAGGAATAGAAAACAAATTTGCTGCTACCGAAGAGGAGAGAGAAGACCGGCAACGACACGGTCCTGCGCCAGTCCAGGATAGAGGGTTTGGAGGGGGAGGAAATGGAAGAGGCCGCGGCAGAGGCGGTCGAGGCAGAGGCGGTGGGCGTGGGCGGGGACGGGGACGTGGACGAGGTTGGTAGATGATGGAACTACATGTTTGCTTTCCAGAGAAACCCCATCAGGCCAGTGCTTTGCCTGCATAAGCGAGCGACAAAGAGGAATCCGTCATGTGCTAACAGCCACTACTAGGTTCATCTTAGTATTGATATTGGTGATGGTCACAGTGTAGTTTAGATCAGCTACGCTGGATGGCAACTCCATATGTCAACGAAATCCCAGCTTCACTTATGTTTTGCAAAGTCCAGTCATGTCCAGTCCAGGCGCTGACAAGCCTAACAAATCTGCATCTGAGGAAATTCAAATCCGGTAGCCCACACGTTCCTGCCAGAGGATCAAACAATTGATGCTTCAAAAGAAACCTTCCTGCACCCGGTGTTGCCATGCTGAAAATAATGAAGGCGCTCCCATCACGTTGCGTTTATTAACTTGGAAGAGCAATCCACTGGTTTGGTTATTTTTTCTTTATCAAACTGGGAATATTGTGGTGCACTCCGCACCACCTGACCAGTAACTAGTCAGTCATCGTTGCACAGGTGTGGAGGAGGTGAGATATATGAAACATGGGGGAACATCACCGCTCCTACAACGTACTATGCAGCGCTATGTCTCCGGATGTATGCCGTCGAACCAGCCTGATAGAGTCCAATCTGCATGATGTATAGAATTAAAATGCGGAGAAGGCTTGTTTGTTGTAGCACTAAATTTAGTTTCCGTGGTCTCGTGCAATACTTTGATTAGAGAGTGGTGTGTGTGAGAGAGAGAGATACTGGTTTGTATAGTACCGTACATGTTTGAATTCAAACAAGTAGCAGTATGGAGAGAAAGCGAGAGGTGACTGACCAGGTCAATTAATCAGCAGCCACTTCGTCAGTGGTGGTAAGCTTACTTTAACTTTATTTCTCTGATACATTCGTACTCTTAGATTTTTATTGCAGTGACCCCTATATTTCTCCCTGACACGAGGCCGACATGATTCTGTTTGCTGTCTGTGCCTACGGAGCTACGCTCCTTGGTATTAATTGCCATTAATATCGCTTCGCTCTCCGCTCTCCGCGATCCTGGGAGGATTGTGGATTCGAGCGGTGAGAGGAGTGCCCCATAATTCTACCCGCCCCACGTTTCTGCAAAAGAAGCTTGCTTTTAATAGAGCTACTTTGTTCCCTTGATTCTCAAAACACTTTCTTGTCCAATCCTTCATCCACGCTCACTGTTCCTTAAAGTCAGGTCGTTGCAGCTTACCACCCCGCTCAAACATCTATTTACCTGTCTTCCGCCTAAATCACGCTCCTTATGTTACGCAAATAGCAAGCAAAATCGCTCATCTTTTCGACAGTACACAAAACAAAGCAAGCTCCGCCGTTCTCATTCAAAAGCAAACTGAATGGCTTTCTTGGGACGGCTATTATTTGATCAACGCAACGGCATTTCGCTTCTGCCACAATAACTCAAAGAGTCGGAGTTATCTGAACTTCACCTACCAAGTAGCTTACTAGCTGGTCAGTGGCCAGACACAAGTGCAGCAACCATGCTGCCAGTACAAACTTAACCTTGTGAGCAGGTGTATTGCCCAAGGCACACAACACCAATATTCCTTCATCATGAAGTTTGGAAGGAAGTAAGTGGGGTTTTCTTCTGGCCTGGCCGTGTTTATTAACCATGCTGACTTCATTCCAGCTTATCGCGTAACCAGGTCCCCGAGTGGTCGGCCTCGTACATAAACTACAAGGGCCTGAAGAAACTCATCAAGGCAGCAGCTGTGCTTGTAAAAGCCGGAGAATATGTAGATCTTGCAGGTAGGGAGATTCTTCATCTAAATTCGTGCCATTTCTCCAATGTCCGGCTGAAAAGCTAATACAGTTTAGAATTCTTCTTCTCTCTAGACCGTAACCTTGAGGACGTCAATGTGTTCTACAACAAAAAGTTTGCAGACGCTTCTAGACGTCTAAAGCTTCTACAGGAACGGTATGGCACATCGAAGGAGTCTCTGGACTCGTTTGACCGAAACGATGTTGAAGAGCTTATGGGAGCTCTACTTGAGTTGCGGAGCCAATTGAGAAAGATTCAATGGTTTGGGGAAGTGAATCGCAAAGGATTTGTCAAGATCACCAAGAAGATCGATAAAAAGATCTCGAACATCTGCGCGCAGGAAAGATATATGAAAGCCAAGGTGGACCAATTGCCATTCGCAACCAACAAGGCTCTGAAAGATGAACTAGATCTTGTGAATGACTGGCTGGGAGTTTTGGGGGAAACAAAGGCAAAAGATGATGCTGAGCCCGCTCATTCCGTGCACTCAATGAAGCGTGTATCGTCAAGGTCAATCTTGAATCTACCAGCAGGTCTGCTGGACACAGTTGATAGGGCTATTCGGAGCGATGATGTTCCAACCTTGAAAGAGACCCTTTTGGAAGCCAATGTCGAAGCAGCGGACCTAGCTATGCAAAGATTACTTCTAAATTTGCTTCAACGCTCGATATCTTGCAAATCACGGCAGTGTATAAGCTACCTTCTAGGAGAGATCAGGTCACTTGATGAAACTGACGACATCAATCATCGGAATTGCATACATCGACTGGTTATCGCTATTGGTCGCGCAAAGACGGCCAACCCAATTCTCGAACAATTGACGGCTGTGGCACAGGTCGAGAATAGTCAAATGCAGTATATTACACCCGCACTAAGTCCTGCACCTGGGCCTCCTCAAAGCAAGCTTACAGAATCGACATTGCTGGGCCATGATGACGAGCATGTTAAGATACTGACTTATGTTCTATCTAAGTTGATATCTAGCCAACGTGCGGCACTCGTATCCAAAGACAGCTTTGGGCGACTTCCATTACACTACGCTGCTCAGTTCGGATTTGTGGTCGTGTGCCAATTAGTCATGAAATACATGCAAGATTGGGGCCAGTTCAATGTCGAACAGGGGATAGACGCAGCAGAGTGGCAAGACAACGAAGGCATGGCTCCATTGCATCTCAGTGTCATTGGAGGTCACGCCTTGACCACACAGGCACTTCTAAAAGGAGAAAATTGGAAAGGTCAGAACAACCAGAAAGCAGCACTGCGAAGAGATATTTCGAAGTCTAGTGCTGTTCTTGCTCTTGCAACAAAATCCAACTTTACCCTCATTGTGAAGCTACTAGTTGATGCAGGAGTTGATATCAATTGGCAAGATGGTACAGGTGAGACTGCTTTGCATGTTGCAGCAAGATTCGGCTACCACGAGTGCGCCGACATTCTGTTATCAGGAACTGAAGATCAGAAAGCCAATTTTGAACTTTCAGAGAACTCATTTGACTGGACGCCTCTCCATGTTGCATGCGTAGATGGCCATATTTCTATCGTTGAACTGCTCATCTCAGCCGGCGCCAATCTGAACAAACCTGATGCGTCTGGTTGGTTGCCTAGAGAGCATGCGGCTCTGAGAGGGCATTTGGATATTGCCAACAGACTGGCAGCTGCCGCTCCCACAATCACAAAGTCAAGGTCGCCTTCACCGTCCATAACTGCCACTACTAGTACTTCGAAGTCTGCATCGCCGCCTGGAGTGTCCTCGATGGAAGCGCTTCGCTCCCGGATAGCCAATGGTAGTGCTCAGACAGTTGAATCCGTAAAACCTGTGAAGACATTTGGTCATCGTTATTTAACAAATGAAACGATGATCCTAGTGAGCTTGGGCTCAATGGATATGAGAAAAGAGGTTCCGGCCGTAGTGTTGGATCAGATTCCCATCGCCAAGGCTCACTCTACTCAGCTTGACACAGCTCTTTCAGTCGTTGTCACCGCAACAGACGGTCGCTCTGCCCAGGGGAAGCCAATAATGCTAGGCGAGCCAACCACAATCGACCTTCCAGTGCAAGAAACTATTTCTACGGATCCAATTGTCTTCACTGCTCTCGACGCCTCGAAAGTTAGATTGTATTTTGACATTGTTCCAACATATTCTGGAAATGAAGACCGGAAAATTGGACGAGGCATAGCTATTCTTTCCACGATCAAGCAAACCATAGGCACCAAGCGTATGAATCTTCAAGGAGATGTCAGTGTTCCAATTATGGGTAACGACCTAGAAATTATGGGTAGTGTCAACTTCAACTTCTTAATCATCACTCCTTTCTCTCATCCGAATATGGGGATTACTACAAAACATACTTACTGGAAGGAAGTGTCTTCAACAATGGTAATTGGCCATCGGGGGCTTGGCAAAAACCTTGCATCTAGCAAATCCCTTCAATTGGGAGAGAATACATTGCAGTCCTTCATTGCAGCTGCAAATCTTGGCGCTAATTATGTCGAATTTGATGTGCAACTTACAAAGGACCATGTACCGGTCATCTATCACGACTTCCTGGTTAGCGAAACAGGAATTGATGCTCCTGTTCATACTTTGACTCTGGAGCAGTTCCTACATGTCAACAATCCTCGAAGGTCCCGCACACCTTCTCCAAATTCAATAACCTCAAACTATTCAAATGATAATAAGAGTGTTCATCGAGTAATACGTGGGGAAGATCGTCAGCGCTCACTTTCTATGGGCCAAGGAATACCTGATTTCGGGATGGCGGACCGTATGAGACATACTAAAGACTTCAAAGAGAAAGGTTACAAAGCCAACTCACGAGGAAACTTCATCCAGGCACCTTTTACAACCCTTGAAGAAATGTTAATCAAGCTCCCTGAAGATGTTGGCTTCAACATCGAGATGAAGTATCCTATGTTACATGAGTCAGAAGAACAAGAAATGGATGCTTATGCAGTCGAACTCAACAGCTTTGTAGACACCGTTCTCAACAAAGTGTACGACTTGAGCAAGAAGCGAAAGATCATATTCAGCAGTTTCAACCCTGATATTTGCCTGTTGTTAAGTTTCAAGCAGCCGAGTATTCCAATCTTATTTTTGACAGACGCCGGCACCAGCCCAGTTGGTGATATCCGAGCTAGCAGTCTTCAAGAGGCAATTAGATTTGCCAGCCGGTGGAATTTGCTGGGTGTGGTGAGTGCTGCGGAGCCCTTGTGCAACAGTCCTAGACTTGTCAAGGTAGTGAAGGATAGCGGACTTGTGTGTGTCAGCTATGGTGCACTCAACAACGACTCGGATAAGGTTCAGGTTCGTGCTCTTCCTCCATTTGCAAGGATGGCAATAACTAATAGCAATTCTAGCAACAAGTTGATGAGGGTATAGATGCCGTCATCGTAGACAGCGTGCTCAAGATCCGTAATGGTCTTACCAAGTCATCCAAGACTCGTGGTGCATGGGTTGAACCTCCTACCGCTACTGGCGCAGGTGAAGTCATCCCCATCGAAGTTAAATCCGATGCTTCGTCTGTTGTCTTGGCGGCTGCCACCACCGCTGTAGCAGATCCTATTTAGTGATACTTTATCTTGATTTTGCGCAACGCATATGCATAGACGGAGTTTGCAGGTCGTAATCTCATGAACAGGATGGAATACATCATGCCATATCAAAGCAGGACATAGAGCAAGTGTGGGATACATAGACCTGGTTTTTAGTAGAGGATAAATGAAGATTGTACGACTTGATAGCACCATAAATTTCATGCCTTGCTTCTGTAATGAATTGCTCTTCGCCATCTGCGTACTGAATCTTCTGTGCTGGCGTATTGTTTTAGGTTTACGGCTTTGAGCCGTATCATATCGCGTAAAGAAAACATCGACTCGCCCCATAAAAGGAGGTATAAGAGAACTTAAGTCTGCAATTTTGCTTCAGATCCAGTGAATGATTGATTGCACTTTGAAACTAGCAACGAGTGTCGCTATTGTCAGCTGCAAAACAAATATTGAATTGAATTATCGGGGAGACTCTCGAGTGCTATTTAAACTTCTGTAACCGTTGCTTATGTTTTGAGGTTCAGGTTAGACGTTCTTAAAAACTATTGGAAGGGGCTATTTGGATATTTGGTACGCGGGGAATTACATCTAAAATAAAGTGTATATAATATTCTTGAGATATTGTTTGTTTACTATAAACTATCGTCTACGCCTCATCATGTTCTGAAAACGTGAGATATGCTCAAATAATATATACTAGGAGAAAGAAGCATCTTGAACCTTCTGATAGGCCTTAGTACGCTCCAACATCATATTGATAATCTTGATCCAATCAGAATTTGCTACCAACGCAATCTCTTTGTTTCCATTCTGGTCGCACCAAATATAAAACTTCTCGTCTGAAAATCCCACTAACTCTGACAAGTCTGCTCTACTAGCTACCTTGAGCACTCGATATATAGATCTCCAGTATCTTGCCTGTTCCGCATCGGAATGGTCTCGCCATGGCTCGTCCCTGTGGAGAGTGCTCGTCCACGCAACGGTGAGTTCATGGAGTTCTTTTATGTGCATAAGCAGCTCCGGATTGATGTCTTCGTTTTCCACAGGCTTTCTATCTGCAGGTCTCTTGAAATAGAGCTTTGCAAGTTCGTCGACAGAAAGACGGAGCGCTTGACGAGCTCCAGATTTTCTTAGTTGCTCTAGTTTTGGAAGCATCGTAAGGCACGAGTTTTTTGGCAAAGGTAAAATTACTGCTTGGATATTATCCCTAAGTGCGTTGTAATAGCTGAAGTCGGAATGGTGGTTGCGTAGAGGGGTTTTAGTGTTCTGACGTGGTTGTGATTGTGTTGGTGTTGGCAATGTGAAAGAGGTCAGGAGTTGTCCTTTGTGTTTCTTTAATACTTGTTCGCTTTGAACACTACGTAACTCATTAGCTGTTCTGAATGGGTTTACACTTCCGCAGTATTCACAAGTTGAATGCTTTTAAGCCATATTATTTCCTTTCTTTCTTGTGAATGTTAGGAACATTCTACCTAACTTGATTAGAACGAAACAAACTACCAGAAGACAGTTGTAATTGTGGCATGCTTTCTTACTCAGATGATAAAGCTAATTCTTCTTTCTTATCTTCACACCTTTGAATGATATTTTTTGGTCATCATATACCATATTCCTTGCAAACAACAGATGTGTTTTCCACTTAGTAATAAAAAAGTATTTTCCTAAATAAGGTTTTGAAGCTAGAGTGTTTTCGTTTATCTGAAGTACAAACAAACATCAATTTATTTCAAACAAAACTTTTGTTTCTATTTCTCGTTTTCCAACAAGCCTATTCATTGCCAAACTTCTATTAATTGAAAGATGCCCCTTGGCTGTATCTCTTATTTCTCCTATGCAGCCTTCCAATAAGTCACCCAATGCAGTGCCTAATGAAATATCTTCCATGTATTCTCAATCGAAGATTCGCGACAGCAATCCCATTCAGACGGAGAAAAAGCGGAGATTGATATAGAATCTTCTCTAGAGCGATCAAAAACTCTTCTATAGCCTTCGTAGCAACTACCTACTCCTCCTTTTCTGCTCTTTTCCCAACCAAATCCTTTACTTTTCACAAACGGAGTCAAACCAAACACTTCCTTTACAATATTTTCTGGGTGCATAATATTTACTCGCCCTTGATTTTGACAAACCCGACTGGAGAATGGAGAGTTGTAATATCTGCTTCTGCTGCCGACCTCACTGTAGAGTTAACTGCTACTCGGATGGTTATTTTTGCGCAACTGACCAGCTATAGAGATATCCAGTGTGTTCCCAGATAGTCTGATCTGACTGGCTGATGATCTTTTTAGATTGGTTTATGGAGTGCCTTACAAGCTTAATCGGTTATATTTCCCTGCTCAGCCTGCTGGGCATATTGAATCTTTGAAACCAAATGAGTCAGTATAGCAGCTCAACATCCCGATCGAGATACTAGCAAATAGCATTGCTTATATGTTTCCGCCATTTATTTGAGTTGCAGCCTTCGTGTAGTTGGCCGTTTATGCAAACATAGATATTGCAACCCGCTTTAAACTTGCCAGAAAGCCTGAGAGGCATCTTTCCATCTCTTCTTTTCTATATATATGAGGGCTTCATATGTTACTCTATTGTTGCACTTGATGTAATAAAGTTGCTTTAGTTTACAGTTTGCTGCTTTTTCATAAGTATGACTATTAGTGCGGTTTCTAGCTCCCCTAAGGTAGGGTTGATGCGACAAGATACTCAATCAACTGCCCCTTAAAGACTAGTCAGACATACATTCGAGAGACTGCCTATGCTAAATACGTCCATTAAACCTCTGATTGTTGATGATATCCGTAAAAAGAAAACATATGGCCTACTGGAGCTATTTTCCTCAGACTAGCTGAGTATGTAGAGTTCCTGTAGTCAATAGAGTCTTTTATACAATGCTAAATTAACACTAGCGTATTTTCCCCGTCAATATGATTCTAGTTAGAAATATATGAGATTATAGTATATTATTTAGTAGATAACAACATTACGGACCAATATTCAAATGGTGCACGTATGTTTAATAAGAGATAGAGACTTCTGTCTTTCTGTAGTCGGTAGGAACTATTTCAAAATCTTTCCATTCTGAGGGCGTCAAAAAGTTACAAGGAAATAAATAGATGGGCCTAAGATCTTGATCTCACTACTATATAACTGAGAAGTGACGCTGCTCTTACGGGGTTTAACGTGATCGGAAAATCCCCAGATCCAGAGATGGCTTGGCTTGAAGTCAGGCCACTTTGGTCTAATGTTTTAACCTCGTCATGATCACGCAACACCCGATATGGAAATGGGCTGTCTTTTCCAGATTCTGACAAAGCTAGAGACGGTGGCCTAGGCACTGAATATATTTATTTACGGGTATTGCCTCTTTGGGTAACATAATGTAATATTCGATTTACGCGGCTCGGGTCCGGGTAGCTGTGATTTACCAAAAATCGTGCCGGACGGCCGGACGCAATGGGTGGATTAGAAGATACCCACGATGCAGTTGGAAACTTAACTAGGTCTGGGAAATGAAACTAATTCGAGGCACAGCTCCTTTCAGAACCCTCTAGGAAGAAAGAATAGAAAGATGGACATCTTTCCCCGCATTCCGAAGCCACACGCAACCGACAAGTGCTGGTTAGGGCCGTTTCCTCAAGAAAACCGACCATCTACAGAGGAGTGCAGCATTAAAGCATCATCGACACGACTCGTGTCTACTCCGACTCTCCAACATCTCAGCTTTCTTTCTGGGACCTTGGAGGGGTAGCTGTTGAAGGGCAAATTTAGTGTAGTCGTAAGGCATAATCATTCCACTTTTTACCAACCGAGAAGGAGGAAGCGCATTCCAGAATCAAGATATGCATGCGTAGTCTACCACAATTTACGAGAACGCAAATGATCCAATAAGCCACTAAACTAGTCGGATTCCGGACTAAAGGAGACTTAAAAAAGCATCCGTTCAAGCTCGGGAGAGTACCTGGAGCGGCCGTGGCCTAGCTGCGGCGCAATCCACCTGGTGATATACTGTGATGCGAGTAAGTGGGTTGGAGGGGTTGGAGGGGTAGAATATTAGTGTAAGAATCGAATGTTATTCACGGAGAGTATAATAACAGTCCTTCGCTTTGCTTTTCAGTATCAATTCATTCTCATCTTCAACCTTTTATCATAAACCATTCTGCCACAAAACAATAAACTCGCCATTTCCACAATTCCACAAATACAGCCCCGGCTTACCTTAGAAACAACCATGGCCAACATTCCAACTGAGCAATGGGCGCAAGTTCTCGAGAAAACTGGAGGATGTGAGCTGCACCATTTGCTATTCCAAATATCACTGAGATTACTGACCTTCTCTCTCAGCTGTCGTGTACAAGAAAATACCGGTCCAGAAGCCTGGACCAGATGAGGTTCTAATCAACATTAAATATTCGGGAGTCTGCCACACCGATCTTCATGCTGTTAAAGGAGACTGGCCATTGGCTACAAAGATGCCTCTGGTTGGTGGACACGAAGGAGCAGGTGTGGTCGTGGCTCTAGGATCATTGGTAGAAGATATCCAAATTGGTGACTACGCTGGCGTCAAAGTATGTATACGTCCTTAGATATATTGGGAGAAAACATGTGACTAACTCCAACACAGTGGATTAATGGTTCTTGTCTACAATGTTCGTTCTGTCAGCAAGCAGATGAACCTCTCTGTCAAAAGGCCTCGCTGTCCGGCTACACTGTCGATGGAACATTCCAACAATATTGTGTTGCAAAAGCAGCTCATGTTGCACGTATTCCTAAAGAATGTGACCTTGAGGCAATTGCACCTGTGCTATGTGCAGGCATGTAAGTGTGATGCCTTCATGAGCAAAATGACAACTATAAGAAGGTCTTGAGAGCTCGCTACTTTTAAGCCATGTCTGGAGATCAAAATAAGACATGTTTTGACAGTAACTAGCTCCCAAGAACACATCTGAACTCCTAGAACCTATCATACCAGAAGAATACACTCTAATATTGTCATTTACAGCACTGTATATAAGGGACTAAAAGAATCTGGCTTGCGTGCTGGCCAGACCGTCGCAATTGTAGGAGCTGGAGGTGGTCTTGGATCCCTCGCTTGCCAATATGCCAAGGCTATGGGATTTGATATCATTGCTATAGACGGTGGAGAGGACAAGAAGGAGATGACTACTAAGCTTGGTAAGTTGATTTATTTAATTTCTGATGCTCTGGTGTTAGAGATGATATCTGTGGCCCCTTCCAACCATTCTGGAACCAAACTAATACTGTATGTAGGAGCCAGAGCATATGTTGACTTTATGACATCAAAGGATCTTGTCAGCGATGTCAAAGCTGCTACAGAAGATGGGCTTGGACCACATGCTGTGATTCTAGTCGCTGTGAACGAGAAGCCTTTCCAACAAGCAGCAGAAGTACTATTCCTCTCCCTATCCTAGCAAGAGCAAAACTAACACCAAACAGTATGTTCGACCACGAGGCACAGTCGTAGCCATTGGTTTACCAGCAAATGCATACCTTCGTGCCCCCGTATTTGAAAGTGTCATTAAGATGATCACCATTAAGGGTTCATACGTCGGCAATAGACGTGATTCCGCCGAAGCCATCGAGTTCTTCCGACGTGGGCTTATTAAAGCACCATACAAGTCTTGCGGACTGAGTGAGCTTCAAAGCATTTACGACTTGATGCACGAAGGGAAGATTGTTGGTCGATATGTTGTCGATACCTCCAGATAGAGATCTTCAATTAATGATGGAATTAATGACGGGTGGGGAAGGGGAAGGAAATACTTTTATACTATTATGAACTCGGAGGCATCTGTAACTATTGAAGAGAGACATAAAAGAAGAAATACGTAGCGAATAGAGTGCAAGATTCTACAAATATCGAACTCGAGTTTTGTGACCTTTTAACTTGAACTTTCCCGTTATGTATTCAGAGCTAATTCCAATTTTCAAAATTCCAATGTCCCGCTTCCATCCCCTTACTCAGGTGAGCCAGGGAACCAACCTTTATCTATTATAAGAACTGGCCAGAGCACATCCATCCATCCCCAAACCTTAAAAAACAAGGCACGGCCAACACCAACAACCAACAACCAACCACGCCCTCAACACCCACGCCAACATCACATGTTTGATCTTCAACCTTCTGTCCCCATACTACATGATTATTATTCCTTCCCAGTCATTATTTAGATGAAACCAAAAACCGACTCCCAGATCAAGGCACGGCACCGGCCGCAGATCCGATCTACCGTAGCTCCTACGCGAATGAGCAGCCCGATCGGCGGTCGGGGGTTGATGCACAGTCAATACTTCCCAGAGCGGTCCAGAACGCCTCCAAAAACCTGGCTATGCTACGCACAAGCAAGCTCTCACCCAGCCGGTGTGAGTCTTTTAATCTCCTCCTGCTTCCCGAACCAAGACGGTTTATGAGGAAAATACGAGCTCATGAATGCAAAACCTGTTTTTCTTTGTTGATTGCGACGTGCAACAAAACCCACATTCGAGGGAATGAATGTGAGGAAGACTGATATTTGCATGGTTGGGGAGCCTAGAATGAGCCTCTGTCTATGAATTGGGAGAGGATTTTCAACATTCGGGCTAGGATAAATTTAGGAACCCACATGGGAATCTACAGTACACTGAGTACAGTAGACATGAAGGCAACTTCTCAGATTGGGTTTGATTTGATTATACATTTCATATACACATATCTATCTTGTCTAAATCCATAATAATGGGCCGTTATGGATGCCCTGCTCCTCTACAAATTGAACCTAGGGTTCGTGCTATGACTTCCTGCACACTCCAACGCCCCAGGGCTTCATATACAGGTTGTGCCTGGGGCGTACATTGAAGCAGGGAATCCCAAGCACTTCTAAAAACTCTCAAGGACAGCCTGTGAAGTTGGAGAACTGCTTGGTGTTGGGAGCATGAGTGGAATGGAGCCCGCGTAAAGTGGAATTGAAACCGTGGCTGGTATCTCGGGTTTGGAAAAACCGCTGCTTTCTGACGCTGGCAATGATTCCAGTGCCTTCATCCTGACCTCTCGTCTAATTTTGCCTCCTCTTCCCATCGCGCCTCTCCTCCGGATTTCAGCTTTCATCGCAATGGGATCCCCGACTCTAATACTTCTCCTTTTTGTTCTGCCTCCACTTACATTGTTTTGTTCGTTCCTGACCTCGGACTTCCTTCTCGTAATATTTAGAGTTTCGATGCTAGCTCGATTTTGGAAACCGGTGGTCCTATTCACATCAGATCCAAAAGCGCCGGCTATGCTGTTGAAGGCGTCCCCAGCGAGCTTCTGCTTTAAAGATCTGGCTGACGCAATAGGAGCTACATGGCGCGTGTACGCGTTCTGAGATGGCGTGTGGGTGTATAATTGGGAGAATTTCTTCCGCCAACGGTATTGGGCTATAGCCTCGACTGCTTGATTCCTGGTACTTCTAGCTTGTTCAAACGTTATCCTGTAGTAGTATTCGGCCTTGGGGCTGGTATGTATGCGAGATAGAACAGCAAGCTCCTTGGTAAGCCCTTCAGCGTTGTGCGAAATTGAGAGTTCTGACGAACGTCTTTGTTTCTGGTATCGGATGAAACGATGAACGGCAACATTACGGGGGACATATGTTATTGACATATGAACCACACTCTCTTGTAATTTGATAAGGTGAAGTTCCAGACTAGCAAGCTTAGTAGCGATTCTGGTCATCAGGACTTCAGGGGTTTCGGGCGTGTATTGAGGATTAAATTGGCTGAAAGATTGCTCCATATCTTCCGATGCATCAACATTTACAGTTTTGTCAAAAGGCTCGGAAATCTCGACTTCCAGGGTTTCGGGAATTGATGTCAGGGCGAGGTCGTCAACTGATTCGTCGTGTATGAACCTCTTCCGCAGAGCATCAACATCATCGTTCAAAGAATCCACACCTCCAGAATAATCGCGAAGCGCATCTGCCACATAAGAGCTGCCCATACGGCGCGTCAGTATCTCCCAAGCAACTTCCGTCCACTGTTGCCATGTCTTGTAAAAATTTGACGTAACAGCCATCTGACGTAACGTGTACATAGCTTTTCTACCTCCTGCAGTTTCATATAAAACCTCTGGAGAAGCTTTGTTGGACATAATCTGCTCTAGAATGTTGACTAGTATATACGGCGATCCAAAATGCTTAGTTCTGTAACCCTTAAAGCCTGTTTCAACACATGCGGTCGCAATCTCACCAAGTGTATCTGGGCTGATGTAGTTGCCATCGGAAATTTGCTTGTTAGCAAGGCCAACACTCTTTTGGATTGCCCGAAGTTTAATGAAACCTTTCATCATAGTGTCATGAATGGCAGGATTTGGCTCGAATACCTCATGAATGAAAGATCCTCTCCACATGACGTTTTTTGACGCAATCCACCTTGCGACAAAATTCTTTTGTGCCTCCCATACCGGCCGCCTCTTTACGCGCAAATCTTTGCCACCGACAGCATTCATGCGCTTTTGTATTGCTTCAAACCCTTCCAGATCACCCTTTTCTGTGTAGTGAAGATACATCAGGCGCAGAGTATTGTGATTGGGCCTAAATCGACTCTCATAAAGAAAAGAATCGACAATGACTTGCCCCAATTGTGGCAGTTTTCGGTTTGTGAAGATTTCCAATAGGAGATTATACATAGCCATATCCGGTGGAGCGGTACAAATGAGGAGGTTGTAGCATATTTTAGCAACGACAAGCTCTAGGTTAGAATCTGGACCCCAGCGTTTATTTAATCTCACTAGGGCACTATACAATCCTTGACGCTCTTCACGGACAATTTCTTCGCTGATCCAGGAGTATTCTGGCAACTGGGTATGACGGCATTGAAGAGCCTCGATCCGTGCTTGCATTTTTCGGATCTGTACAAGGTGCCCCTCGGTCGCTGTACACGTCGAGCTAGTTTTGACAGTGATAAGCAGTCGAGCAACAAGTCTTGCAATCATTCCTTCCAATTTCTCTAGATGGAGGTCCTTGGTTGGCTCACGGTGCGGGTAGTTCTCGTCAGATTGCTCGTCAACAACTGACCCTTTGTAGTTCTTTTGTATGCGAGGGGCGTGTCTAAGTGTCGACGTAGCTTTGATTGATTGCTTCAGATGGGCATCCAGGACACTTAATTTTGTTGACATGCGGGTGTCGCGCCGTAATTGAAAGGACTCTGGTCTCATCCTAGACGTACGATCTTTCGGCTCCAGCCAAGGATCACTTGGTACACGGACGACTCGCCGAATGCTAGGCCCGGTTGTGAGACCCAATTGTCCTGTTCTTGTGTTTCGAGGTATTGGGGCTGTACTTTTATACAAGGGAACATGTTCATTCCACGTGAGCCGGACTTTTGGTTTTGACAGCGCTCGTCGCACCTTTGTGTCTAGCGATTGCCTCGGCGACTTAACTGGCGAGTTGCTTTCTGTTATGGGTGTATGTGGGCTTTGAGTGCTGGTTGGGCCGCTGCGTATATTTATGCCCCGTGATTTTCCATCAGGTAATTCGAGCTCCGTCTCTGGAGGTGATATATCGGGAACCTTTGTACCTTCGACTGGAATCGAGCTTTTCACTTCTGCAATACGGCGATCCCATTCTTTCTTCCGGTCCTCTTTAACAGCTGCATCCAAGAGCACAGCCGACCCGAGTATTGTGGAATAGCATGCCGTAAAACAGTCTGATACCTTCAAGTGTCGTCTCCCGGTCGCAGTTGTGGTTCGGCGGGCTACTTTCGTTGCGGTGTTGAGGCATGAATGGCAGTGACAAGACGATTGGGTCTTCGTTGCGAGAGACCAGAGTGCTAACATTATCCTATCATATTGGATAGTGTGGGGAAGCCTGGAGCTTTAGCTATCGAATTGGCATGGTAGATGTGCGCAATGGGCATATATCATGTCGCGTTGAGTGATGGGAGTCTCGGTGGTTGTTGGTCGAACAAATGTCGGGAGATCCCAAGGCATGCCAAGCCTTGGATAGTGCCCCACCAAAGTGGCTCCTATTGATATATTTCCTACAAACCTAACCTCACTGTAAAAACTGCAACTAGGGAAACGCAATCATGTTGACCTTGACACTCACAGCAGACTTGACTGGGTTAGTAATTCAGAGGGGTTTCGGATTTATTATACTAA
>Ga0247734_1000406_pt1 | contig 38176 bp, 36 predicted proteins | sample UWRJL103311B2_FD_180933 | JGI IMG/M metagenome (GOLD analysis project Ga0247734, IMG submission 180933) | Plant litter microbial communities from Arlington Agricultural Research Station in Wisconsin, United States - UWRJ-L103-311B-2 | ecosystem: Environmental > Terrestrial > Plant litter >...
GGAGCTTTGTGCCCTTCGCTTTTGCGCTTCCGCTTCTTACGTCCAGATGACTCGACGGAGCTTTCAGGCGGTATTTGCATTTTTGTTTGTAATTGGGAGCTACCATTCTGTGTCTGGTGGTTCTGTGCGGGCTCTAGTTGCGTTTCTTTGGAGATAGTTGGGTTCATGTTTACATGTGGAATCGAGTTCAAAGTTTTCGAATCATGTTTCCTCGACACGTCTTCAGATTTCAAACCTGTTCCCGATGTTAGTTAAATGGCCCATATCCTTAGCCAAGAGGACGCATACGCAGAGTATCTGGTTTTCTGAATTCGCATTGATTCGCCCTGGTCGCAAGTTGGCAAGTTGCGCAAGCACCATTAAACCAGTCGTCCAATGCAATACACAACGTGAACCTCCCCAGATCTTTGCTACAATGCGAACATGGCGGATCCCTCACTTGTCCTCGTGTTGCTAGTAAACAAGCTCCTTTTGTCTGGACCCTTTGCGCCTCGATTGACTGTTCAGGGGAGAGTTCTTGCCCTGCCTTCCATGGTATAGATCGGATCTCTGGGAGCGTGCGCAGATCGTCCAGTTGGTCGCCAGACGGCTTTGCTCTCGTGCTTCTTCTTCGTTGCGGCTCTGGCGCTGGGGTGGTGGTGGTGGAGTTGTCCATCTTCACGTCTCCATCAAACTTGAGGTCGGCGGCGGGGGGGGCAAGGTGTCGCGACTGGAAACACCTTGGAGATTTCCCGCTTGTCCCTTGCTTTTGCTTTTGCTCCCTATCTGTACAACGATGAGCTCGTCAGCAAACAAAGACATTATTTCTACACGCCCATCAATAGATACGGGGGAAGCTATCTGATGCGCGTAACGCCGAATACTGTATAAGATATTTGCGCTTAACAGATCCCAAAGATATAGGTTTGAATGTGAAATACACGTCTCAAAAACGTCACTCTAGTTAAAAAGTAACTGTGTGAAGGCGAGAGCTACTTACCAAGCTTTTTGGGATTTCTAAAATCATTCAAACTGTTCAATAGCTTCTATTACCAATTACCCAAGGTGCTTCGAGGTCCAGTACTCTAGTTCTGCTTAAGTGTGCTGACCAAGCCACAGAACATCCCCTCTAGAAGAGCTATTTTAATTTACTGCTATAAAACCAAATAAAGAAATGGCTGTCAAGAAGCGCTGTCTGCTATGGGACTGGACTAATACAGCCAACTTCCCTCATGCAATGGAACATATCAATTTTGATGGCCCGTTCTCCTCCTGTTCTAATTGGAATGCCTGGGCACCACCGGAGTTGAAGAACCGACTTCCATTTCGTCCTACAGTCCGTGGATTAGATCAACTTACGGATCCAAATGAATGGGGCATGATATCCAACAACGAGCACGACATTCTACATTACTTTAACGAGCCCGAGAGGGCTGGCATCTCACCAGAGAGAGCAGCTGCCCTTTGGGAAGAGAAAATGGTGCCGTTGAGGAAAGAGAAAGGGAAAAGGATTATCGGACCTGGATGCGCGAGTGACGCTGCAGGGGAAGCATGGCTGGAAGACTTCATGACGCGCGTGGAGAAGCTGGGAGAGCCGCCCGACTATCTCTCGTTACATTACTATGGTCCGGATGGACAGGCAGCAATCGAATATGTCGGGAAGATGTAAGTGGCGTTTTCTTCTTGTTTGCGGAATATCGTTGATGGAATTAGGCACAACAAGTATCCGAAGTATCAAGTGGTTGTTTCGGAGATTGGATGCATTTCCAGAGATGAGAAGGAAGTGTTTGCGTTTACGGCTCAGTTGGCCAATTGGCTGGATGATTGTCCGTGGATTCTTGAGTATGCTTTCTTTGGATGTATGGCGAAGGTTGCGGACGACTTTGTCAGTCCGGCAGCGCAGTTGATGAATGGGGATGGATCTATGAGGCATTTGATGCAGAAACTAATGAGTGAGCAACCCATGACTGCGAGTAGAGATGGATACCAGTGATTGGTTATATCCTTAGTTCTTGGGCGACTACAAGAGAGCAGCTATTTTTTCTACGTCCAAACAATTCCCAGCAGTTGAGTCTTGCGTTATTCTTGGTTCTTCTAATCATAAAGAGCATGAGACCCAGCACGCCTAAGTACCCACTAGACATTAAATTTGGGGAAATATCCCCTTCTAGAGGACAAAAGTAATAACCAGTGCCTACCCAACTCTGCTCCAACCCACACATTTTCTAGGTTGAAAGATAGGTAAAGTTTACTTGCACAAGCACTAAGTATCATAATATTTGGGGAAACACAAGAGGATTATCCGATTCGGTGGACAGCTATCTCGTCCTCATTCTACAAATTGGACACATTTATATGATTCCAGATTCAAGTTTCAAAAGGGGTGTCAATAAGAACACTCATGTGACACAAGACCAGCTCCAAAGTTGACCTAGTACTTTGTACCTCCCACAAAGTCAAGTATCTGAACAGGGTATCGAATCAAATCTGCCACGGCTGTTTTGTTGTCAATCTGTTCCGGAGGTTACGGCATCTTGCAGTAAATAACGAAGCCACAAAGCGTGTGTCTTCAGTTTCTCGTACCAACATTGTCCTCTCCTCCAAGCATTTCCTTTTTTCAAACCCTCCGACTCGCACAACATTCAATCCCAAGCCACAGCTAAGTGGGTCTGTAAGACGTATTCTCGCTGTCCAAGCATCTATAGAGAGCAAGCACCGCGAGGAAAGGACCTCAACTATAATCCGCGATGTTAGCCATAGTATCAAAAAACACTATACTCCTTGCGACAAATCTAAGGTCCAAGTGAAGAATTATTATCTCGGGATAGATGTGTAGACTTTGACGCATCAGTTTAGTGTACTTGTTGAAGGTGTGAGATTTTTCTATTTTGCACCTGAATCAGAAGCTTGTTAAACTTGGGGTGGAAGATATATATATATATAAGTTTTGGACGTCATTGCCGAACATTTTTACATGAGACGCTAGGTTAGCTTCAGGGATTGTCTCCTGGTCGATATACAGATGCACAAGTATACCCCTCTGGGGAGCGTAGATAGCACTGCACAAGAACCACGTTTCCAAGCTTTGCAGCACGAATTGATTGAAATCTCTACTTCGCGATCGATAAAGATCTCTCTCCTGTAGAAGCAAATTATTAAAATTATCCAAGATCTATCGCTCCCTACCCTTGGAGTTGTTGCATATGAGTCCGTAAGCACGTGTTTGTTGGAATAGTCAAAACCCTTGTAAGTAGCTAATTTTCCACTCCTCACATCTGCTTGCCCACATCGAAACCAGCTCATAACTTTCAAGCGTCATACTACGTGTGCTACGGTGTAGTATACAATCATTATATACTCTTATAGGCGTCATGGAGTTGTCCAGAGAAGAAAGCGAGAAAACTTCCCCCCCAGAGGTAACATCAACAACAGCGCCAAGCACACAGGCAAGGCAACAAGAGGAGCAAAATACCCAATCCAATGAGCCAGAGAGAAAATCCGTGAAGTTCATGCTTAGTGTGTTCATGCTTTCTATGGTTATATTTGTCGTAGCCATGGATTCGGTCATTGTAGCGGCAGCTCTCCCAGCCATCACTGCGGCACTAAATGGGTCGAGCTTAGAAGCATTTTGGATTGGGACGTCATATTTGCTTGCTCAGACTGTACGTCTCTTCCCCAGTGGGGCTTTCGAGGGCAATCAATGCAATTTCGGAATGGTTTGAGTTAACTAAATCAGGTCGCAATTCCAATCTACGGCTCCATATCCAAAATCTTCGGCCGTAAATGGTGCGTGGTGTTTGCAATGGCAGCGTTTCTCTTCGGAAGCGTGCTTTGTGCCACGGCGCAAAGTATGACATGGATTATTGCTGCGAGAGTAGTACAGGGACTTGGTGGAGGAGGATGCGTTACTCTAGCAAATGTGATCATTAGTGATATCACGACTTTACGAGAACGTCCGAAGTTCCTTGCGATTTCTGCTTTTTCATATGCTTTAGGATCAAATACAGGGGTGAGTTTCCATTTCCTCTGGTCTCAACACAGTGGCTGATGACAGGATATCAGGTGCCAATCGGAGGCGCAATTGGTCAATACACATCATGGCGTTGGATCTTTTGGATCAATATACCCGTATGTGTAATCACCATCAGTGGGATAATCTACTCGCTCCATCTTCATCAAGAGATAACTTCTCTTCGCTCCAAAGTGGCTCGGATAGACTATCTTGGTATATTGGTATTCGTTGCTTCGATGACGTTACTGCTCTTTGGCTTGACGACTGGCGGCACAACTAATCCTTGGAACTCAGTAAATGTTCTTGCGCCACTCACAATTGGGCTAAGTGGGATTGCAATTTTTATCCTTGTGCAGTGGAAGATCTCAAAACAGCCTATGATGCCACTGAGGATCTTCTCGAACAGGAGTGCTAATGCTGGATTTCTGGGTGCTTTCATTCATGGGTTGGTTTTATGGGCCTCTGCATACTATATGATTATATTTGTGAGCTCCAGCTTGGCCCTAACGAAAGTGCCAATGCTTACAATGTTACAGTTTCTTGGAGCCTTACAACATTCTCTTTTCAAAGCTTCAGTCGAAACGCTTCCCGGGAGTGCACCCATTGCACTATCTGGGGTCATCTCGAACCTCATCGTTGCCAAAACAATGCGGTTTCAGAAGCAAACCTGGCTAGCCTGGATTCTTCTTACCACCGGCACAGGTCTCAACGCACTCATGCGACCATACTCCAATGGTGGTATTCTCTACGCCTTGAGGATCATTCCCGCCATTGGAGGAGGGTTCCTCTTCCAACTTCCCGTCTTCGCTGTCCAGTCCACGACTATTGATGAGGACCTAGGGGTTGCGACTTCGATGGTCACATTCTTTCGGAGCTTAGGCCAGTCGGTGGGTGTTGCCGTTGGTGGGACAGTATTCCAGAATGAGTTCAACCGCCTGATTCACAAAGCAGTAGTAAGGGGGGAAATAGGAACGGAGTTTGTTATTACGGGTGCAAAGGCCGCGGATGCATATGACGAAATTAGGAAATTTCCTGGGAATGTAAGAGAAAGTTATAGGTATGTGTATGCAGATTCACTAAGGGTAATTTGGTATGTTACAACAGCAATTGCGGTAGCAGGATTTTTGGTAAGTTTAGGGGTGAGGAACGAGAGCATGGATCGGGGAAATAATTCTACGCAACGCTTCAAGGAAGAAAAGAAGAAGAAAGAGGGTGGGCCTGTCTGACCGAGGTAATTGCAATTTTGACTCATTATACAAAAGAATCAGCTAGTCTCTCATGCTCAAATTAGATACATTCAATAGATCATAGAAGGATACTAATCTCAACAAATTTTAATCCACACGCCTAACCCCTTATTTATTAGCTATTAAACATCATGCATGATCGCATGAAATTAGAAAGGAAGTTTTCTAACATAATTCTTATAGCTACTGCAGCTACCAACATAGAATTAAATAAACCCGCTTTCCAGATATTGAGGTTTATAGGTAGCCCGAACACAGCATAATCTTTGCAACTCACTGTTTTAGTTGAAACTAGCTGTTCATGATGACCTAAGAAGTTCTAAGCCTTATAAATTCATTCCCATGGTTTCTGAAGCGGGATATGCTACGGCAGTATCTCTTACTGTTGTAACTTACAATTTGCTAGATATCCCGGTTTCCTGGGGCACCAAAACTAAAGTTTGAAAAGGCCACATCTTTATATCCTCCATCTTTCGAAGAAGCTAGCGGCTTCCCATTATTGAACATAGCAGATAAAGTATCAATACGCATATTCTCCACAGCGACATGATTTATGAAAAGAAAGGCACCACCTGTGAAGAGCAACAGTATTGGGAATACATATCTCAGAAGGAACAAGTACTGATTGTAAGCTATCCTCTACATACTACATACAACATACAACCTAGCGCATGGGAAAAAGATATCGAAGATTTCATATCAATAGCGATGATTGGAAGCTGGTTGGCGTAGGCTGAAGGTTATAGAAGTGGCACAGTTGTGGTTTGGTCGCGGAAGAAGGGAATGTAGGAGATTGCTAAAGCTATCCAAGTGATATTGTCTGGAGATCCAAGTTCACACAAAAGTCGGTTAACTATGTATAGCTATGAAGTACAATATGTCTGATTTGCTTTACACGAGTTCGTATAGTATCCTGTAACTAGACAAGATATTGCAACGTTGGAGAAGAAGGTCGGTGCTGCCCTGATCTCAATATTCTAAGCTACTTTCTGTGCCAGAATTGTGAAGTGAGCTAGTTCTGGGGATTGGAGACGAGCATGATGTATTCAGATGCGATTCTCGAGTCATGTGTTTCTCCTGTTGTTGCCTAAGTCCAAGTAAAGTAAAGTCAATCAAAACTGGAAAACATTAGATAAAGCCAGACACTTAGGAATGTTGTTAGTTATCCGTCTTAATTTTCATCTAATCCTGAAGTTTAGACATTATTAATTTGCATCAAACCGAAGCTCGAAGTACTCTCCAGTTAGGTATCACTAGTATCAGGCAACAACAGGGCAGTTTAGCGCTGAACAGTATGCGCAAACCCTGCGTATTGTGATTGATATCTTCATACCTTAGTGTGGATACCTCCTGCACGCCCGTCCCTTAGTGGAGCCCCTAACTCTCGGCTCAGTTTAAGGTTTTAGCCTTTCGGATAGCCGCCTCACCAAGCATAAGCGACCGAGCTAATGCAAGGCTACCAAGCAGCCCCGAGTTACACGCGAAGAATTTTCCCCTTCGGCCCTGCGCGGCTCTCTCACGCTTTTGCACGAGGTGCATCTACATAGCACACACCGAAACACAGACGAACAAAGGCGCAAATATCATTCTCACTATAACGCAGCATCTCCAATGGCTATTCAATTTTGCAACGATTGTGGCGATACCCTCCCGGTATCACAAGACGATGCTGTGAAATGCGACTGTTGTGGAGAACTTAACAAAAGTCTGCTATGCTGAACTTCTCACCTTGTCAATTAGCTAACGAGATGGATGTAGATGCCATTATTTCGACCTCTGTCACTACAACAAGTAACAAGTTCCCCTCACGCCTCCGCGATAAACTCACCTCGAGCATTCAGATCCTTACAACCGAGGAGAAGCAGCGTGTTGGGGCACGCACCAACAAGCAATGCCCAGCATGTGGGAAATTGGAATTGACCTTTTCTGAAGCGCAGTTGAGAAGTGCTGATGAAGGCTCTACAATTTTCTATTATTGCCTTAATTGCAAACACAGGTTAGTTTGGGTCGCCAGGTGTTGTAACTATACTCACTAAACATCTTGCATCTAGATTCAAGGAAGACAATTAGGAGCACTTCTTTAAGGCTTTCCTTAGCGCCTACCCATATGGTTGCTGCCTACCGATACCAATAATGTTGAGATGTAGACCAACTTTGAACCTTGGCTTTAGGAGTTTGGAGTTTGGAGTTTGGAACCCTTGGATCATGCAGTAAACCTGATCTAGTATGACATAGATCTCTGCTACAAGATAACGAAAATACTATAGATTCTGTTGCAAGAAGCCCCACAAGACCAGTTGCTAATAACTGGGTTGAACTAATAAACTGCCCTTGGTGCCTAGTGATAGTCGCAAAGTCGTATAATACAAACCTGCCACAATCTGTGTAGTTTCATTCCATTCAAACCTGTTCACCTTTCATATGTTGTAGTTTAAGCTAACCTCTATCACATAAATAATGCCAAGCCAAATAGCTGAATGGCTATATACCTGTGTATCAGTAGGATGATTTTCGCCTGATATAATATTTCACACAACCTTCATACAACCTTCGAAGGCATCTTTGAATTGAAAGCTAAAGTTTATGCCTTGTTCCAAAGCAAATATCCCTTATCTTGTTTCCCCCATTAAGCGCTGAATATTATTCCGTGTAGCTGTATAGAGACATCCTGGAACGTAATCAAAAGAACCGCCAATCAAAAGGCCAGTTAATATGCGCCAATATAAATCCTTAAAGGAACGAAGGTGCAGGGGTGAAGGTGTGACGCGGGCTGAAATCACTTTATGCTCCGATCTAGATAGCTCGCATTGTGGGTTAGGTGGGTATTGAACCCGGATACCCAATCCTTCAGCTGATCGATCCAACAACCGCACAAGTGGTGTAGCTAAAGTCTACGTGACTATAAGGTCTCAACCAATTTTTTTTTAGCGCTTATCATGATTATTAGTTGTTTGATGTCTTTAAAAAAAAAGAGATCCTGGCTGGCTAAATATATGAGCGCTTTGCGGTTCTAAAAGATCCTGGTGGTTAGCTGAAGTAAGTACTGACCAATTGAACGTGATGGCATTATTTTACGGAAATATCAATTCCAACAATGTCGAATACAAGAAAGTATAGATTAACTCCATTTCCTTTCACATGCTTTTCGATATCCAGAACATCTTCAGACATATCCACCCTTCCACTCAAACCCTTTCAGTATCCTCACAACTTTTATGAGGACTCAACGTCCACATAACGCTCTTGGCGTTTGGACTCAACGTCCAACGCACTTTCCTTATATCAAACTAGTTTATTTAGATAAGAAGTCCCATAAGCCTTTAAGAAGAATCTGACACTTTCTACGCATACAGATTTCCATTGTGAGGTCTGATAACTTTCCCGTCTATCCTCTATCTTTCGCTATTATTGACTTGCTTTAAGAAAACCCTCGAAAGTCTTCTCAGCTATTTCAACACCCCTCAAGTATATAAAATCTGATATTTCAATTTGAGAATGCAGCAGGTTAATTTCATTTTCTAAGTCAGCAATATGTGCGGTTTCGAAACCCTTCATTTTCTCGGCTGTGGCCAATCAGTGAAGGCCTCGACACAGAAGTTATGCGGATCATATAGAACAACCAAGCCTCACAACTTCAGAGATACAACTGTCAACTGTCAACTGCCATGGCAAGTGCAGCGCTTGGAGCGCTAGCAAGTAGTGTGGTTCATGTTCTCTAAGGGTTTGAACACACTAATGGACTAGTTTATAAGATGTTCAGGAGAGCAGATGTAGTTGTTAAATATTTGTTTAGGTGCTGTGTTGGGGTCTTATTCAATTTGGATTTAGTTGATTTATGTACAGTACTTCACTGTTTTGTTCCGCCACACTCTGTTAGTTTAACACAATTTTCAGAACACTTCTGTTGCATCCCAGATTCATGCCATTGTCTCTTTCATTTAATTACCTGATATTAAGTGTTTTTGGCACTGTTATATGTTCCCCTTCCATGGTACGCTGAGGTTTGCGTCTAATAATACTAATTTTCAATATGCACCACTTGGTAGCGAGAGTTTAGACTAAATCTGGTAATGATTCACATAAGCTGAAGCTTTACTAACGCTATTATAATACCATACATGGTAGCAAAACTCTTAGGAATGTGCATACTATGACAAATAAAATAAAGGGCTTGTGAACAAATCATCTATCAAAAATGTCTCTCCTTGACACAACTTTTGTATTGTGAGAAGCTGTTAATGGTATTGAAGTAAAATGCTGAAGTAAAGGACACAGTGCATATGTAGCATAGAGATCATAGCGGCCTAAAGTACTCCATGTCAGAGGAATTCCAAAAAGAATCAAGATTATGGCCTATTTGGATAAGGTTTGGTTTCTTTTAGCCCAAAAAGTCATATCATATGTAACCCAGCTTCAATTGAGGCAGCTGGGACAGAACTTGACCACCACTGATAATGAAGTCTCGCGTTGATTGATCCCATATCCAAGCAGCTGGAATGAACTTTAAAAAATCTTAACCCAGATAATTATCAGTATTAGATCTTACGGGCTTTAAAGGTCAAAAGCTGTTGCTAAATCGGTAATGGGCAATGGCTCCAGATGGGGAGCTGGGAATCAATCAGATGTAGAGAAATATGACAAGCAATTGCAAAACATTTTAACTTGCCGCCATAGGTCCCTAGTATTTTTCCTGGTATCTTTTCTCCCGCTCCAGAATCAATTAATTCATCATTGAAAGCAGTTGATCTGATGTCATTCAGACCTCTGAAAATCAGCTGTAGCGGGCTAATATTTGGTTACATGATCTTGTGTTAAGCCGATCATCAGGTGCCTTTGTCTCCATCGCCCTTTTATGCATTGATTATACCAGTGTACGTATTTACAGTCTGCTCAATGCTAGAGCATTTTCTGTGGACCTTGAGAGTGACTGAATTTAGCTCCGAGTCTCTTTTGGTTCATGTGTGATTTCATTTCCAGCCATATAAACACTTGTCAATTGTAACTTGTCACCGTTCGCCTGATTAGCAGTGGACACATACCCATGAAGGTTAATTTTACCCAATTGATGGAAATAGGATCGGACTGTTTTCATTCGTGCTTATCAAATATCATTCAGTGCTATCTGAACAATCATACCACCCCAATTTTATGTTACTGTATTGGAATCATAAGCATCTTGTGGTCTATTCAAATACTTTTGTGTTCCTAACGTGTTAATATTCAGTGGTATTGTTATAGCCTCAGGCACCCTAGGGTATCCCAACATTTGTATTACAGTATATAACTTCGTGAGAAGAGGCAACGCCTCTTCTCCTCCTTAGACTACACCATATACAGAACCCTTCTTTACATTTTGAGGAACCTCCCCTCACAGTGTGATATAGGGTCCTTGACAGGTATTCATGCTTCAGCTCTTTGATTTGAATTCACAGAAGAAGATATGAAGATATGTTAGTAATAAATATTTATAAGTAATCAGGCAGCTCTATCACCAGTGAGAACAAGTCTAATACTGATTTCATAGAAGCACCATATGTAAAAGCACAAATTTGGGATGAATCCGCTTCATCCATTAATCTATACTATATGACACTACTCTGTATTGCACAGCCTTTTATTGCACTACTTTGCATTATACCTTTTATAGGAAGTGAACAAGGAATAGACCCATTCCGAACAAGATCGCTAAATTAGGATTTCCCAAAATAGCTTGCGGCTTAGACGCTGCCCCAGATGCATCACCTCCAGCTTTGGCAACTGAACTGGCCGTTGGAACCGATGTTGGCCTATCGTCGCCACCAGCAAATGGCCCCGTGAAAGAAGGCGGTCCTAAAGTATTTGCTGGGAGGAGGTCATCACCACTGACTCCACTAAATGTTTGGATAAGCGTGACTCCCGTGGTAATCTTGGCGCTACTAGGTTTTGCAGTATGAGTCGGGGTTGAGCTGGGTTTGGGATTGCCTGTTGTTTGGGCTGCAGTAGCTGGAAGATTCGTTGCGTCGGCTGAAGCTCCGGATATGATACCAGTATAAGTTGCGTTCCATGATGAATATGCCTCTCGTACAGCGCTGGGTAAAGGAGCAACGCTAGCATTGTATTTTTCGCAGTTCTTTCTGTAATCAAAGTAGATGTTTGATATTCCATAGACTTCTTGACACCAATTACACCTGAAGTTTTTAGACTTTTTAATTTTAAGGAGTTCTTGGTTAAGGAGATCCTTACGCTTCAGACGCAGAAACATAGCCATTCCCGCAAAGGCAATCATACAATGGCTTCATGTTATCGAAATCGTTGCTGAATCTATCGCATTGGTCATGAATGTCAAGGGAGATCGAGCATATTGCATTGTCTCCATAGCAAAACGATAGGTCGCTTGTTCGAGCTTTTAATGTAGACCGTCCTAGTTCGTAGGCTTCATTTCCCATGACCCTAGATATCCCAGCCCAAAAAGACAGAGCAGATAAAAACTTCGAAAGTCTCATCGTGATGGGTTAGAGTTCAATGAAGTTGTATAAGTCGGCTAGTTTCGTGCTGTGGCGCACAAGATAAAAAATGAAGTCGGTATATACAAGATTCGGTTTAGATTGAATGAATGGCTTACTTATGCAAACGACGAACGACGAGCTTTGAAGTGAGAAATCTTACATATAATGAAATAATTTCCGCAAAATCAAAGCTTGAAGTGCTCCAATAGGCCTCCTACCTTCGAAACTGCTCCGATACTCTTTCTGTATCTATCTATAGATCTGGCTATACATCTTAGCCAATAACCATCAGTAGACAAATCTCGTTCTTCGAGAAAGGAATTCTCGTAGGGGGGTATTCAGCTTCGATCCCTTTACTGTATCATATTCCAGAACCTACACTTTAAAATTGTGTATCCCTGACGGCACCAAGTGATACCGTGTAGTGCAGTAAGCAAATTGTAGCGGTTTAAAGTTGGAGAATAAACGATTGAGGCACTCGCTCTAGCCAAATACAACCAATAGAATTGCGACGTCATATTCAGATTGACTAGTAGTCGGAAGAAATTTATCGTGAAATTACTTAGTCTATTTTGAGGTTCATTCGGATCCGGTAACGTGGTATTTGCCAAGTAGCTGGCTTCCTTCAGGGGTTTAAGAATCCAATGATAAGCATATATTTACGCCTTCAACAAGGGGCTGAACCTTTCCTAGACGAGTCGAACGCCGGGATAGTCCCTACCCAAAACTTTTCCCAACGGGGTGATTACTCCCGACAGTTTGGGATAAATCCAGCTTCTGAGGCCGATATAAGAAACGGGAAAATATCAGGCCGTGTTGAGATCCATCTTGAGTAAAGTAGGTGAAAGCTTGGTCACTTTATGGAGGAGCATCAGAGATATGTCTCCTAGCTAGTCGTTATTCATATCAGGACGACAGCACTCAACTTTAGTCTGTATTGTACTATCGTGTCGCATATTCTTTCTTTCAGGTGGACATACAGCTATGGAACTTACAGTTGGTTATGTTGCTGGTATAATCGCTGCTGGAGTGTTCTTTGGTATGTCTTATATCACTGAAACCAATCTTGAAATAGATGACTAAATTGATTTTGTGAAGTTCGGATATGGGCTCCAAATACAATTGCATTTGTTGTGTCAGCTCTTCTACAGGACAGAGCGTCTGCGTCAACCTGGTAAGTTATTGGGAGAAGGGAAATATTTAACGCATACTCATTGTTCTTAGGAGCGTTGCGGCAAGAGTATTTTATCGCTCACAATGGCCCGAATTCTTCCAAGGCGACTCGACGCTGAATCGTGGTGTTCGTAAAGATATTCTGTTGCTGACAAAGCTGAGGGGACTTTTTGGCCTCATAATTGGGATTGCTGGAATCGTCACGCCTCTTGGGCTTTACCAAACATTACTTTCAGACAAGCAAACTCAGACTTCATTCAAATACCTTGCGGACAACACTTCTTTTGGCTATGGGACTCCTCCTAGAAGCAGTCTCCCATTCAACAGAGAATGTTCACAAGGTTCTGGTTTTCTAGGTAACACTGTTCTTTATGACGATATTATTATCTTTGTGCCGTAACTAATTTGTATTAGCATTTGATAAGCCTTGTCCTTATGCTGAACAACAGGATGTGGTAATTGTCACAAAATATCCCAATCAAACCATTAATTATAACTACCCCAATGGACTTTCCATGAAAATTCCAGAAATTCTTGTGAAAGCCTACTCGAGCGGCACTAGCCAAGCAACAACGGTATCCAACTTTTTCGACATACAATGGAGACGCTACCTAACAACAAGCAGAGAAATGTTCAATAATGGGACCGACTACTTAATAGGTAGTTATAGGTCTATTGAAACTCTGATTATGAATGATGATTATGAGGTGGTGGAAGGCCTCGTGGTTGATCTTAAAACTGGAGGTTTGTTTTAGTCTCATGCTTTTCTCTTATCCTTTCTTTTATACACTAGAGCTGCAAACCTGGAAAACTAAACTAGTACCCTGTAGCATCTTTTCGGATACTTCTAGAGTAATCGAGACCATATTATGCCCCTGTTACAATTAATAGGGTATTAAAGTTGCTGATAGTATTTTCTTAGGTGTAGGACTACGTAACCATACCGCACCTCTAGGATTCGTTCATGGGGTGAAATGGAGCGAGGAGTTGCTTTTCCTGGAACCAGAAACTGTTTGCGTTGACACAAATTTGACCATAGACTTCACCATAAGCGCAGCAAATAGGAGCGTAATCGAAGAAGTCGTGCTCACGGATCGCGGCGGTTTCACAAACATAAATACAACCTATCCAAGGATTGTGTTTGAGGACACCCAGAAGGATTCTGAATTGTACAGAAGGGCATATAGAGCTGCTTGGCTTCAGAATGTTTACACAATGTTGTATTTCAATGTCACAAACCCATCTGACCCGAAGACCAAGACGAGCGCATTCTCATACCTGAATTCGCATATAAACAAGACCTTTCCACTTGCACCGCAAAGCAAAACTTCAGTCAGAGGTTTTGGCTCCCTGGGAATTTCAAATAGTTTCGGTGGCTATCTGATTAATGCTGGGCTGAGCTCATCAGGCCAGTTCGGTGGTACTGTTGCGAATTCGTCGAATCCTCTGGTAGATGTAAACCCATTTCATGTTAGCACACGCAATTTTTCGTCCATAAGTAAGCTAAGCTATCCGAGACTTCTGTCATGATAATTGAGACTATGACTTACATAAGCTATAGAAATACTCTGTACTGGTGCGGGGAATTCAGACTTTGCAAATATCTCGAATATCTTGGTTAGTTGTGGCTTTATGACTGGCGTCCCGCAACGTATGAGCCCCGGATCGAGTCATATGTTTGACAAAGGCAGTGTCTGGAGTCAGAAGATGTACACCTGTGCTAGTGCTGTGAAAGCAACCATAAAGACCGTCTCATTCAGCTACAATGGTACCCAAAATTCGCTGAAAAGTCTTGCAGCAATCGATATCAAGCCCAAAATTTACAAAGATGAGAATTCATTGCCCATTTGGGGAGTTGAAGACACTGGAAATGCTTGGAATACGGAAGGAATTAACCTTATATGGGGGCTTGTCTCTCCTGAGTATGCTCTTTATTTTCCTTAGATGGTCGTGTGTTTACTAGGGTGCCATCTGTTGAGTGACCCAAAATTACATTGCGACATAGTGCTAACGATCAAAATATTACTAGATACCGCAACAAACGCAACATTTCAATAAGTCGCCGGCCATCTCTATATCTACCTGGATGGATGAGTTCGCTAACCACTTCAAGATCTCCGATGGACGGTGTTCAGAACCTTCCTGCCATTGATGCTCCTATTGGAGGCATGACATTTGCCTATTGTGTGGGAGGTATGGGATCCTTTACTGGCAATACGATGTGTGGTGCAGACTCTGAAAGTACGGAGTACTCAGGTTCTAATAATATTGCTATGTGGCTCCGTTGGCAGTCACTCACAAAGAACGCCAAATCTGCTTCCTTGATTCCGAATTTGATCTGGACCGACTTTATGGCTTCCGCAATTGTAGGAACAAAGGGTGTTCTAGGTCCTGGTAACAGCGCCCAAAAGAATATCATACCGCTACTCGTAACGCCCACTGTGCTGAAAATTCGCTACCACTATTACTATGCTATTCCTGCAATGCTATCTCTTTTGCTGCTAGTTTTGATCACTGCGATGGCTCTTGTCGTAACATGTTTTTATGGCCTAGGAATTGCGCGTATGCGTAACAACATGCGACAGATCTCACCAGGGCGCATTTACACGACATTCTTGTTCCCAAGTCTAGGTGGTATGAGCATGGGTAGCAGGGAATGGGGTCACTCTGTCGGCAAGCATCAGATAGACCTCTCTGGCGACTACCCTATTGCATTAGCGCATGCCATGATTATTCCAGATAAGTACAACCAGGACCATGTATACGAGCGATCAACTGGAGATGAATCAACCTCCCAAGAGGTGCTGATGACACGGCTTCCACAAGTTCCTAGTTATGTTAGAGAGGATGCCCAAGGTGATATGGGGTATGGGTTCTCGCAGCCACAGCGTTATGACAATCGCTACGTCCAGGTACCATCGCTTGAGCCAAATCCAAATTTTAGATCTGACCGGTAATCTTGACGACACTTGCAAAGCCTAATGTGGAAGATATATTACCAGAGGGTTAACTGGAGATTTGCGTTTTATTTCACTGTAAATAGCTAATACTTTTACTTTAAAACATAAAATATAGAGTGGAAACCATGATTCAGCCGGACTCACAAATAATGAAGTAGCTGTACTCATTTATAATTGGGAGGACATTCTGAAAATTGGAGAAATGCATTCAACACATACAGAGCTTTAATTCCGTATTAATTGGGCTTTGGAGATAATCTCTAATTCAGGAAAAGAGCACCAAAGAAACATCTAGTCTTTGAATACCAAGATTGGTAATCAAACACGGAGGGCGAGGTTTGTACAAAGATGAAGTAGAAGTTAATCCCCAAAACAGGTTCGGATTTATTCACAAAATGTTGAAGTCCAATCCTTCGTCCAGCAAAGCAAGTCCCGATTTTAACAATGCTAAATGATATATGTCCGTTATTTTGGGAACTTCATCAAAATTCTACAGACGAAGCTGAAGACTGTGTAATCGTTTACCCATTTGTCACGGGTCAATCGTCAGGGGCTCAATTCGATGAGTAGGATTCCTTTGTTATTGCTCAACCACAAACCAAGTGAATGAAAAGAAGCGATTCAATCTCAATATTCAATGGCTGTGCATTAGATTGTATCATTTAGAATATTTGCAAGGAGTTTGCACATCATAAGAAGGACAGTGGATGATTTGATGCATCTTTCCAGCTCAGAAAACGATGCAGTCCAGTTCGATGAGAATTAAATGTACAGCGGCTTTGTTCGAAAAGAGGAAGCATTGTGAAGAAAGCTAGTTCTTTGGAAAACTGTGAAAACAGTTTTATTTAAACATGCGTACCAGCGACTTGAGATAGTAAATACTTGACAATTCTATGTCCTCTTTAAACTTCCACTGCTGTGTATTGATGGTTTTGGGCTTTATTTTAGGCTGGTAGAGAATTTTGGGGTCTTCGGCACTTAACCCAGAATTATTATTAAATGGAAAATCATATCTGGCTGAGACATAAGCATTACATTTATTCCTAAACACGGGCCCAAGAAGAAAGGGGCTCGCTTACACTAACCTCAGGCTGAGTCACATGATGCCGATGTCCAATGAAAAATTCCTTGATCACCAAAAAAACATACAAGGAACCATTCTGCCTACACATTTCCCCTACCTCACCATCCCCACCTAGAACTGTAATACTTACACTTTTATATAAGCTAGTTTGGCCGCATAAAATTCTACTGCCAAGTTTATGAAACTTATAAGCACACAAAGTACTATGACACCAATAACACCCCTCCCATATTCAGCTGATTTCTCAAGCACCGATGAATATGTAGACTCACTCCTGCATTTCTCTGCCACATCTATGATATTTCAAACTTTGTGTGGAGGCGTACACATCTTGGACTTTTTCACCAAAGAACCTAGCCTCTATCACAGAGTTGTACCTGAGGAATGGCGGGAGTGGCTCATGGCACAAGAATCAATGGACCTATTGGATATCCTAATGCGTGACGACCCATCACAACCCCGATACAATAAACAGCCTGAGAGTTTGATTGCATATATCAAAGAGATCCGAAAGTATTCGTTAAGGAGAAAGGTTGAAAGGACGCAAAGCACGACACAATTACCACGTCACGTGGCTGTTGGCATGATTCCGAAGAAAGTTCACGAGGTCGCGAATTTTGCGGATTACGTGGTCAAAGTTGCAGACTCTATATCTGAGAACGACGGAGAGATAACCCATTTTGTGGATTTTGGAAGTGGGCAGAACTATCTTGGCAGGACGCTGGCGAGTCCACCGTACAATAAACATATTGTGGCTGTGGAGAGCAAGGAATTGAATATTACGGGAGCGAAGGGTATGGATGTCCTAGCAGGCATTGCCGAAAGAGAAGTCGTGAAGAGAAACAAGAAAGTTTACCGGAAAATGCAAGAGAGTATGACTCCGGAGGAATTACTGAAGGACAGAGCGGAACGACGAGCTGCGAAACCAGCTCCTGCACCACCTGAACACATGGCGGATCTAAGACCGAGTCGTGATCTTGCGACTATTTATACTCCCGCTGACGGGAAGGGGTATATCCAGTATGTGGAGCACAGGGTCCAAGATGGGGATTTATCGGATGTGGTGAAACAGGTTGAGGCTATGAAAGCTGCTGCACCGGCAGGAAATGTAAAAGTGGTTACTGAAACAAACACCGAAAATGAAAGCACCAAGTTTACGGCTATTATCGATGAGATGGCGCAGGAGAAAGACACCCGGATGATGGCTATCTCAATCCATTCTTGTGGCAATCTATCTCACCACGGTATCCGATCTCTGATACTCAACCCTGAAGTTAAGGCTATTGCTATAGTAGGCTGCTGTTACAACCTCATGACCGAGCGCCTCGGACCACCGACCTACAAATTTCCAAATTTACGTCCCAATTTACGAGCAATTAACGCACCACCACTCAACAAAGAATCAGCAGCCTGTGATCCGCATGGTTATCCTATGAGTCAGCGTGTTGGAACATATCACGAAGATGGTATCAGACTAAATATAACAGCTCGTATGATGGCAGTACAAGCACCGCAAAACTGGACCGAGAAAGACAGCGATTCGTTTTTTAACCGCCACTTCTACCGTGCCGTTTTGCAGAAGCTGTTTATGGACCGTGGCGTTGTGCGAATGTTGGTAGACGGAGAAAATGATATTGAAAGTACGGAAGCAGTGATTATCGGCTCGTTGAGGAAAGGATGTTATGGTTCTTTCACTTCCTACGTGAGAGGCGCGTTAGAGAAAGTAGGAAGAGATGACCGTGGCCGTGCAGTGCTAGAACGGATGGGGGATATCACAGATGAAGAGATTGCCGAATATGGAGTGAGGTTCGAGCCATTCAAAAAAGAGCTTAGTATCACATGGTCATTGATGGCATTTAGTGCTGCAGTAGTGGAGAGCTTGATAATTGTGGATCGATGGCTGTTTCTGAAAGAACATCCGGATCTGGTGAAGGATGCTTGGGTGGAGGCTGTCTTTGATTACCAGCAGAGCCCAAGGAATATGGTAGTAGTTGGCATTAAGAGATGATGAGACGATCGTGGGCGCAAGAGTTCTTAGCATGTCCCTGAAAAGGTTCATTGGAGATCTCAGCTGTGATGTGCCTCTGAGATTTATCAAGGTCGCTAACCCCATCTATCCTTCCTTTTGATCACCCCAAGGAGTTCAAAACAACTTTATTACCTGGCTGATAAGTGCCGGTACTGGATATGGTAAAATTTTAGTTACTGTTCCTTTGTATAGCAGTGTCTCAGGGAGATAGATATTCGGCCAAATCAGCCTCTCCTCTAACAGGATAAAACTCATTCGCGCTCACAAAAGAATCAATACTATGCGTCAACTATTTGCATCCAACGAGACTAAAAGTGTATTAAACGTGCCTGAAGATTATCTTGAGCTACTTGTTTGAATCCTTGAGCTGGGATCGCTCAGAATAACTTTGAGCAGGAAGTGTAACTATATGAAACTACTGTAACTAAAGAGAGAATGATAAATGCACTGGAACTATTCAGTTCATTAAAACCCCTTACTAAATCAAACGATATAATATTTTTCATTATGGGGTATCAGCTATTGTTTCGTTGTTCATTAATACTCACAGCTCTGTACCGTTTTCCAGAGCTTAAGCCTAAACTGATATGGCATTAACAGAACGTCTGGTTATTACCAGGTTCTCTAGAGCACGCTGACTCTACATTTTCACACCACCGATCCATTTTCTGCATTAGTTCTGGAATTTGAAAAGGTTTAGTAACAATATCATCCTACGTACTGTCAGCCTTTTGTATTCACGTTTAGATTTCACACAGCACCACATGAACCTACCATTCCAGCCCCGAGCGCAACATCCATTTGTTCCGCCCTCGCATTAGCTGTGACTGCAATTATCGGTACGTGACCAACCATTTGACCTGAAAGCTCGAGCTCTCGAATGCGCTGTGTGCATGTTACGCCATCCATTATAGGCATTTCAAGGTCCATGAGTATGAATGATAGTGATGCCAGATCTGAGCTCTTGGTGTTCACGCTGGTTATCCAACGCGAAGTGGTTTCAAGAAAAGAAAGTGCTTCAAGACCATGGTTTGCGACATGCACGGTGCATCCTATTCCGCTGAGTTGTTTGCGAAGCACCTTTTGGTTGATGAGATTATCTTCGACCAATAATATATGGTGGTTATAGTGTGCGTGAGTAGTGATGGAAAGTTTTCTACTTGCAGGCCCTGGCAGTGTGATATGCGGTGGAATTGTGGGGCGAGGCCCAATGTCTACAGGCTCTTTGGATATCGCGGGTTGGCAACTTGTCGCCATTCTTGCTTTTATATAGAAGGCAAAAACACCTAAAATTAGTCAGATTGAAGTTAGTTGATATCTAGGTATCAACTTACTTCCTTTCCCAGCAGTGCTTCCAACTCCGATTTCACCACCTTGCATCTCAGTCAGTTCTCTTGAGATAAATAAACCAAGACCGTTGCCTCCGTATTGCACCTGTAAAGTCAGCAAATTGTACCAGCACAACTTCGAAGATGTCTTACGTGAGTTCGAGGAGAAGCTTGACTAAACCGATGGAAAAGTCGAGTTTTCTCCTCTTCGTCAAGACCTCTCCCAGTATCTGCCACAGAAAAGTAGAGGTACACAGCTTTACCAGTACCCCAATCTGGGGCCAGAGTCAAGTCTCGAATCTGTGCGGAAGTGTTTGATGGAAACCATTGAAATTCGGACTTTTCGTCTTTAGGCGGCTTTGTTAGTGTAGCACCAAGATTAATAGTAATTTGACGTTTTTCTTCAGTCCTTGTGAACTTGATAGCCTAAGTTCTGTGAGCCCTTGATTCCTGCATAAGCTACTGCTCAGCTTACATTGGTGAGGAGGTTAATAAATATCTGTGTCAACCTAACAGGATCGCAGAAGACTTGATCAATATTTGCATCGCTGTATGATTTCTCAATGTTGAATACAGTTGTGATCTCGTCCGCTGCAAGTTCACTTTCAAACATCTTGACACTCCTGCGAACAATCTCATCGACTTGTACTTGAATAGGTGTCACGTGCAGCATCCTGGAGTTGAGTTTTGAAAGGGTCAAAACGTCATCTAGCGCGTTGTCAGCATAACATTTTAAAACGCTGTCAGCAAGTCTGGGGTCAAGAAGACTATATGAGAATTTAAACAGCTACTGATACGATGCAACAACAACTACCCTACACCAAGAGGGTCTCGTGAAGCTTTTCAACAATTTGGATGGGAGGTTAACGAACCTATGATACGCTTCTGATGCTGGGCACAGACAATAATGGTTTGGGCGGCGTCGAGATTACTTTCAACTAATTCTTGGGAGATAACAGCACTCTTATTTTTCATTCTCTGAAAAGCAACCAGCGAGTCGGCGATTCCGTCAGCACACATCAACATGGCGCTGAGGGGATTGCGCATTTCGTGTCTGGTTATCTGAAGTTAGTCAAATTGCTCTAGTCATAGCTCAGTTTTATGGGTTGCTTACGAAGTCATATCGATGAAGGACTCTTGGTTGCGTTTCGCTTCCTCCGCCTGTAACCTACTTTGTCTCTGCACGGATTCTGCCCACTTGATGTGACTGATGTCTGTCGTGCAGCCAAATATCTTGGAAACATTCCCTTTGTCGTCTAATTGTGGTAACGCTAGAAACAGAATCCATGTTGTATGCTTTGTAGTGCCTGGAGCGCCCTCCCCAGATGGGTTTACCTCAGGTGTGTTTTCCTCAGGTCGATACCAAGGCTTTTGAAGTCGAAGTTGGACGCTAACCTCTCTTTTACCTATGGTTAGTTCATTCCACTGAGTTAAAAAAGTCTCGTGGTCGTGATCTTCTATAGCTTTGAGAAACGACCCCGGGAGAATTTCATCCTTATCTCTCGAATGCCCAGTCATATCATACCACTGAGAGTTTGCCCAGGTAATCGCTCCATCCGGATCAAAGGTAAACATCCCACATGGGACCAGCTCCGCCATATTCTGAAAGTTCCTTTCGTGTTGCTGAGCCTCCTGGGTACGCATTGCGATTTCTTCGACTAGTTTGGCCCGTTGTACAGCATGCTCTTCTGCTGCTTTCTGCTCGCTGATATCGGTGCTGTTTTGGTTAGGCTAAAAACCACAGTCTCCAGGAAACAACTTACATGCAACCCATGATGGTTAAAAGTTTTCCATCCTCATCCCATTCCTGGTCACATGAACACAATATCCATTTCTGTCTCGGATTTCCCTGAGAGTCAACAGATGGCTTGCGCAAGCGAAGGGGAAACGACCGTGCCCCCCTCGTGGTTGTCAAGAGCTGCCATTCTTCTGTAATTTTGGGATGATCTAACTCAGAAATGACATTCATAAAAGACCTTGCTCACGTAAGCTGATAACCTGGTGTACATATAAATGTATTCACTTACATCTCACCTTCGAGACCCCTGGGATGCCCTGTAATCTCGTACCCTGGAGATAGTCAGCCTTGACCAGAAGAGGTCCGGAGCAACTTGAGCTTACACATATCATTGCAATAGAGGATGTCACCATCGGGAGATAAGTAATACATGCCGACTGGATTTAATTCTGTTAGCACTCGAAATTTTGACATGCTATCTGCAAGTTGGTTCTTTAGATCAGCCTCGTCTACTCCATCAGTGGAGATCCTGGAACGAGACGAGGATCTTGAATTTGGGAGACTGGATCTTGGGCTGCCATGGTTTTGTCTTCTCTGATGCGGGACCTGAGAGGCACTGATAACCCTCCACCTGTCCCTTAGCATAGTGCTAGACCATAACATGCCACGAAAGGTATGCCGTGGAAGGTAACCATCGGTTGCACTATCCTCGGTAGCCCATTCCTTGAACTCTGCTACGAGAAGTGCGGTCTCCGTCAAGGGAGAAGGCGGGACAGTGATGGAATTCGGAGTTGGATAATATGTCTCGGCGTTGATTAGATTCCGTAAATCATCAAAAAATTTGAAGGCCTTGTTGTAGAACACAACGCTCATTCCATCAGTTTCAAGAGCCATATCGGTTGCTTTGAAGTCGATAATGAATGTAGGTCTGCTATCTAGCTCAAGCAGCTCAGTAATACACATATCATCAAGCCCAGGAGGTGGAGCGGGATCCGTGTCACCTGATGATCCGACAACTGACGCTGGTATTAGTTCTGATGTAGATGAATGCGGGGGAGGCTGGTACAGATACCGCTCAAACGATTTGAAGCTGGATGCTTTATTGATTGAGATCCTCCATCTCCTGTCCTTGCTCTCTTCGCTGGGCGCTGGTCGTCGTTCATCGTATTACGACCCAGCCGATGTGGCTCAGCTTCGGTGGAGTGACTGGTAACAAACTCAAACAAAGCCTAACCATCTACCAACATCAGGATGAGCTTCAACTTTGAGTATGATAAGGACATTCATTCCATCAAGCCAAACTTGTTGGAAGTAAGAAACGATATGGGGCACGGGTGGTGGAATAAATGGAATCGAGTCAACCTTTCGGATTGTGTTCCGTTGCCGTCGCACACCAACCAAGACCACGTGACCAGCCACTTTAACGCCAAAAGTTCGATGGCCGATCCACTACTATTTATAAACAAAAAAAACAAAATGTAGTCCTTAGGATTGAGGACTTAACGTAATGTATATATCATCCGTGTTGCATGAGACATAGATATCTATTTCTTCACTTCTCTATTTACATTTCTCCATTTTCGGATGGACACCGCCAGAACCCCCTTTATGTACCCCACTCTTTTCAAATTACGCGACCGCACATCATTGCCTTTTGAACGCTGCTATCAACACTGTAGCCCTTGAAGTCAAGAATCGTATAGAGGCCACTAATAGAGGCAACGTCTGCGTCTGTGAGTACCGTAAGAGGGAAAACACTTATGTCGAGGTGTATCTATGAAAAGTAACTCCGTTTTTCCCTGGGTTTTAGGATTTGCGCTAGTAGCGTCCGTGGCATATTGCTTTTGCAGCATATCAGCCTCATCACGGGTTACACCATTTCTGTGCGTGCTGAAGCCGCGCAGTGTTAAAGGTCATTCTAATACCACTTGTGCTTGGTACAATTGTATCTTATAGATTCAAATAAGTGATGCCATTTCACGTACGGTGTGGCACTTATCAACTCTAGTGTATATTCGAAAGTCAGGAAGTTCTTCAGCGTTGGGAGTCAGATATCCTACAATGTTCCGCAGCATTCATCCAATCCAATATATTCGGTTGTTGACGGTGAAACCTTCACTTCCAACCTTGTCAGGGAGTGCATCCCTTTTTGTTGCAAAACCTACGGTGTGGTTCCTATCCATGGAAAGTCCAAACTGGGGACTAATTAAACCCAATTATATAATAGATTTGCCACCTTGGTAGAAGTTTCCAGGAATCTCAACACTTCAAAGAATACTAGAAAGTTATGGTGGCAATGAGAGGCATCCACTCGAAGTCCTCTTAATGCTAGCTCTGGTCGGTGAAGCCAAGATTGTGGTTGCAGTAAACATATTTCATAGATATATATTGTGCCACCCTCCTCTCTCAATTCCGTTATCTATGCTCTTGTCCTGCATTTCAGCTTATATTTAACTCAAACTTTACGAATAAAACCTGAACTGACACCCTTTCCTTGGCCAATATGGCGGGAGGAGTCGATATGCTCCGATTGACTTCATAACTATATACACAAACGTCTTGCTAGAAACCTAGTATGTTGAGCGATGACAAATTTAGGTTCTAGCAAGATATTGAGATCAATAAGAAACGTGAAGGACAAGCAAAGAGAAGTAGTGCATTTGTGCGAGATAAACTCTTTTCCTTCCTGCTTGCTTACAAGCGTTTTGAATACTGGAATATATGTTGATAAAAATAAATTACTTGAACAAGAGTTTCTTCTTGGGTCTCCATATGATTCGAAGTTTACCCCTATCGGAATGCATTTATTTACCCTAGTCATGACTGATCTGTCTACTCTCCTTTAAAAGCTCAATCTCAACTTTCAATTCGAAATTGATGGGTGGTTGCTTCAATCCAATGGTGCTAAAAATATCGTTCATAGATGATGTTGACTAAAAATAGAACAGTTGCTACTTATAAGAATTCAAAAAAAGGTCTAAAAATAAGCAATGATGTAGCAACTAACGCGAAGATTAGATGTTCATCGACAAACAATAAGAAATGCCATTTCGCCCTAGCTGGACGTCCTCCGAAGCCTTAATTCTTACGCTGACTCTAAGGCCGGATGAGCATAGTAGGGACCTAGATTCGCCGGCTCCTATGGTTACTCAATCTTCATGGTGGTACTGAAAACAAAAATGGAGCTCGGATTTGAGCTCACCCTTCTTTGAAAAGCCGAAAAGAAAAGTATTGAATATGCCATAGTACAATATTATCCTCTAAATTGATCTGAAATAGGTGCTATGTGCAATTTCATACTCTATATAGTAATGCGAGTTGGATCCAAAGAAGTCGTCCAAGTGCCCTAATTAGGTACTGTTGAGAAGCAAATAGATAGAAGCAAAGCCCTCTACAGGAGTGTCCCCAATGTAGTTGCGCCTTCGGTTGAGGAGGCTTTGGCTCTAGTCTCTCCCTGTTGTATGAGATGATTTCTGTCATCTGACACTGGCTGAGGTGTGGCACCTACGTCTCTAGCGGCCGTTGATTGCTTCTTAGCCGCCTCTATCTTGCCGTCTGGTGTCTTTGAATTGGAAATCCAGCGGAAACAATATCGGCTACATCATCTCCCGCCATGCCTTTCTCTTTTCTTGACCCATCACGTACCTTTCCCTAATGTCTGTGGTTGTTGAGAAGATTGCTGAGACGGTTCCTGTTGTAAGCTACGTTTCCCCTCAACATGAGTCGTCCACTCCCTAAAATCTCCTATCCATCTGAGGAAGCCGTTTAGTAAGTTTCGTATCATGTCAATGTGTTTTTACATACTCTGAAGCGATCCGCCCATGCGTGGCATCTAGTTTCGAGTTGAGTGCTCTTCTTCTTGCCATCTGATACTTGATCTTGCGTCGCACATTCAAGCCCAAACCTACTGTGGGATCATAGCTCAACGTCTTCCTCAACTCGCCCAGAATTGTTAGGCCCAGATGGATATCATCATTGAGTTTTTCAGCTCGTTCTATTAATTTTAAATCGGTTGCCTCGAATCCCACCCCCCACGACTCGGCGGATTTGATGTTTTTCTTAGTTTCGGCAGTGCGCGTACTCAAAATTGAAGCTTCCTTCCACAATATCTGGAACTCTTTTTCGTACACGCTGTGTTTGGCGTACTTAATGGAACCAAATTTCCAGATAAAACGGAATAAGTCCCAGAACACAATAAATAAAATGATTGTTATCCAGAGAAGCAAGATGCCAAAAATGACTCTCGTTATGTTCTGATGAACGTTAAAGAATAGTGTGAGCTCGTCGAGTATTCCCGCCATGATTGCGATATTTAGTATTAGGAGATCAATGGACATGGGCTGGACTGGATGCTTTATTCCAAGCCGACTTCTTTGTCGTGAAAACTAGAATCTTTTCCTTTGCCAACATGGGCCGGAACTGTACTCGGATTGGTAGACAACAAAGGAAACAAAGCAGATTATGAAACCGGATTTATTCGAAGGAATCTATCTAAACATGGTTACAAGAGTGAGAAGCTAAATCTACCAAGACACGTTGGCCACGCCACTGCAAAGAAAAACAAGAAAAGAGAAAGAGAGCAAGGGAGATTGGCCAACAACTTCTATTTAAGAAAGGTTAGTGGCTATCAAATTAACAAATAGTAAAATACCGGTGAATTGTAGAGTCCATGATTGAATTGTAACCACAAATGATTAGCTGTTTCTTTCATCCAGCGTTCACTATATGCCATATATATTTCCGATACGCTAATTCCCAAAGCTTATAGCCTGTGCAGCCTTACTTTCTCCCGTAACTAGCAGTTATAATTCGTCGCAGCGCTGCAGCTCATCCCGTAAACAGCCAATGGGGACCAGAAAGCCTAATTCGTAGCCTGGACAATTGTTCCATATCCCTGGCCACCAGACTGTACGTTATCGCTATAAATGCCCGGTGCTCTTGTAGCAGGGTATACTCCCTCGCGGGCCTGCTCTCTGCGATCGTAGTAGACGTATTCGACATAGAAAGCGTGGATATGACCTGGAAAATAGCTATTCTTTCTTAGTTTCGTGCAAGGCTAGGTGAAGGGGTTGAGCATACCCAAGTAAAGTCAGGCAGATGTTCACCAGAAAATCTGCTCCGCAACCTGATACCATCCACACCCCAGCTGGTGGGACTAGCCTTCTTGTTAGTCTTGTCTTGCGGAGGAAAAAGTTTCGAGTGCTTACGGATGAGGGTGACGAGAATCAGAAATACGGCTGAAATGACGCCCATGATGTTGCTTTGTAAATTGCTTAAGGTTTTGTTTATTGCTTGTTGCTTGTTGCTTCTTTGAAGTATTATAGCTGTGCCTGAATTTGAAGCTCCGAGTGAGGAGAGGATGGCGTTATATATTATATTGGAGATATGTGATTCAAGAGGGAGTGAGTGGTGTGGTGGTGTGATTGCATTATTTCATTCTGGAGGACGACGCGCCCGCTTGCCATCAAAATTTGGCATCATAACGTGAGAATGGCATGACGTAGAGTATCACGTGAAAGTATTCCACAGATAGATACTAATTTTCTAATACGGACCGTACTTAAACATGATCACAGGCATGAATGCAGAATACTTTTATTCAGAAGACGTTAGCCCTGCTGATTATAAAATTATTGATATGAACCTATACTATATAATCAGCTCCGCTATTTGCAGCTAATATGGTGTTGAAATTCATCTATAATGTCCAAGTTATCAGACACCTTTCAAGGATGAATAAGTAGTAAGGTAGTCAAGTGAGAAGTGGCGTTTCTATAGAGAAGGATAACCTTGTTTTAAATAGGAAAAATGTCAAGCACATCAGGAGGCATAATTTAATATTGAAGCAGTTTATTTTAACATACTAAATCTGTATATTCACCGTGTGCGTAAATACATTCATTTCATAGCCCTAAAGCCACGTTGTTGGGCCGAACTTTTCACCTTTAGCTAGCGTCATGCTATTAGTTTTAAATGTCTGATCAAGGTTCTCCGCATAGGCAGTATTACCCCACCACGATGGGAATGCAGCCCCTGAGAGGCCGATGCCCAGCGCGAACAAGGTTAGACATAAAGCAGTGCCAATATCCATTGCACCAGACAGTACGTAGGTGTAGCGAGCCCACCAACCAAAGTATCTACGTTTAATGTAAACGGCAAAGAAGAGACCGATCAAGAGCCAACAGAAGAGCATGAAAGTTGTAGCCGGGGGAATCATGCCTGATACACCAAAGATGGCAGGCCAGAAGACATAGCGGGCGATACTTCTGGGATAGCGGCGCGCGATGAGCCAGGTGATAACTGGCAGTATGAAACCGATTATCCAGAACCAGTTAGCCCATGCGAATGGAGCGCCCCAACCGAACATTCTTCTGGGACCAATCAATCCCCAGATAACGCTAGCATTGAAAAAAGTAGTTGCTCCTGCACAGGTGAAGCCTTGGGGCTGTTCTGGCGAGCAGACTTGGGGAAGGGCTCCCAACATCCAATTGAATGTAGCGACTTGGACGATTGAAAGCCAGATAACGGCAAACAATTGGGCACGGAAGAGAGACCGGGGAGGAATCTTCATATAATGCCCAACCTTCATATCCATCAGATATTGAAGTCCATTGGCAGTGAACATGTAACCCCAGCTCTTGAACAACATCATGGCAATTGGCCTCCCAGGTAGCATAAAACCAACGATTAGCTCCGTGACGACATTTAGGCCAGTTTGCTGGTTGGTGATAGCTTGAACCATCCCTGTGACTGATTAGCTATTGTGATTCATACTGAGCTCAATGTATACACACCAACAGGGAGGATGAAGAAGACACCGATTAGTACAGCAAGAATGTACGCCCACCATGTTAAATGAGTTTCCCAGCACAAAGCTGCAACTAGCCCAAAGACAAAAGCAATGGCAAAGACGATAGAATACCACCATTCTGGTGATCTGTAACATGACTCGTCAGTATTTATAGTTTTGAATTAGAGGATATAGCAAGGGAAGCTGAAGAAGCTTTGATATAAAGATACTATTGCTAGTCGCACATTTTATGTTAAGAGGGAAAGTAGGATGTGGCTGGCTTACTCCTTGTATTTGCGGATCATCTTCAAGTGGACATCGGGCTCTTCGTATTTAGCGTCCTTGCAACGACGAACAATATCTTTGCCGTAGAAAAGTACAACATGGGTGATGTTAGATATCAGACCAGCAAAGCCCATACCGTAAGTAAGGGAGAATGCCGGCCCAATAAACAGCGGTGAATAGGAATAATAGGCAGCCTCATTGAGCCGGAGGTCATCCGTCACAATCCGAGTTGTATTATACCTCACACCAGTGTTATCGTAGTTCTTGTTGGAGATTAGTGGTAAGTATCGATTGAATTTGTCGCCGGTAAAAGCAATGCCGACGGTGCCGATAAGGAACAAGAGACCACCAAAACCAAGATTAAGAAGCGCAAATGCGGGCAATTGGAGGGGACTTAGGAAGAAGCCGGTAGGAATGGCCCAATCGAGTGAAATAGGGAGAACACCGAGACCAGAAACCCCACCAAATATCTGGTTCACGGCAAGGTTATTTGGCGCTATCCAAGCCGGGAATGTCCCAACGTATGATAGGAAAGGGGCAATAGCATAGGGAAACCAATGCCAAAGGAAAGCACCCGTACCCACGATTAGGAAGAACCTGTAACGACCAATCTTCCAACCGTTGGTCTTGGATGGATCAGAAGGTGTGTGGTTGTGTAAACTGTCCATAATAGTAGTTGTAATCAGAGTTCCAGGCCAGATCATAGCTGCAGGCCAAATAAGAAAGCGACGAAGCATACCAGCCATTCCAAAGCCCATTGCTTGCGTAGAGATGGTCAGGAGAATCTGAAAACCCCAGCCCCAAGATTGGTTGTAATACACTTGCTGTGCAACCAAAATATCAAAAGCGTAAGACATACTAGCTCCAGCAGCAGTCATCATCGTGATCAAAGTATGTTCTTTCTTATTGAAAGGACCGGGGTTGAGAGGCGCGCCGAAGATATGCACGTTGGGGAGAAATTTAGCGCAGCCTTGGCCCATTGGGTAGGAAATTAACTGAACAATAGAGCTTTGAATGATGAGACCCGTGTAATGCATGCCCATGAGCAAGTTCATGGCTGCAACAACTGTACAGCAGATGAGTCCAATGGTCCAAGCTCTGATGGTGTCGACATAGGCATCAATGTCATCTTCGTTAGATACCTAGCGCAAGAATTAGACTACAATTTGGAGTGTCGGTCAGAATGAAGCCAAAATGTACTTACAGCAGTACGCACTTCAGCGTAGGGCGAGTTTTCCGCGATTAGTGAGTTCTCAACAGCAGCTTCTTTTTCGAGATTCCCAGTTTCAATTGCTGCATCCATGGCATCGAGCTTTTCTATGTCCATATATGGATCGAATCTATGCTGGTCCCTCAGCCTTTTCATGTGGGTATCAGCATTGCGAACTTGCTCGGGTGTTGTCGTTGTGGCATCTTCCCCCTCGACACCAGGGCTCTGAGCGACGTCGACAACATTAACATCGGTCTCGGCCTTGAACTTCCGCCGGAAGAAAGACATTGCAAAGGAACTTGATATATCTGACTGTTGTCCTTGTTTGTGATTTGATGCCGGCCGTCTGAAAAGACCGAGAACAATGAAGCACTAAAACCATGGGAATCTTTTCTTGTTCAATATATACATAGACCCAGAGATTGATACCCAGCGATTAATTACCCGATAACCATGCCGTATCCCGTTACGACGATCCTCAGCCCAGCTCTAGCCCCATGAAGAAGGAGACAACTCAATAATCTGGGGCAGCTCAATAGTGCATGCGATAGTCGAGGGTTTTGCGTGGTAACTTCCACTTGCATACACCTAGCATGACCTCAGCCGTCCACTCCAACAAAGCACAGGCTTCTGGAAAGTTGCTTTCGTCATCTTATTGGCATGTTGACAATACAGTAATCATGGCGACAAGGGTGGTTTTTGCACGGCGATAAGAACATCGGGAGGTGCAGTAGGTGTGGATGGCGAGAATGGATAGATGATGGTTGGGGTGGATATTAGCCTGACAAGTGACAGACGTTATGAGGACCCAGAACTAGCTTAGGTTCCAAGGGTCTTGGCCAATCAGCCAAGCCATTCCAAGCCCATGAAGAAAAGCTTGAATTTGATTAAGCTTTTCCATCTCGTATCGCCAGAAAGGCTTGAATTAATAAAGCCGGCCAACAAGCCCACTTACCGTACTCCGTACACCGGAAGAAACTGCATCCTCCTCTATTGGAAAGAATTAGGGGATTGGGGTGCTGAATAAATCGTTTCACCACCTATAGAATAAATGAAATACCAGGGTAGACTAACTCATGCATCATGCCTCATGCCCCATGCCCCATGCCAATACAAGTAAATATCCATGTCCGATGTGACTCGGCGGATATAACGGCGCTTCTACATTACCTAGAGGAGAATTCGCCCCTCCTCCATCCTTTGAGGAATTGGCCCGAACCTGGCTCCTGGCAACTAACATTTATCCCCTGCTATCCCTCCTTTAAGCGTTGGAATTCTTATAGCCACATACTCTCTCACTCGGCAGCCCGATGGGGGTTTAACCATTGATTTTAGTGGCAATTATTCCCCTCCGCCGTAAAGAGCTCGGAAAACGAGTAGGAAGTATCTGTGTAAGACCAAATATCCGCCGCCAGCCAGTTACATTGTTGTAGATCAACTGCTTATCGTAAGCTAGTTGGTCATATTTAGCCGAGCACAGACGAGAGTTAATGAATCCTCAGATAGCTCAACTAGTAGACAGACATAAGAGGGAGGTAGATATGTAGTCCCATCCCACCGAGGACTTGCTGACTCGTAGCACAACACATTCCGCGGCACAGATGTGTCCCAGAACACACATCATTCACTCGTACTATCTCCACCCTTTAAAGTTCAATCTTGCTTATATCCCACCAATGGTTTCCGCTTATTGACTAAGATGGCTTGATAACGATATATTACCGAGTGTGTTTGCAGGCACGTGGTACAGAGCATCTCGGAACGTAACTCAAACACAAATCACAGACCAGGATGGAGTCATCGTGTACTAAGTCATCGTGATATCTACCAACAGCACTTGTGGTTACAAAGCTGATACGATCTATTGAGCCTTAAATTACTTGCTAGAATCAAATCTTAGATATGGTTCGTGTCATGTGTTTTATTTTTTTGCATATGTTACAAGGGAAGCCAATAATTGTTTGGCTCCTAATACCCAAAATGCACGTTATGTTTACCTTGTTTATACTTGGAGCTCTCTAGTAGGATCGAAGATTACAAAGATCCCATCTTACTAAATTTTAATATTTAGTTTTCTTTTGCCGAAAGTGAAGTGCTCCAACTATGGTTTTGTTATATGCTAATACATATGCACAGTTTGGTGGACCACAAGCTCAGAAGATAGCTAACTGCTGGCACTGTTTCTAAGAACAACCACGCCTTTTAAATGGCTGATACTACGTCTTGTGAAGAAAACCGTATCCTATATTAGATATAATGAGATATCTAGACATCGTAAATACTTCAATTGCTGATGGTACCATTGCTGGCACCGAACGCCCTGTTGTAATGTATTGCTCAAACGAGCATTCAACCAATGAAGATGGAGACAACCATATAATCTGAGGTTGCTCGACAGGCTTACCTGGAATTTGATGACTCCAATATTGTAACATCCAGCCTTAAAATTCACGCATTTGCATCTAACGGAACACTAAGGCTCCCTGAAAGCCGAAGATAGGGAATACAAGCCCAAGGGTAAGATCTCCAGGGCAATGTTAAACGCTTGGTAGATGGGAGGACCGAATAAAGCATTGTACATATATCGTCGGCCAAAGGTGTGTTACTAGTCTCAAATTATCTTATTAAGTATCGCTATATTACCGAAATAGTTACATGTATATCAACTACCGAGGCTTTGACTAAGTCTTAGATAGAGTGAATGCTGACTCAGTCTTAAGGGCAAGCCTTAAGATGCATAAATAACCTGGACATTGTTTTGCCCTTCTGCGGTGCAGCTCGCCTAGTTCGATAGTGGTTAACAATTTTCCTTTTCTTACTCTTGACATTATTTGTAACATTCAACAATTATCAAGTTCTATAGATGCGGAGCGCTATTTCTCGAAACAATAAACGAGCAAAATTTCAGCAGCGATTGATCTTTTCTTTTTCGAAAAGAGATGTCTCTCCCCGCCTCCCTCAGGAATTATATGGGAAGGAAACCAAGATATGGACAGCTCCTTGACCACGATCCGTCTTTGAAAATCAATCTGAGCCCATTTAGATGCCAACCAAATGCTACTATATTGAAAGATGGGCAAGATGACTGGCTAAAATACCGCGACAAAGCTTATGTGCTTCATGGGTTCTTTCTGGGTATCCATTTCATTGTTGCCATAACGATAATGCTATTTTCGCAGTCACTGAGACAAGATGTGTTACTCGTTCAGTGTTCGTGTTCCAGATGAATTCACATAAGCATTGACGCTGAATCATAGAAGCACCTGCTACCGCGATCTTGCAAACTTCCAAACACTTCTACAACAGTACAAAGTTGGCTTACTATGTGAGGGACCCGAGTCCAGAGAATGATCAGAGATGGGATGACTTGAGTTCGGGTGTGTTGATTCTTAAATCTTGACGCATCTAGATGAGAAATGACTTAACGATTGCTAGGGCTCTTTCTACGACTTTCACAAGACGATCTACTTAAAATAGGCCGCAAGGAAGATGCTGTGCAACTTCCGGATGGCTCTGGAATCGGACTTGTTAATGCGTACCATGAGATTCACTGCATCGTGAGTTTATATTACATCTTCCAAAAGCTCATATATATCTCCAGATACTAACATTAAGTTGAAAACCAGAACTCACTGTACCAATACTCGCACCCGGAATACTACTGGCCTAATGCCACTACAGAGCATCTTACCGAGGACCGCCATCATATAGGTCAGTGATCAACCCCAAGAATGTTCCAAGCCGATGGTAGAATAGACGCTGACTCTGTCTTGAACTTAGATCACTGCCTGGACTACCTTCTCCAGGCAGCTATGTGCCACGGGGATGTTGGCTTCATGACGTACCATTGGGATATGGCACAACCCAGACCATTCTGGAAAGCTGCAGAGCATACTTGTATAAACTGGGATAGCCTTCATCACTGGGTCACTGAGCGAAGGGCGCCTGTATACGAGCCCGGTCTTCTGATACATCCCATCTTCGGACCAGTATTTCCTGACGGCGGGGTAAAGATCCCCACTATAGGCAAGTCAAGAGCCATTTTATTATGCGAAGTGTTGGCTGACGTGAGGCCAGATGATATTATCTGAGTTGTATTCCGTCGATGAAAAGGAGATGACATGATCCAACAAGACAATCTTCAGTTTTGGAAGGAGGTATGGGGAACAGTCGCCATTTTGAGCTCGGCTAACGATGTTCTCCCAATCAAATGACCCATCACATTATCTATTCTTTTACATGTATTTCAGTCTCCTTCGGGTTATGGCAAGTGGGGCCGTCAATATTCAAGCTTTCGGGTTGCAAATTAAGCCTTTTCTGGTAGCCTCAATATAGATTGGCTAACTGGCCAAGATCCTTTTGACTCTAGTTGTTGGTTTCAGCAACGTCGTCATTTGTTACGTTCAAGTCAAATCCATCATCGGTCCAATATGTAACAACGATCTTGCTTTATTCGTGGCTTTTTCTATCCTAGTGCAAAAACCACAACTTGCCACCAACATCCGCAAAACGCGACCAATTGGATCACCATAACATGACTTTCCAACAAGACTACAACAACTCATGGAGCATGCTGGTGGCACATTAGATACCAGCAAGTAGTATCGACCACGCAAAAACCCCTTGTACGCATAAATTAAAAAACTATTTTCTCCCTGCAGGAAGTCTTACTGTCTTCGGCAAAGTCACATATGGATATGGAGGAATATGTGATGTACGGGTGTTATTAGCTTTCCAGTTGGTCAAATTGGAGGAATTTACTACCAGCCTCCTGGAAGCCCTTGTTTTTGCTTAAAGTCTCATGGATCCTCAAAATATCTATATCAATACGAGACTCCCGCATCAATCTGTCTGCATCATTCAGACTCAAGTACCACTTTCCATCACACCCTTCTTAGATGAATCCGCTCTTTACAGTCAAAGATAAATCATCATCATGAAGTTTATTCAAGTTACCGCAACCATTGCTACTCTTGCAACCCTCGTTGCTGGTGTACCTTTAGCCAATTCCTTGAGTCCTGCTTCAGTAGAACAGAGAGGTGGTGGTTTTTATGGCGGCTACAATGTAGACAGAGATCTAGCCGTTACCGGAAAAGAGAAGAGGGGCGGTGGTTTTTACGGCGGCTACAATGTTGATAAAGATGTGAAGAATGCCGAGGCCAAGTAGGGTGGTCATATTGACCAAGTCCAACCTGTGAGTAGCCCTGTTTGAGAATAGCCATACCGACCTCTAACCTTGAATATTACAGTAGCTGACTTGACCTTTTGGTAATCTTATATAAGGATGGAAGAGAGGCAGCGAGGTTAGATGTGGATGGGATATCAGTTTTTTGAATTGCTTTGTCTTGGAATGAATTTGCTTCGAAATCAGATATGATGTGCTTTTTATATATGACATATTTCCATACCGTGTGTATGAAATGCAGAACGTGATCCCTATGTCGTATTGAATTATGACGGACCGAAGACCATTTTAATATCTTCCAAAGTCGGGTTTGGTGGTTGGGAAGCAAAGACAGCCAAAATTGTTGACTTAGTTTTCGAGCAGTCTCCACTGGGGGGATTGTCATTTTTCAGCCGGAGAACACTAATTTCCACTAAGCTTCTCTACTCATCCTTATCTTCTGCAAAATCCTGTTGCATTTCTCGTTGCTAGACTTGTCAGGGTGGGTTCCCTTACTACCCTGGGCTATCCAATGAAGCATCACAGTTGAGTAACGATGTGCCGCCTGTACCGCGATTTTTAAGATTCTTATAAAGTTCCTGATTTCCTTATCTCACTCAGCCCAGAAATTCACTGTGAATAGTTCATTTTGCGAAGTCCATCAAATTTTCAACCGAAACGCCGAACATGTTAGGTCTCATTAACGCATATTCGCCTGTCATTGATCACGAAGGTCAGAGATTTTCGAATGTTCAGCTGTACGGAATGATACGAGCGATCTTTTGTTCTCTATGCACATTGTACCTAATTGGACTTCATCTAATATTGATGCTTCTCATCGTCACGACAGCTATTCCTTGGCTACAAGACAACCAAGAAAGTGGACAGCATCTACTGGCCTCAGAACTGTGTATGTAGAATCCATAATCTTGCTAGTGCTCCCTGGTGACAAGAATCAGCTTTCATACAGGGAATGGTTGATACCATCGAAACTGTCTTCACACCTGGCGGCTTTACAGATACTCATGAACCTCCAAGTTTATATTTTGGTACTCCTACCCCAGAGAAAGACGAGTTATGGGCAAAACTTTACGCAGGTTTGTCAAGAGAACATTGGAACTATGAGCATCAATTTGCTAATATGCCAAGTGGGCAATGCTGTCATTACAAAAGAGGAATATAGGCAGTTGAGAGTCAAAACTGCGGCCCTAGTTGATGATCCAGACCATTATATCGTCACTATAGAGGTATTTCATCAGTTGCATTGCTTGGTAAGTTGATGAATCGGATATCGACAATTCTTTTATTAATCAGCAGCTAGGACTACTTGCGCTATGCAAGCTATGTATCTGCTGGGCAGCATCATCACAGTGACGAGTCAGAGTGGTCGAGGACTCATCATCTGGGTAAGGGCCGTCAACAACCCTCCATCTCTAGCTTTGCCTAATCGTGTTTTAGATCACTGCATAGACTATCTACGGCAGGTGATCACTTGTCATGGGGTAAGTTCCCAGCCATTATATTTCGTTTTCCAGACTAAAACAATAAGGATCTTACTCCGATCACCTTTGAAGCCGTGCCACCTTCACCAGGCCACTTCCCATTCAAACCAAACTTCAGTATCAGTCATACTTGCCGAAATTTCGATCAAATCTACGAATTCGCATTGCAGAGAAATACATCGGGGTACAGCGTGGCATAACAAACCATCTCGCCATTTTGCACGCAGCAGTTGGATATATTTTAAGCACACAATGCTAATTTTAATATTTCAGCTTCTCTCTCCTTGATTATCAGCTCAGAGTACGCGAAGTTAGGTGATACTGGAATGGGGGTTACTTTTGAAATTATATCACTAACGAACTGAACTGTTCTACAAGTTATTAGTTAAATGTTTCTCGAAATATTGGTGCAATTGAAGATTGTTTATGTTAAATTATCTGTCTAATACTCATGTTCAAGCACTAGTTCACTACCATCATACCAACGTACGATTTGCTAGCGTGTTATTTTCCTCCTACGTTTTTCTTTCTTTAAAACAAACGAGACAAGAGAGTCACCGTGGGATAATCTTTTATGCTCAAAATACTCATCATATGACAGCCCAACTATGACAAACTAACATTGCGGTATTGTACAGATATGTCCCATTCATTTTCCTAAGATCACACGCATCTGTCGCATCTTCTGGGGTTTCCACCATGCTGTGTGATCCTCCCTCTATTCTCCTGGTCTGCAGAGTACTCGTCTGGCTCCAGGCATTTCCGTTCCTTCTTGCATCGCTCCAAGAGAACGTATTGCTTACAACCACACTTGTAGGCAATTTTCTTGTAATTGCACATGATGCAAATATGAACGAGGGTCGGCGACCTTGGCAGTATACTGTATTAATACTTGAGAGAGTCGGACATATAGTGCAGTTCGGTACTCACTATAGTTTGCTTCCTTAGCTACGATAAGAACGTTGAGAAGATACTGATGTGGGAAGGTATAGTTCGAGTTAGTTTGCTTTGTGGTTTTGATTCTGATATGGCACTTTGTGTTCCGGTCGGAGTTATACTTGCTCGATTGTTAGGAATGAAGGGGGGAGATAGGCACTGGCACCTCGATTTTATACTTGGGCGAGGTGCTTCGTGATTGTTTTTTTGCTTTAACTAGTAATGCTGTTAGTAAAACAACGCGGCTGCAAATC
>Ga0247734_1000407_pt1 | contig 38159 bp, 34 predicted proteins | sample UWRJL103311B2_FD_180933 | JGI IMG/M metagenome (GOLD analysis project Ga0247734, IMG submission 180933) | Plant litter microbial communities from Arlington Agricultural Research Station in Wisconsin, United States - UWRJ-L103-311B-2 | ecosystem: Environmental > Terrestrial > Plant litter >...
GGATATACCCTGACATCAATAACGGTGTCTACCGCTCCGGTTTCGCTACCACGCAAGAAGCTTACTCTAAAGCCGTGCACTCGCTCTTCTCCGCTCTCGATCGCGTCGAAGCCCATTTGTCTTCCTCTCCTGGACCCTACTATTTCGGAGACAAAATCACCGAAGCGGATGTTAGATTATTCACGACGATAGTAAGATTCGATGCCGTTTACGTACAGCATTTCAAGACGAATATAAGGGATATCAGAAGTGGCTTTCCCCATATTCACAAGTGGTTGAGGAATCTGTACTGGAATAGCGAGCCTTTTGGGAGCACGACGGAGTTCACACATATCAAACGTCACTATACGAGGAGTCATACACAGGTTAGTTTTTATTCTTAGACTATTAAGTGTTTTCGCTTTAGACCCGTAGGAAAGAGGGGGAGAAATTTAGGGGAATGAATTAGGAATGAGCTATTGGATTTTGAATATTGGAATTTTGGGACTTGAGCTAACGGAGTATAGATCAATCCTTTCAGTATCACACCGGAGGGGCCAGAACCACCAATCTTGGGGCTGGATGAGGAAGTTCCCGCTGTTAAGTATGCGTTGTCTTTGGTGAACAAGAAATAAATGATGTACATTTATATGGAACAATAGTAAATATGAAAAAAGGATAAATATCTCCTTAGCTTGGCAAGCCTTGTCACAATAAGCCAAATTCTGTTAGAGACTAAGACTAAGTGATTCATGTGTCAATGCTATACAATCTGGCATAGGATGTATATAATGATGACGGTCTCTCATATTATTATCGATAGCCTAAAAGCAACAATATGTGAACGGATAGTCGAAATAGACGAAGTATTTGTTTGATAGTGCTCCACTTTTCAACCAGCGACCATAGACTTATCAGCAGCAGGTGCAGGTTGAAACTCTCCATCCAGCCAGCTCAATGCCACCCCCGTAACCAGATTAATGTTTGTGTGCCATAACAGAGATTTCCCATGATCTGCATCCTTTTTCCGGAGAAGATATATCACCCGCACCTTGCCAAGCTGGCGAAGCAGCACACCATGTGCTTTGACAATAAGCTTTCCATACCAGTTATCACGAGGAGATTCCACGAGTCGATCTGATAATATCATGACCTCGTCTGATAATCTGTAAATCCTCCATCCGTAATCAGGCTCGTCAACATAGAAACCAACGGCAGGAAGGGGTACGCTTGCAGCGCCTAAGGGGCCTTGAAGGCACCCGAACTCGTAGCCAATGCTTGATTTGAATAGCATCACTGCCAGCCGTTGGGCTGTCGTGAACGGGATCATGTTATTACGAAGGGGCTCAGAGAAGGTCTTGGTGAAGTAACTAGGCACCAGATTCTAAAATTACCATGATCAGATAGGTTTATATTCATCAAAAGAGCTGAAACTTACCGCGTGTACAATTATCCACTCACTGGCGATTAATTGGCGCATCAACTGCTCCTGTTTCTTGGGAGTTGAGGCTGCCAGTTTTGCTTTCATAAAAATCAACTCTAGAACCGCGATACACCGAAAAGTAACATAGTCTTGCAGTCTCAATGTGGACTGTCCCTTCAAGACCGTGGCAATATAAATCAATGAGAAGAAATTGACAAATGGAGTATCCGACCAGATGAATCTTCCAGCCCGCCGAAGTGCGAGTATCGGTAAGGCAAACTCCTTCTCACCTACTGCCAGCGATGCGATAAACGCAATCCCGAAAGTTGCGATGACTACCGAGTTGAGGAGATTGCTCGAAAGCATGACATTCATCACCACGCTTGAACTTAACGATATAGAAAGTAGAATAAAACCTGTGTTGGTGAAGTATAGTTCGGCAAGATCGCCTTCCACGTCGCGAGAACATATGGAGGTGTATGCGTCGAGAACTACGGAGGAACGAATTTGGTCTGTTGCATTGTCAGGAGAATTTGGCCGTCGAGTAACCCACCAACGTAATATCAACCGAGTGCAAATTTCGATGATATTGAAGGCTTCTTTGAGAAGAACAGTTAAACAACTATGCAGGAGAAGTGCGCTGGCAAAATTGATTTCCGTCTTCCATGGTACTGGAGACATGCTTAAGATTCTGGTGGTCGTGGTTTATGAAGGCCATACAATGTGGGAATAGAATGCGTTTCGCAATTGAGCAATCGCACTAGACAGAAATAGGAATGTTGAGACAATTCCTCTTAAGGAATACACAGGGTTGAACACGCCTTTTGGCCCCCAATTCGGATCCGATATCTGAGCTGAAATGACTGCGCTTTGACCTACAACGAAGGGAAAGAAGAAAAGCAGCAATGAAAGCATATTAAAGATCAAAAGAAAAGTGAGTGTATAATCATAAAAGAGTAAGGCGATGTTACTTAAACTTACAATTTCAAAGGAAAAAAAACAAGCAATATGATTTCTATGAAAGACAAGTTAAATGATCCCCTGGCTGTACAGCTGCAGTTTGCATTTATAGGACTAGCGTCTCGGATAGCTAAGCGAGGTGGACCGTTTCCCGGCGAGGCTGAAGCTCTAAAGCTTAAGTGATGCTTTCAAAGACCCCTCATCAAGGATAACAAAAGCTTACAAGTATCACATCCCAACATCATGGTATGCCTCCCTTCTTAGACGAATGATTATATACTAATTACCTGCAGTCGTCCGAATCCAGACTCTACACCTTCTCCCAAGAAACGAAAGATGCTCTGCGCAAGTTCCGCCTGGGAACCTCGCGATCCAGCGAGCCCCAAGCTGTGATATGTATGCTACTATTGCTTACACCATTCGAAGTTGGGTCTGACTCGTTGTGCTAGATGAAATTGACAAAAAGACTCTGGAGATAAAGCAGGATGAAGAGAAGACAGTATACAAAAGTCTGCAGGAAATAGGAGACGACCTGCCAGATCACTCGCCGCGATTCATTCTATTAAGCTATCCCTTGACACTGGTACGCATCGATATTGACTAGAATTATAAGAACAATGCTAACAAAGAGCAGTCATCAGGCCGGCTATCGGTTCCATACGTGATGATATATTATTTGCCGGTTACATGTAATGCGGAAATGAAGATGTTATACGCAAGTGCAAAAGAGTTGATGAGGAATACAGCGGAGGTAGGGAAAATCCTTGAACTTGAATCTGCAGAAGATATAGAAGAGTTGCCAGAGAAGCTTGGCGCTACATAGTCAACAACCATTTATGACGAGTTAGCTCTCCTACCCTACATATTTCGCTTGCTTAGTACATTTACTTCGGTGACTACACCTCAAGAGTTCTATCTAGATTTTTCAGTCCGATTTTCTAGGCGGTATTGCTTGGAGTTTTGGATTTCAGGGGATAAAATTTACCATTACGTCCAGATCCACCATGTCACATTATGCGCGTTCCGTTCGCAGTTTCATGTTTTCAATAGCCGCTAAGGCATCTTCAATATCAAATCATCAATTATGCTTTCGCGTTGTAAGTTTTGGTAAGCTGTTGTCATGCCTAAATCCCAGAGCTGTGCATCCTCATCAATTTCAGCCTTTATATAAGGCTAGATCCTTGAATAAGTTACACTTGGAAAGTACATGCATTATCTAGGTCGCATCAAATAACTGTATTCAACAAACTTTATAAAAACGCTTTTGCTCTCCCTCTTAACTTATAAGATTCCCACTTTTGCGCTGTATGAGTCGAGCGAGGCAAGAATCCACTAAAGGAACCTTTATACTCTTCGAGTGCGTGTAGATATAGATACACACCACTACACTGTACCTAAGATTCAAAGTTGAATGGAGTCTGTTCAATCCACTATCAATTTTGGTGGCATCACATGACACAAACTCTACAGAAACACACTACGTCACCTGATGGTGTAGACAACCTACAACCACCACCCACAATATAGAGCCAATGGCTCAGATCTACCGGGTGCTAATTAAAACCCACCATATGACATCTCGTAAAAAGATCCTCACTATCACTAAGGCTGCTAAACGACTATCTTGCTCTGTTCTTTTGAAGACAGGTGGTCCACCAGGAATTATGCTAGCGGAAGGGCACGGTGCATTGGAATGGATGGAGATAGTCAGAGTGAGGTTATCAACGATACGAATGTTAACAAAATACTGACATCGCTAGAAATTGCGGTACAAAGATTACCATATGCTTAAGAAAGAACCGGTTGAGCAAGCGCAACTTGACGTTGCAGAAGGAACGGTCACAGAATTGACATCGATGAAAGAACTTGGTGCATTCTTGGGAAGAGACAAAGAACTTTTAAGTTGGTGGCGCGTGCAAATGGGTTATCAAAAAGATGAGCGCCATGAAGAGTGAATGTTTGTGCGTCGTCTTAGGCTGTGTCGAGGCAAAATCCTTGCCTTTAGTATATGCTGGAGGAGGAGAAGTTCCGTTACGGACACGTATCAGCGGTCTCCTCGCGTCCTTTTATTCTCTTTCTATTACAATCTGTGCTGAGAGCTCGTGGTTTTAACGGTCTCTCACATGGAAGCAAACCGGGAAACGGGATTGAGCTGGAGGAAATATGTGAGGCGATCACGGATTAACGATACAACCTGAGCTTACTGCTGAGGGTTAACGACACACATCTCGGCTATATAGCAATATTTTGCTTTTTCAGTGGTCGATTAGAAGGAGCACATATTCCGAGGATTCAGTAGCGGGTGTGCCTTGAAAGGTTCGCCCGCCTTCCAATTCCGCTCTGAGACAGAATCGGATGATAAAGATTTCGTAGGTCAAATTAGACTTTCGGTAAGCATCATTATCTGGAAATTCTACTGCTTTCAAGCGGAGTATCATGTTCAGCTAACACGTGCTAGTTATTATCCACCTCTGTTTATTCTTAACTGAATCGAGTAGATCTACAACGACTTAGCTTCGAACGACAATGGACTCCACGGCAAAGTAGACCAGTTTCTTTTCTAAGATTTGCGATTAAATGGTTATCAGAGCCTTGGCCTCGATGCCAATATTTTTCTTCTACAGATCATTGTCACCATCAGACACCAAATATCACATTTACCACCGCTTGATCATGAATACAATGTACTAAAGACTTTGTCTCTGTTCGTGTTCGTGTTCGTGTTCGTGTTGGCCTGGCAGCTGGAGACATAATCAAATTCTGGGGACTCATTTGGGCTATCTTTGGACGATCTCGTTCTAGTGGCTCTAGTTTACTTATATTCATAAATTAAGATATTTTCATATTGGAGAGAAAACACTCGCATGTAGTATTGTATCGAGCTAAATTTTTATCTCACAGCAGCAACTAAAGATCCCCTCCTGCTTTGAGGATTAGTCTCTAATGTTCTCTCCTCGCAATTAATTCTTTCGACCGTGTATGCTCTCTTAACTCGCAAAAAATATATCGCCTTCTCCTTCATCTTTTCGTTAATCACTAGCTCCAAATAATGCTACTGGCGAATTCTAAAGTCCCTGTCATGCGGGAATCAAGGAAAGTTCTGAGGTAGTCTCATGCCATTGCATAAGATATTCGACCATGTCCAGGCACGAGTATCAAGGTCTTACACTCTCTCTAGCTTTAGAAGTATGGTCGATGGAGCGTTTATATGAAGGTTCTAATTTAAGATCATCTCAAAAATCTCAAAAATCTCACACAACCTGTCGGCGATAATGACAAGCTAGCGGAAATTCAGGGGTGTTGATTTCAATGATGTCACCACATCTCTGTCCAGTGATATAAAGCGTAATTAGCGGTCTGATTTCAAGTGATTGCTCTTAATTTGCTGCTTTTTAGAACCAGTATGGTATTTGTTCCAAGTATAAGATGTTCTTAGTTACATTGGGTGGGAAAGTGTGGACCCGAATTTGATCGGTCCTTGAACTTCGACCTAGGACACGCGGTCAATACTTGCTTATCTCATACTCCATTACTCCCCTTCTATTTTTTAATTATAGACTAACAAGCTGTGACCCAATTTTGGTGTCATGCGTTTTTCTCATTCTTCCCAGGCACGTCCAGGTTTAAAACTCCCGTGGCTCAGTCAGAAACCCTGAAACTTGGACTTTGCGTAGTAAGTTATTTCATCATGCCTCTGCATTGTTTCTAGTTTTCCATGCTTGCAGGGTTTTTTTTAGTGCCGAATCATTATTCTTTCAATTCATGTTTAAAGAGTGGTAATAACAATGATGCCATTCTCCATCAGCTCAAACTGATCGTACTTATCAAATTTAAAAATCAAAGCTTTTTGGTAATTGCTTCAGAACTTATTACTAGAAACATTTTCCATCCTTTGTCTTGTATTGTTTTCGAGTTTTATCTCTACTGGCACATTGACGAGATTTTATCCGGCAGTGAGAAACCTTTAATTACTTCATATAATATTCGCTGAAATTGCAACGTGCTTAATCAAGTATTGCGACAGAATCCAGATATGATACTACAACGTCAGCATCTATATTTGCTCTAAATTAAAATAATTCAAGGATCTTGATAACCCAATCTTTTACAGTTTGTTAAGTGTTCCCCAGATTGGGATCTAATTTAAACTTACCGTTCCCATTTAAGCAATGGGCTTAAATTTTGTGATGCTTCTTTGAGTTCTTTTTTCATTATCTCTGGTTTCCCTATAATTTCAGATAAAATAAATTCTTGGCCATGTTGTAGAGTTTTCCCTATTTTCCATAGATTTCACACAGTTCTAGTTTATTAGATAAAAAGCAGCCTTAGTAAAACGAGCCGTTATTTGCCTGTTCCCTTGTTTGGAGCTGTAGCAGTGCTCATAATACTTTTAAGCAGTTCAATTAATTGCCTCTTTAAGGTATTTCAAAGTGCATCACTCAGTTCCGTGAGACTTGATATTTTTACGAAACCAACCTTATTGGGTCAAAGGCTATTCTGTTTATCAACCGAACCTTGAGTTTTACTTAGAACACTTCAAGATTTCAGGGCATCTGAAACATATTTTAGAATATACGGCATTTCTACTAATGTGAAGAAGTTACTATCAGAATTCTAGGTATCATATAGCATGCATTGTATTTGCTTCTCTACCGAGAGGTATCACTACCTTCATCAAACCAATCTATATCTATCTTTCAAAAACCATGAGGCCATATAATTCCAGAGGAACATAGTACTGCCTCTACCTCTACCTCCACCTCTGGCAACTATGCAGATCTTCCCTCGCAAACGTGCTCGTTCAGCTCATTCTTCCAAGGAAACCTTTCCCCACAGTCTCCACACTTGTTGCGCTTTTGTCTGTAGTGAACAAAGCTGACATGATCGTTCAAATGATCAATGCTATTCAAAATGGCCTGGCAAATGCTGCAGCGGAAAACTTCGCCATGTTTCTCCTTTCTGTGATTTTGTCTTCCCTTCTCGGTCTCGAATTCAGAATCGCAATACTTGCAGATCCAGGGGATGTTAGTCAGATGATTATTGCCGACGTGAAATATATAGTCTCTTTCGATAGAGAATTGCTGATCACAGTATTGGCATTGGTAACGATTTCCACCGAACTTTTTATTGGTAGCTTCTGAGATGGTTCCTGTTGGATTGTTTGTTGTCTGGCATGATGATCCAGGGAAAGACTGGCGAGGAGTTAACTTTGTCAAAAGAGGCATAAATCCAACAGATAAACTTACAGGAGACACAGACTGCTCGACTGTAACAGCGGCCGAATGGTCAGAATGCATAGTTAACTTGTGGATGCGTAGTTGGCCTTCATGTGGTAAATTATCGAATTTGATTTGATTTCTTTTTTCAAAAACATATTACAAGGGCCAGGGCGTTCGTTTCCAAAATATAAAACGTATTTATCTTGGTTTTTGTTCACAAGTGTTCGGAGATTTCTATATTAGCGTATTTGCTAGCGCATTGCTATTTTTAACATACTTATTGCTCTTGGCACATAAACAACCAGGCGAACTAATTAAGTATAACATGAACAAAAAATACATCAGATTGATGAAGAACATAAATTATCCTGTCTTTAACAGTAAACACTTTGGTGGTGGTATTGTATTCTATGCGAATTATTGTACAATATACATGCAAGAATAGCGTGAATCTTCTACTACATCTAACAACTCAAATACAAACCCTAATATCTGCAAAACACATAATTACTTGCTGCTACGGTTACAATTTCATCTACCAGGGGTGTGGCTTTTCCTAACATGTAGTATGTATTAAAATAGGCCGCCAGAATTGCCACGTGGAAGGATATCATTATTCAGGAGACGACATTAAGGTTCGTAATTTCATAGATATCGAAAAATGCCCTGCATGTACATATCGCCACTACACATCTTGTGTTGAGTACATAAAAGTCAGAGGTAAAGTCGCCAGTTATGATAACATCGGATCAATATCGAGCGGTCTACAATGTTTACAAAAACCTAGAACAAGATCTAGATATTCGAAAGTACAACAACATGAACTGGAAGTCGTATCTAGAGATAATTATGTTAAATCAAGGCCATGAACACCATTTAATGTTTATCATTATATGGTGTTGATATATACTTGAGGCAATGGAAATGGTCTGGGGCTGGCCCCAGATCAACAGGCTTAGTCAACCCAACACACAATACTCAACGAGTTTTGGCAGGTTACGTCTGCATAAATTGATGCAATCGCTTCCTGGGCTCCCCCACCAACTCCCAAGCTTTCTTGGTGAAGTTCTGTACCAATAGAAGATCTAGATGGGAAAAGTTGCAGTGTCTGCCATGAAAGATATGGAGAAATTTTCCCTAACGATGAATAAACAGTGCCTCAGATATCCGCACGCGAGTCAATCCCTACCAAATTCCTTGTCAGTGTCAACGTGTATTCTGCAATTACTGCATCGAGAAATACTTGTTAATTTGTGAGAACAGTCAAAACAGAAAATTCCTTCCGTCTCACAAAGAGCTGAGGGGAAATTGTGAACTATGCAATTGGTTTGAGATAGTGAAAGGGTACGTATTAGATAGGAAGAAGACTAATGGCACTACTATATTAAAATGGGAAGTGGGTACCGCTAGCTGGTACGACATCCGAATGAGACAGGAAAGCTGTTAGGCTATTATCCTCAGAGAATATCTCAGGCTTTGTCGCGTTCACTATGGACAGATTTCATGCGGGTATGGATATTCTTAAAAAAAAGACTAAGGAACATTCTTCAGCGGAAGCCCGATAGGGAGAATATGGGAAGGCCAACAACATGTCAGGGCTCATAGTAAGTCTCCAATAACACATTTTGTAACTGAAGCTTAAGAAAGGCTTGGAACAGAAGCCGCCTCTGTTGAGAAGGCTGGATTTCCTTCCATGTTTGAAGTCCCGCAAGCGATACAACAAGTCATTCAAGTTCTGCAACTTGTTGGTGGTGGCAAAGATACAAGAGTCTATGTGTAGTTGAGCCTGAGATTAATAGCGAGAGCAGCGGTGGATCTCATCCCAGTCCCCAGCCTGACACCAAAGAAGGTGAAGTTGACCATAGAACAAGCTCATATGACAGGCTACACCTTTAAAGCAATCTTTATCATCGCAATGATACTACGTCTTATTAGTTCAGGAATCTTTGGAAATAGAGCTGATAACAGAGATGAGAATAAAGATTGGTAGTTCCCAAGAAATAAATAGGAACAGGGATTACCGCAAGCAATGGTGCCAGCATGGAACGTGTGATAGAGTCCTCTTTTGGTTTAATCTCCCAATACTTGATGGATTTATTGTATAGACTCTGTTTTGAGCAATACTTTCATATGTGCTTTCCTGATTTTTTCATCAGATCTTAAGATATTCAAAAAACTACTTGAGTTCAATATCCACATTATAAATGGATTGGTTACCAGGAATAACCAAAACTATTGTCAAACCCACAAACCTTAGCTGTTTGTCGCAACCTTCAACCTTGATGCAGATATTTTAGCAGGACAGGGCCTCAGCGGTAGTGTGCTATTTTCTAATACATCGGTTATGATATTAGTCTCAACTAAGCCAACCACAGTAACTTATTTTCCCCTTGGATCTAATGTTCTCTAGAGTTTATGTGTAAGTTTTGTAAATGTGAAAATATAACTAATTCGAGGTTGGGCAATGCCCCACTTAATATTCCGTTGACCGATTGGTTGAGACCTCTTGGTACGCTAGGCTTAACCGAGCGGGCCGTCCCTTCAGCTCAATATAAACCTAATTTTACCTGCTGGCGAGGCTGGTAAGCTCTACCTTCCCTCCTAAATTCTGGATACAATAACATCTTCCCTATTTAGACCGTGATGTCACCCGACGACTTCTTCGAAATCTGTTGTTTTAATTGCATTCGTTTTTCCAGGTAGAGCTGATTTCCCGCTCCCTTGAGCTCCCGCAACTGATCAAGCGCTTGGTGACTTCTCAGCCCCATGGTTAAGCGAAGTCATCTCTGATTCCACCTACTCCACCCGTCAATCAGCACGCCAATTTCCCTAAGACAGAAAACCAAAACCAAAAACAAACAGCGCTACAATGAGATCATGACTTGAGTTGATCCCAGCCAAGCTACATGTTCGTCGTTTGCACATACCCCTTTCACTACTTGCCCAAAGTAGCTCCCCAAAATGACACCTACAACACCCCCTGGAACCCCTGGTGATACGCAGACACCCAATGAAACAATTGCCTTTATCCTAGCAAGGCTATCATCGGATTGGGACATAAACCTTCTATTGCCGGGAGAAAAAACATCGACGAACAGGGAACTGACTTGGAAGCAGAAAAAGTGCTTCGAAGATGTCAAGCTATTGACTTATAAAAAGCAAATAGCACCCGTTCTTTTAAATTTTGAGATGGCCGCTCTATCTCTTTATAATGGATGGGTCAACAAGCCTAAAGGTCTTTTAACACCGGATTCTGCCACTTAGCCTTATCTGACTTTAGTGCTAACTTATAAATAGCTGACCGGGGCATGCCACTGCCCACCAAGGAACGACCCCGTCCAATGACAAATTATGAGCGTGAACAGTTGATGGATTGCTTCTTGGCTATTACGGAATTGCCAACCAAGCGTATCAAGGAAGACCTACGAACTCGTGGCTCTCGCTCGAGAGGAACAAGCCGAAAGATTCCGGAGGGCAAATTGGATGACACCACCATCGAACTCAAATTGCCTATTTCTGAACGTGGCGGAGCAATCGATGAATCTTCTGAGTCTAATTTCAAGCGGACGAAACTGCTAGAGGTCGAACGAGACCAATTGGCGGGAAAACAAACTCTCGGTGGGAGTAATAACACGAGTTTTGCGTCATTGCGAAATTTGAGTGTAACTGAAAGCTTTGGATCGTCTTGTCCACCAAGCTTATTTGAGAACGAGGATAACCACTCCCGGGGCCGATTGGTACTTACCCAAGAAACTGTTCCTGATAACCTACCGAATAGTTCAAATTACGGCAGCACACCAACTGGTAATTTTGATCAGCCTGTAGACCCCGCAATGTTTAGTTTCGACGGGAACACCAGCTTTACATCAGTCATAAAGCCCGGCAAGCAAGATTTGACTTCGTTCGCAGACCCCGCAATAACGAAGCTTCAAGAGAGCCTGTGTGGAATATTCCGTGAGTAATAGCTACGAGCCTCCTTCTCAATACTAACAGAGATTCTAGCTACATGCAAATCTCCTAGTTTCTTAGATGCACCATTCTATTTCCAGTATGAAATTCTGCGTGTGTTCTTACATACAGGTGTTTCTATTTATGACGAAATGAGTCTCCCACGACGCCTGAACTACGGCGAATATGAAAGACTTTGGAGCTACTTGCGGAATCTTCCTGCAATGAAAGGAAAACCATTTCCTCCTAGGACCAAAAACACAGTCTGGAATAGTTTGATGGGAAACACGCAACTTGGTTCTCGTGCAATTGTCATGAGTGGAATATTGCAGTTTTTACCAGTTGGCCCTCTTTTTCAGCTCCGACTACGGCCCCTGCAGCTCGATCTTAGCCATCGTCTTGAACGGAGGTTTGGGAGCTATAGGTTCTTCGAAATCGATATTCCAAATCTAAGCAGCCCTAAGGTTCCCAAAGCTTTGCAAGATCTAGGTTCCATAGGTAGGTCGATATTGATTGACTGGTTATTAAATAAACATGATTTCATTGGTAAAGTGTGGGCTATTTTCAGTAATAAGCCTTGGAGAATTAGAGATAGAAAAAAGAAGAAAAGCAGCATCCAGTCGGATCTTGATAATAATCCAACACAGCGGCTTTTCTTCTTTGCTATTAATGGGAATGGATTTAGTCCAAACAAAGGCACGCCATCGCTGAAGTCGCCAGAAAGTTGGACAGTATATGGCTTGTTGAACTGGCTACGACCTGCTGAAGAGAATATGACTCAACCGTATCTGAAATTGTATGCTCGTACTCTCTTGGCTTTGTCAAGAAATGCCCCCACAGTGAAAATCGACGAGACGCAGGTTAGATACAAGGATGATATAAAAGTTGCCAAAGAGGATATGACTGACGGGGCGGGCCGTCTTTCCCATGCGCTAGCAATGAAAATAGCTGTAAAACTCGGTCTAGAATATTTGCCAAGCGGCTTTCAGGCGCGATTTGGAGAAGCTAAAGGCTTCTGGTCAATTGACCCCTCTACCACAAACGTCGATGAAGAATGGATTGAAATTTACAAGTCGCAGCAGAAATGGGCGAGAGAAAAGCCTGAGGAGGATCCTGACTACACCGATGATGCCCATTGGATATTCGAGGTGAACAACAAAAGCGACGAACTTAGATCTAAAGACCTACCCAGTCAGCTATTACCTATACTTATCGATCGAGCAGTTGATAAATCCACTATGATTGATGTAATAGAGAAACTGCTGATAAAAGATCTCATAGAGACTATACAGGCTCAGCGGATAGCAATGAGAAACCCACTGTCCTGTAGAGAGTGGGTACAGGATACAAACTGCCGACTAAATGAAAAGGTGAAACTTGGGGCCACTCCCTTCGCTGCTGGGTTACCAATTCAGTTGGGCGACAGGATGAATATGCTGCTTGATGCTGGGTTTAACCCAGAAACCTGCAACTTTCTCCGAGAAATGTGTGAGATTTTGTATCGCCAAAAGTGCGATACCCTGAGAGGAGAGCTGAAAATCCATGTTGCTCGTTCAACATACGCATTTATGGTACCAGACTTCTCTGGTCTACTAGAACCGGACGAAATTTTTATCCACCTTTCCAGGAATATTGGCCCTTCGGATACAGTGTTCGCTCGATCGGGATGCCCACTTCAGCAAATGGAGATGCTCGTTGCTCGATGCCCTGCTCATTTTGCGAGCGATATTCAAAAAGTGAAAGCTGTCGTGAAAACTAACTTACTTGGACTTCAAGATGTGATTGTCTTTTCGACGAAGGGGTATCCGTCTCTTGCGCAAAAATTATCTGGGGGAGATTACGACGGTGATACGGCTTGGATCTGCTGGGAGAAAGCGATTGTTGAAAACTTTAGAAACGCAGAGGTGCCAGTACAGCCAAAACTGGTTGAAGAGGGCTTTATTGAGAAGGTTTCAACCACTTATGAAGAGCTGGTTGGCGACAAGGCGAGCGATGAGGCAACAACAATATTTCTAAAGAAATCCCTCGAGTTCAACCTTGAACAGAGCATGTTGGGCATATGTACCTCCTTCAAAGATGACTTCGTTTATGCTTATCCTGATCTTCGCTCACCTCGGTTGATTTATCTCGCTACGCTTCTATCATATCTAGTTGACGAAGCAAAACAAGGCTATATCTTCAAAGAATCTCACTGGCAAAGATTCAAAAAGGATGCGTTGACGGGTGTCAAGCTGGCAGTTCCGCTTTATAAGCAGGGAGGTGCCAATAATGATATCATCAGATTCAGTTGTAGACCAGAGAATATTATGGACAGACTGAAATATGTTGCCCAGTGAGTCAATGCAAGACAATATTTGAATACTTTGTTGACCTACCTATGTCTTAATTCTAATATTTATATAGGGAAACAATTGACAAGGTTCTCACGGAATTCCACCAAGATCTTCCCAAAGCTTTATATTGGGATGATGACCTTGCAAAGCTTTCAGACTGGGTCTACAATGAAGCCGGGACAGATCCCGAGTGGCTATCTATCCTGAAAAAGCTGAAAGATGACATCGCAGGCGTAAAAGCACTCTGGGACCACTACAATCGGAAAGACAGGGAAAAGAAACAAAAGGAAGAGGAACGAACCGATTTCGCACTTCAACGAGACGATTGCTTTGAGAAGTTTCGTGCCATCAAGCCAAAGGGAAATACACCTTTGACACGCGTGCTCTTAGGACATTCGCATTCAGGCTTCAGCCAATGGGCATTGGTAAAAGCTTCTGTTATATTCACGAGCTATCGCAGAAGCTATGTCGCGAATTTGGTCTGGTGGGTGGCGGCACCCGAGCTCTGCTTTCTCAAAGCTCAAGCTCGTGGAAGCTTTGCGGTTATGACGCCAGAAATGTATGCAATGCAGAAACCTGATTCTCGATATGTGCGTATGCGGATGGCCGAGATGGAGGGGAGAATTGACGAGGGATCTGTGTTCGGTGATGCCGAGGACGACGTCCTGAATGATGCGGGTGAGGATGAGGAGGACGATGTAATTCTGCTTGATGATTGACTTGATGGTCACTGCGGCCCTTGTCCGTACGATTAACAACCAACTTAGAAACGAGTAAATAATCAGATATGGCACAATGATCAACGAAAGAGGCCAGTACCATAGAGTACAAGACCTCAAAGCGAGGTTATTATCCCTTCTTTTACATCCCTCTTGAGAATACCTACAGGATGAACATCAATTACTAATGTAGAGTCTCAGACAATGGAGATCACCTAGACGCCATCAATTTTAGCCGCATATAGGATAACTTTCATAAGTATTTTGAAAACACTTTCGGTGGTAGTGAGAGATAGTGAAGAGGCACAGACTAATTCAGAAAATAAAAAGTAGACAATCATATATCAAAACTCGATTTTGTTCTCCCATTTCAGCCTGCGGTTACATGTTAGTCCCTCTAAGTAGAATCATGTTCCAAGTGCAGATGATCTTACAAACGTTCTATTAACGTTAATTGTACAGATGTAACTTAACTCCAATGCTAATTTAATGCTAGTTCAGCAATAGTCTAATTAAGTAGTAATATTTCTCTGTGCTAGATGCTCAAGATACGAGTTTAGGCTGCTTTGAAAAACCTAACGACTTTGGCCCACTGTCCATGTATCCTAAACGGGCTTTGATGGAAATATCTCAGACTTGATGCTTCAGATTTAAGGTGGAGTGGAGTGTACACCCGAGATTAAGGCCTGGTCTTCCAGACTTTACATGTATACAACAAAACACTAGCCAATCTTTGGTAATATCTAGAAAATCTGATAAGGCACGTTGTTGGGCTCGGAAAAGAGGCACGGAGAAATGGTTTTGTGCATGTAAATAGTTTGGCTATGTTTATGTGTTCCGTATCATAATCCTATACCCGCCATGGGCCTTGTTCCCAGTTAATTAAACCTCCCTCTCGACCCCAGCGCCTTTTCCTTCATGGTCAAACACGCCTGATACAACCTTACTCTTTCCAACCCTTGCTTTATCAACAGCCCATTCTGCAGTTCGAGCGGCTTTCCATTGCATTATGCCCCGATGTTGACGATGTAGTTGCTTTCTATGATCCTGATAATCCTTTACCTGGGCAATAGCCCCGCGTTTTCCGTCATCAGACGCCTGCCTTTTTTCTACCATATCTTGTGCTTTCTGCTTCACACGCTTAAATGGGTTAGAAGTAGGTTCATGATGATTTTCATCCTCCGAGGACGTATCGCTATCCTTTGTATTGCTCGTAAGTTTGTTTGGTTTTTCATCTCGAGATTGACCAGTCGGCCCACGAAGTTCAGTGTCCGTACTGTCATTCTCGCTATCGTCTGTGAAACCTCCGTCATTATCATCATTCTTTTCAGCGTCAATCTGATCATTTGCTGTGTCAAGAATTTCCATAACATCTCGCATATCAGCAGTTTTAGCTTTCTTTGCGAAGTTTTTATGATAGCCACTTAGACCATTCCAGAACTTCAAGGTTATCTCGATCTCAGCAATGGGCTGTTCACCATCCTCATACCCCTCATATCCAGCACACTTCTCGGCTCGCTTTAAGTTCTCCTTGCCGCCTTTCCAGATAGGAAGTATGATTTTTCGCTCTTCCTCATCGGGAATATTGGACAACCAGAACACAGCAAATGCAGGCGTAGAATCTGGACCAAGAGTTGATTTGCGAAACTCTAGGATAAGAGGCATTGAGTATCTGTTCCGGCATGGAAGAAATAGGGATTCTTTTTCGTGCTTTGGACGCCAGTGCCCTTCGTTTGGCACCATCTTCGCGTGCGACATATTTGATCTAAACTTTATGCGATGTTCCTTCAAGTCTTGGTGCTCGCCTTTCAGTTGAACAGGGGCTTTAATCTCAAGCGTTCCGTATTCCCAAGCCAAAAGCTCCTTGGGCAGCTTTAACTCTACGCTGCGGAATACCATAGATATGCGTGCGCGGCCATATCCGATACCACCTACTAGCCGGTACGTTTCCATAACCTGACTGCGGTTCGCAAAGACCTTAGCCAGTGGTAAGAAGATGATTCCAAGAAGGGCGTCATTCTCTCCTTCTTTGTTGTCTCGAACACCAACCATAACCTCAGCGGTTCTCCAATCGCGAATGAAACGCTCAGTTCCAGCATTGAAGAAAGGTTTGGCGTTCTTGGGCTTGGTCCTAGTCATGAATATCTTCTTATGGTTCAATATTATAGTGCAGTAACTGCTGGGCAAATCTTCAGATTGCTCAGCTTCATCTTCTCGATTTTCTCCATCGTCTTTGTTATGCCGATCACGCTTTTGCAGCGATTCAACCTCCAAGCCTGTAATGTTGTGTATTTGAATAGAAAAGATTCCACTTGGTAAGTTTGAGTCGGGAGGAGAGGCGCAAATAAGCGCATCCTCGTGCTCTTTATAGTCCTGCGCTTTCTGCTGTTTGAGCTCTTTGGTCACATCTTTAGCTGTTGCTTCTCTGAGCTTATTCTCTGATGTCTTCGAAACATGCTCTTTAAGCTGGTCCTTGGTTCTGATCGAGTCGTCTTCGGTTTGCACTTTGAGTTGCTCATCGGTGATTCTGCTCTTCACAAAGTACCCAACGGACCAAGAAATTGTGCCAGGCATATTTTCATGAGGATCATTTCCTACGAAACGATCCTCGCGATCGCACATCTTGTTCTTGGTTTCAGAGCTACTCATCAATTGCTTGAGATCGACCTCCACTCTTCCTAAATCATCGTCTGCGGTGTGTTTGTCCGAGTCCCACAATTGAATTCTAAGCCTTTCATCGGCGTTTAACTCTGCTGGTGTTACCGTAATGTAAGCCCATTCATGCCACACTGGATTCTGCTCGCCTTCGATAATCCTAGTTGAAGACATTGTCTTTCCAAATTTCCCCCAAGAACAAGTGACATAAGAATCGCTCGAACCACTCATGGGTCCAATACCTCCATCTCCCTCCTTGAAGCCCTTGGCGGACTTGATAAGAACCATGAGTACACCTCTTGATACTGTGTCCTTCTTGAAATCGTCGCCAACAAGCATATCCTTAAGATCAAGCGTCAAGCTCTTGGGAGCAACATACTCAGCAAGGGCTGCATCAATGGAGGATTGAACAAAAGAAGAAATTAGAGGCACATCCATCAGGTTTGGAAGATGCTTCGAGAGTGGAACACAAGACATATCCACTCGTGGTTGGCCGAGGAATGTCAGGGTGCAAAGACTGAAAAATGGAGGATCTGGTGTGAGCTGGAGCCGGAGTCTCATGGTTCCAATCATACCCCTCAACTCAACCCAAACTGGTACAAATACTCCGCCTGGGAGATAAAACTTGAGGTAAAGATGAGCGTTCTGGGCTTTTGACTTTATTGACTTCCCAGATGATCGAGCTCGGTACGCGAATGCCAGTTCCATGTTGACAAAGTCTCCTTGTTCAGCCTCCATACCTTCACGCATAGCTTGTTGCTCCTCTTCCTTTTGCTTTTCCTGCTGTGCGTCCTTCTTTTCATTTGGAGTATCGTTCTCATGGTTGATTTTGTTTTCGTGATCTTCTTGTTCGCCTTGACCTGGTGCAGCCCTGTCATTTGCCTCTCTATCATTGCCTTTCTTCAGATTACCATCATCATCTACCGATTGGGATGCTGCTCCTGTAGGAAGCCATCGAATACCGAGAATACGGATGGACTCGCTTCCTTGACCAAGGTCATCAACACTCACCATCTTAATGATTTTCGGTAGACTTGCTTGCATAACATCCTCCAGCATGTCAACGATAGAAGCAAAGAGGTCCGGATTAATCAGAGGCCAGACTGAAGAAAGCAACCCATTCATCCAAGCTACTGATTCTGGTAACTTGCCCTCCGTGTCGTTCAATTCCTGCTCCTCAACCCGTGCAGCATCCCAAACCTCATCATCCCAGATACTCTCGACTTTCTTACCGAGCCAACCCCGAACCAGCCAAGTCAAAGCAAACCCCACGACAGACGCCACCGCAATAGTTACAGCTGAAGTGACATATACTCGAGTTTGTGATCTCACTCCAATAATGAGAAGGACGACTAGTGTTGCAAGAACCGTTATGCTGCTCAGCCCAATTGTAAGTGCAAATTGAAACGTTCGAAGTAACTCTGCCTTTGCGTCTTCGAAATCCGGAGGTGGGAAAACTCTTTGCATTCCATCATAACTGTCTTGAACTTCGTCATTTTCCTCGTTCAGTCGGTCGGTGGATTTCGATGCCCCGCTCAAGCCCGTCGCAGTTCTGGTCGAGGTCCCAGGAGCGGGTTCGTTTTCTGGAGCCCGTTTCAAATCCTTTTCTGTCGAATCTCGAATCACCAGTGGCAGATGCGTAACGGGATCTGTGACTACACGCCCCCCACCATTCCGCTCATTCTTCTTCATTGCCTTACGCTTCTCTTTAGGATCTGAGATTCCAGAGACTTTTTCGGTTGCAGACTGGCCAGGCTTCTCATTGTCTCCCTTGGACTTCTTGTCTTTGTGTCCCGTAGAGCCCGTGGTATCATCTCCCTTGTATTGTCCATCCTCGTTTTCTCTATTATCTGCAGATGGAGCAGCAGGTATGGTTGAGTCGTGTTCGCCAGGCTGACTGTCCGCTTGTGTTGTGTTTCGATTTGCGGTAGGATAGGGGTTTCCTTGTGGTTTCTCCTGGTCTTCGTCCTTAAAAATAGCCTTTACGGAATCGAAGGCCCTCTTGGTTTTTGAGTCATCCTCATCTGAATGTTGTGCATTTTCAGCTGCTTTCTTCTGATCATCAAGCTGGTCCTTATTCTCACGGTACTTCTGAATAGTGGGAATTGGGTGGGATCTCGAGTAGGGAGCTTTGTAGTTCTTGCGGCCAGCCTCCTCTGTGAAGTCTGTCGAAGACATTGTTACAAGCGCTCGAATGTATCAGTGGCTCAGCCAGTGATTCATGTAGGTAGGAGAAAGGAAAGATGGGGGAAAGGGAAATGAATCTGATTGTGTTTAGATATCCATTGATCTACATGGTATTCTTACCATTTGGGTTTGTTTGGAGCTTGGAGTTTGGCATAAAACTTGCCAAAACCACAGCCAAGACCTACGTCAGTCGTGTAATGGGGTTTACAGTGACAATGACCAACAAGTGGCTTGGCAGGCCCCACACGTCAGGGGTTGGGGATGCTCCATTGCGCACTCCATATTTGAACTTTGAATAAATATTACTCGTAATCGCATTTTATGATTCCCATCTCAACTCCCCCGTTAAATGTGGTTATAATTAGATTGATTACGATACAGTGGAAAGTCCCTATATGTGTCAAAACCCTGTTCCTATTGCTATGACCATATTCTTACACGGATGTCTAGATCCTCGAACGGAAACAGACAGCAAACGAGTTAAATCTCGTTTCGGCTGATAACATTTTCAAAAAGTTATTTTGAGTTTTATATTCTAGGTTATTATTAGTCTGGTTGAGTCAGTGTTGTTCTGTATAATAAATAAGTGGGAATTTGATGTACAATATCTAATTCTTAAGTATCGACCGTTGGCAACGTATTTAGTTTTGCCATATCAAATATCGCTTGTTTGATACTAAAGACTAAATTACTACTGATGATTTATGTAAAAAAAACTAAGATACTATTAAAAGAAACTCTGTCCTTAAATAGCTCTTGCAACGCTACTAAGAAGTAAGCGATTGGTATTTATGTCTATACAAAGATGTGTTTCTTATATTTATTAGCAACTAATAGAGGGTAGTTACTATTTCTAGACTTAGGATCAAAGTACATATTAGCAATACTATAACACCAGTAAGTGGTAATGTAAACCCAGGAATAATACTTTTATAATAGAAACTAAAAAATGGTAGCTTATCTAAAAGCAGATTAAGGAAAAACAAGGAAAAACAGAGTTAGTAGCTTAGACAGAGTAAAACATATAGGCGTCTCGGAAGCAGAGATAAAGCTTAGAAATGAATTTTATTTAAAGATGTATTTGCATTTTGCTTTCTGGAAGATTACAATTCCCTACATTTGACATTATTCCTTTTTATACGATTGCGGCATTTCGCAAATATCCCAGCGTTCCCGTTCCTAGGCTGTAACTGGGGGAATCACCTCCGCTAGCTCGCTCTCCCACCCATGAGGGTCTGCCGCAAGTGCCTCTTCGTCCCCCGGCTGGGCTTCAGCACATCTCCAGACGGAAAAGTGGCAAAAGATTGTCCGACCATGGTTCTCTTCATATGTCTGTGTCTGCACCAGCTTTCCAAATTTATTTTCAATCCAGTGATCTTCTGTCAATACCCAGAACCATACCTCAGATGCCGAAGTAGTGTGCGGGTCGGGGGTCTGAAAGTATCTAAGGTATTCTTTCCATGTAGTCCACTTCTTGACTTTACGCGGTATTAAGAGGGCGTTAAATGTTATGCGGCCCATAAGTATAACTGTCGCGCCCTCAAAGGCATATTCAAGAGTAAGGAAGCGCAACAATAATAAGGAATCATCTAAACTTAAGTGCCTTAGTACTAAGCCAGAGTTAAGGGAGACTTGTGGGTTATTATTATTATTATTATTATTATTATTATATGCAGGGAGATTTCGTAGAAATTCTACGCAGGCAGAAGAAGACTGAAATGCCTTTATATCTTCTACCGTATCCCATTCTATGTTATATTACAATGTTATCCAGGACAGGATAAATATAGGCAGATAACACTTACTAATAATAATAGCAGCCTCCTTAAGGCGATCAATTATCCGTCCTAGAAAGACAGGCCACCGGCAGCCATCTACTTCTGCAAGGGGGCCGAGATAGATACGATTATAGTTTACAGGCCATGCCGGCCACTCCTGTTCCTTCGGGAGGTAAAATCGTGTCCAGGTAATTGTTTCTTTTATAAATGGCGGCGCTAATACCTTTGTACAAGCCATAATTAAGAGAGTTCGACAATAGAGGTAAATAGAGGTAAAGGAGAAAGGCGGTATTCTGGGTATGCGTCAATACTTAGCTAGAGATAGAGGATATATAATAATCACCTTTCACTAATCAACTACGAGAGAGTCCAGATAAAACTTGGTCTTGTATGTGCTAGCTCAGAGCAAAGCCAGCTACCCTTATATATAATATATAGGTGTCAGGGCCTTGTATAGGACGTTGGGGAGGGTCACCTTACCCAGTGGTTACCTGTTCGGGTAAAAGGGAGAGGTTGTAAGTCATGGCACTGAAGTGAGATAATATGCTTTGTAATACCCCGCATCGTATTCGATAAGGCTTCGACTGGCCTCCGATATAAAGTGAGGGGAAGCAGAGCTTTGAGAAGGGTAGAGATTAGTTTGTATAAGATTTGACTAGTTGATAAGAATTGATATCTTTGAATACTGTATCACTCTGCCTTTGAAACCTTACAGATAATTTAAGCTTTTGCATATAAATAAAATAATATTTAGATATTATAATCATATTTCTACATTAAGAAAAGAAGATTTATAATTATAACTAAGAACAAAAGCTTCAAAGTTAACTAAAAATATATAATTTAGCTTTCTTACAAACTATATCTATATTTACGAATTCTCGAGCTCTAGGGAACACGTGACCCCCCTAGAGAAGTTGATATAAAAGGAAAACAAGTTTTCCAATAATAATATTATGAGATGCTATTAAGACTACTAAAGCGACCACGTGGTTTTTGTAAGTAATGTCAATATTTTACCTACACAACTGAAGCTTGATCGTTCGACTGGTCTATATTCACAATGCCGAGCATCATCCGAGAGAAGTGAATTGCTCCCCGCCTATCGTACATCCAAGGAAGATAAAACAGGTTAAATCTAATATTTTGTTTTGGATTTTTAGGGCAATTATTGATATAAATTTAATGAGGCACGTAGCTTTTCACCTCGTCGGTATGTCGAAGTGTTCGCAAACCTTTACTAGCTTATAATCGTACAGATTGGCAGCAAATCGAAAATAAGCTCTTCGTGTGAATTCAATCACTCCCACATTCAGTCCAGTTTATTCTTACATCTTGCCTTTGATGGTTCTCACCACCCTATAACATAATATGCATACAGAGTCGCTGATAAGATTGTCAGTCTCTTGATAATACCAAAAGGACCCCTTCAAATCGTCCGATTTGGGACGAGCTACGCTTAGTATTGGCCGATATGACTTTGTATAGGTATTCACAGGCATGTGTACTCGGATGAGTACTGGCATCACATTGAACGAGATTGAGGACATTTCAAGCATGGGTAGTTGTGACAATGCGTACATTCTAGATTTTCGTACAGCAGGATAAATGATGCTATAATTACTAGGTCCGAACATGTCGGCAAGTATATCTAATTATGCGGAGTACACTTGAATAACTTTTGAAAAGGGGTGAGATCTTTTAAATGCTTTTTGAGATTCTTTGTTTAGATGTGCTTGTAATTTCATCCCGGGGGACTATTTGGCACAGAGTTTTCTGAGACGCGTGGCCATAGAGCAACCTCCCGCCCCGTCTCCAAACAGATGGTATATAGCTACGCCGACCTAACGAGCTAGTGTCGAATTTGATAAACTCAAGGGGCAATGAGATGCGAGCTAAATTCTGAGAGCTGTCAGTCCGAAATCTGCCGTCAATGCTTTGGTAGTTGTAAGAATGTGGTTTTTGTTGTTGTTGCGCAAAATTCAACTTCTCTCACCCTTTAAATAAGGCATCTCTCCCTACATATTGTGACTCGGATTTCTGAAGTACTTAGGAAGAGTTCAAAAGAAGTCGGGAAGGTAAAATCTCAAGCTATATTTCAAGTACTTTGGTTTCTCGCCCAAACCCACCTTCCCCCCCCTCTAACTTAGATGAATAGCATAGCTTCTGTTCCAAGTCAACAACGGAAACGGTCAATATCATTGGTGGATTTGTTAGCCTCCATATTACCGAGGAGCAATATCATCCATTCACTGCTCCAACGGCTATTCGCTAGAAGCTCATTATAATGATCTCCCTCGAGTTACTTTCGAAGTATAACCCCGCGCTTCCCCACCACTCCACATGGTCGGAAGCTTTTACCCCGGAGCTTGAGCTGTGATGCATGTACCACTGTCGGGATAGCTGCGAATTCAGTAGGATCGACTTTTTCCATCGCTACGAGTTGTACTGATGGCAAAGGTACAAATTTACTGCGATTTCCTAGAGCTATTCTCTTAGACATCACCACCATTCTCGTCGTTTCAATGGTTCAAGCCTCCTTAATTTCGTGTTTACTCACGTTCTGTGTTGCTCCTGTGTTCGCAATCCTTAATGCAACTGAGGATAGCAAGCAATTGGTACTAGCGAATGATCGTCTTTACGCCGCGGTTAATAAAGCAAACGGTGCTGTCTACTCCCTCACCCTTGACGGCCAGAATCTGTTGGGAACCCCATCAGGAAGCTCCGGCATTGGGCCCTATCTCGATTGTTATTGTACTCCTTCGGGCTTCTATACTCCAGGATCTATTGCTCCCAAGTATCAGCTTATCAAAGATGTCGATTCAACAGGCACTCCCTATGGAGGCATTGTCTTGAGCGAGACCTACCCTCCAACTGGTCAAACGCTAGAGCAATATTGGTTCTTGAGGGAAGGAGAGACAGGACTACATACTTTTAGCAGACTAGTGTACCACAATAAAACCAAGCCATTTCTCAGGAACCTCCAGGAATTCAGAACTTTGTTCAGACCAAACACCAATCTGTGGACGCATCTCGTCACAAACCAACAACATCATGCGCCGCTGCCGTCTAAAAATGCTATTAGCAAGCAAGTTGTTGTGCAAGATGCGACATGGTATCTTGGAAACACCCCGAACGATCCATATGTTCTCCAAGAATCAGATTACTTCACTAAGTATACCTTTGCCGATACATGGAGGGACCATGATGTTCACGGTCTCTATTCAGATGGGACAACGAGCAAAGATAATGCAACCTTTGGATCTTGGCTTGTGATGAACACCCGTGATACGTATTTTGGCGGTCCTTTGCACTCGGATCTGGTCGTTGATGGAATTGTCTACAACTACATTGGTATGATATTATTCTTAATACCACAGATGTAACTGACCAATCCAGTATCCAACCATCATGGAGATGGAACCCCCAATATAACTGACGGCTTTGACCGTACTTTCGGACCTGTAAGTCATCATTATTCAATCTCCAGGCTGTTAACTAACTTTCCACAGCAATATTATTACTTCAATAAAGACTCCCCAGGAACTCCCATGGAAACACTTCGCAAAGACGCAACTCAGTTCTTCGACCCAACCTGGAACACTGCTTTCTATGACTCTATAGCCAAATATGTCCCTAATTACGTGCCCTCGTCTGGTCGTACAACCTGGAAAGCACATGTAGACCTCCCAGAAGGGGCGAAGCGGCCAATTGCAGTACTGGCTCAAAACGGGGTCGATTTTCAGGATAATGTTCTCGATACCACTGCCTACCGTAAGTTTTCATCTGAGAATATGATACAACTACTTTCAGAAGGTAGGCTAATTAATTTACACAGAGTATTGGGCAGAGATTGATCCAGCTACGGGAGACGTTGAGATTCCATCAGTCAAAGCAGGCACCTACAGAATGACCGTGTATGCAGACGGCATCTTTGGGCAGTATACAAAAGACTCCATAGCTGTCATTGCTGGGGAAGTGCACACGACCCACGCTCGATGGCGCGAAGAAACTTCTGGCACAGAGATATTCCGGATAGGTACACCAGACAAATCATCTGGAGAGTACCGGCATGGAAACACCCCGGACCCAACACATCCTTTGCACCCCGCTGAGTATCGAATCTATTGGGCAGCTTATGATTTCCCCACAGACTTTCCCTCGGGCGTAACCTACACGGTTGGCAAAAGTGACCCGGCGAAAGATCTTAATTATGTACACTGGAGTGTTTTTGGCGGATACGCAAATTTCAATCGCAAAGAGCCATACTATGAGAATGTGAATAACTGGACGATACTATTCGATATGTCAACTTTCCAATTTACGAGAAAGCGTGAAGCCACCTTTACTGTGCAGCTTGCTGGTGCTAAAACTGCCGCTGGCAACACGGATGTTTTCAATGCATCCGAGCCGTTTGCTAATCTCCCATACACTGTTGTTGTCAATGGCCATGAATTACAACCCTGGATTATCCCGTGAGTGCAATTTATTTTCTGACAATCAAGATGCGGAAAATATACGAGGCTAATTACAAGATAGATATTACCACAGTAGCTCCTGCGCTGTCCGTTCTGAAGTCATTTGCTACAACATTGACCACAAATTCAAGTTCGATCCGAAGTTTTTTGTCGCAGGCACCAACGAGATCATTCTGAGTCTTCCTCCAAATGCCACTGACTATGAAAGTGCGGTCCTACCACGTAGCGTATATGTGCAATATGATGCGCTCCGTTTGGAGGTGGTGTGACATGTGTAATATTTCTAGATAATTAGTGTCCACTATATAGAAGTACATATAAATAATAAATATTCTCCCCAACATATATTTTCGCTTCTATCTTGAATGTTCATGACACGGAGACTTGATCTCATGATTTTGAGGCGTCTGCAATGTATGGCAAGCTCTTGAAGCTCTAATGTAGCGAAACCCCTGCATTAAGCGAGGTAGGTAAAAACAAAGAATTGCTGGAGGAGAGGATTGATCTTGGTATAAATTGGAAAGCAACAGATTGATGTTCATATCAAAAATAATACATTATATTTAGATTATTGCTCTGATATGCCACGTCTGAGAATTCCATAATGCAGAAAAAATTGAATCTGTGATGCTTCTTGGCGGTCATTATTCATTTATACAATGAATAACTTATTCACTAGCTTAACCTTATTCGGGTTTAGCGTTTCGAGTTTTTCTATACTTAACATTGCTGTTTTTGGATTTCTTTTTAACCACACAACAATTTCAAACTTTGCTACGCTCTACAACGTTCCGAACTCTTGCTGTACAGCTCTCTTTGAACAAGCTCTCCAAATCTCTGCCCCTAACTGCTAGACAGTCATCAACATGTCTGATTCTCAGGAAATACCGATTCAAGCTACTCTAGAGTCAGTTGTTACCCTCACTCAAGCTAGATTGGGAGCAGCACTACAACCACCACCATGTAGCAGCCAATATTATTCTATGATCGATCTAAGCGAAGTTAGCCACACACCTGGTGCCCGCCTTATGGAATCTCCCACCTCAGCTTCAACAATTAGTAGACTTCCTCCTATTGGTCGCAACCCCTTCAGTTCTCAAGAAGGATATCATATCCCCTTCCCCTTGGCCAAACCGCCCACCAAGCTCCATCCACAACAGGCATGCTACAATTTGCAGAAAATCCATCCCCTCCAGTTAAGACAGATGCTCGTTTTGACGAAGGCCGCTCAAAGACCAATCATGCCTGTGGTCAGTGCCGCGTTGGAAAAAGGATATTCGGTGGACGACAGCCTATCTGCGAGAGATGTGAAGAACAGAAGCTCCAGTGCTCCTACGCCAATGCACCAAGAAAGCGTGGCCAACTCAGCGGCTACCACGGAGGCATGCAGAAGTTGCTAGGACTTGTCATCAGAAGCGGCATAGGCGGCGAGCTCAAGAGGTTGTGGGATGAGGAAATGGGAACTCCTGAGCGCAAGCAAGAGTTGTCAGGATCTGGAACAAGGATACGAAGGAGAACGACCTGGAAATGAGTGGAGAGGCTCCGAGATGCACAATGCCTTGCGGGAATTCTTGGAGGAGGGTGTGGTCACTTTACCACGTAGATCGGATTGAAATACTATATCTTAGAGTAATCGTATCTAAAATTGCATTGCTTTAACACGTTGCAAGACCGCATACGTACTTTATTTATACTTTAAACCAACGTAGTAAGGTAAAACAGTAAGAATAGTTTTTGTTGGCCTGCTCTGGACAAAAAGCACTTGGCAGTGGTATAGAAGGGGGCATCTATTAAATTAAGAGTGTCAGTATCACTTGATTCACTCTGAATGCATGGATACCTGTATATAGCCGTTTAACTGATATCCCCTGGATCAACCAGAGACAACCTTAGATACACTAGATAATATACGTTGATTCATATTGATATAACTATCTCATCTCATACCTCGGTGCCCTTCATACATGAAACAATAAAGAGAACATAGAATCAAGCCGCGGAATTGTTTCAGCGAGATTAGTTCTGTAATAGACAATATTCCTGATTTGGTGCCCTGCCTACTTCTAAGACTGTAATTAGAATGAGGTATGGGAGCTTTAGACTTTCTATTATTGTACTTTATGTCAATATACGCCTTCTCACTTTTTCGGTTGTAGGTTCTTATAGCTTGTTATGAATATAGTTCTAGTACTGCTTAATCTTCACTGTGTCTCACATACATTTTCAGGATAGCTATTTGTTATTACCTTTATAACATATTTTGTTTTACGACTAGTCCGAACGTGGGCTTCTTTGCGCTTCTTTGTTAAGCGAAAACTAAGACCACACTCGGATACGGTACTGTGAGGGTGATTAACGATCCGGAGGTGGACTAGCCTTCTATGTCTTAGTATGTGAGTTAGATATTATTCCTCAGAGCAACATATAATAGGTCTTAGGGAACCAACACTTGCCACTCTACAATCAAGATCTCTGCCTCTCAATAAGAAGAGAAATGCCCTCACTTACTTCCGTTCATCGACAAGATGACATCTCCAGTATAACACCACTATTGCCGCCCCAATCCGCAGCTCCGAATATATCCTCAAGATTTATCACGACCTTTCGGCTTCCTTGCTGCGCTGTTGTTCTTTACTTTTGCAGCAGCTATATCTTTGCTCTCCCATTCGCCATGGCATACACCTTGCTCTGGACTCTGGGGTCCCTAATATTAGATACCCATCAACTCTTATTTAAATGGACTTTCTTCGAGCTTCTTTCCAAGCTTTGGTTCCTCTTTTTTATACTTGGCAACTGCATAGAGGTACTCACGTACGCTGGATGGCTTCTGCTAAAAGTCATAAGGAAGCGGGAGGATAGTGGCGACCAGAAGTACAGGATCCTGGCGAGAAGGGTTTGGCAGGCAGCATCTATTACTGTTAGTTGGAGCATGGAGAAATACATTGGTCTTCTGTACCAAATTGGGAGAATCCCGGGAGAGACTAAACGGGCGTGGACCGCTCAGGTTGACTAGACTTCCACCCTACATACATCAACAAATTTTGTCGTATAGTCTTGCCTTACTATATTTCTGCGCAGGAATAGGGATGGTAAAGGCAGTAAAGGCAGTCATCTTGTGGCTTTGCGGGCTTTGGGCACCCTTCTGAAGAGGATAAATATCTGGTAGCCAATATGATAGGCCTCATGGCTCATGCTGGGTGCGTGTCTTAGTGCGTACCGTATGAAAAAAAGATTCTAAGGCTAATAATAATAATAAGACTTTGTCAATGACCAGATGTTAGCTGATATCAGTGTTAATGGCAGTTCCCCGTTATTCTTCTTTCTTTCCTTCCGTGGCGGGAACCTGACGGTGCCTGCCTTCTCAGTGAAGAAAGAAACAGCCGCCGGTGTAACGTTTAAATATTGGGTCATCTCTCTTCTTCTTCTCCTCTTCTCTTCTTCTCCTTGCGATCTCAAATAGCACAATGGTTCTCAAATTATTTCTATCTTTTGGCCGCAGGCTTAGGAAACCTGTGTAGCCAAGTGAGGGATGTTATTGAAGAAGGGTACTTTGTGAGGATGTGGCAAAAGTTTGCAAAGACCGAGTTGGAATTCCTGCTCCTTTGGGGCAGGATGACAGCTTCGGTTCCGAGCTCACATGCGTCGAACTCAAACGTGGTTTAATCTAAGCAGCGTCCTACTGTTTAGAATGACCACGGCATACACCTAGATGCACACGCTAAGCAGAGAGGGAGGTCGAGGGTGGGAGGATAGGCCAACCCCCGGGCGTATTACCATATGTGCTTTGTCGTGTTGGTGCTTGGGTGTGATGCTCTGGTGTAGAGAAAATGAGTTAGAGGACGCTAGCTTTGCTGATATTTTCTGACTCGGAGGAGTCTCTTTGGGTGCCAATCCGAATTTCAAGACTATACACAGTACTGACTGCTGACGAAGATTTCACTTAGGATTTATGCCACACTCATCGACTGTATGTAATATAGACGCTACAGGTATCAGCTTACCACTTAGAAGACAGCGATGCGCATTCTACTATTCGCTACGCACCAGAGCTGATCTATCACGTTACGGCACCACAAAAGACATCTCCTACGGCAGGTGCTCACTCCGCCCTCCGATGCCTTTGCTGCAGCTATGCACATCAGTACTTATCTCATCGGCAAAATATATCGATATACACTCAGCTAGGATTGATCAACGCTACTGCAAAACCTATTCTCCATTCAACAGCTTACTTTTCCTGCCATTCTGTCGGGTATCAAGCACTACGCCGAAACCAGAACCACAACAAAATCACAGAGATGTTGTCGCTTCCAAAGATTTACTGTTTTCGATGTTCTACAACTCGAATTTCTGTCCTTGTTGGGTATTCTGCCAATTCTGGAGATTATTCAACTCTAAGTCGTTTGGGCGCTCTGGACTTGAAACAGACGTAAGTGATACGTTTGATTAGTCAAGCCCATATAGCGACCACCGAACTAATAGCTCCTTTCTAAATAGTAGCCGATACCTCCCACTTAGACTTTCGGCGGTACTCGAATAGACAACCACTTGCTCGCAGACCACTTCCCTGTCAATACGAACCTGTTACTAGCCTATAGACTTTGCTGCACCTTTGCCCCAAAGATACAAAGGAGAACAACATCGAAAAGGAGAGGAGAGGTTCCGAGATATACAAAAGCTTAGGTGATTTCTTGGAGGCAGGTATGTTAAATTTAACCCCTGTATTTGGTATATTACTTACTAATTACCTATAGTGTAGTATGATTATAAGCTTGCTCTGCCAAAGAAAGCCCAAAAGCCTTCCCAGAACACCAGGTAAACCATTCCATTCGATTCTTTCATCGGTGATAATAAGCCCTTACAACCTTCTCTAGTGCTTCGAGTATCCCAATTAGAACTCTTTGCCGACTAATGGGCGTTAATACCACGAGTTCTATTGGAGACGATCTGCGAAGATCCTAGGCTTCTGGAGAAAGTAGTCCGGCGATGTATGAGACTTGAAACATTTTCGTGCACAAGGAGAGCTGGCTAAAGAAAAGCGAACGAGGAGAATTAAGAAGAAGCGAAATATTTAAGAGAGATTAATGAGGACCTGGCTTTGTCGAAGAAAGATACGTTCAGGTTAAGAACCAGATTTTCGTCAGAAACAATGAAAGGTGTGGTGTGGTAACGAAAGTCAATGTTAATATCAGGATCACTGATTCTGGAACAGGGGTTTGGAGGGGCAGAGAACATGCAATTTTGCGAACATATAAGAAAATATCAAGGAAGGAGTTATAGGAAATAGGAAGAGAGAATACAATGAATTGGTTACTGCGAAATGCCGTGGATGATCTCTAATATGCTAATGAAAATAGATGGGACAGAATGGAATTCTCTTCTATGTACTGATCTTGACAGGTTTGGGACGGATACAAAGCTCTCTCGAACCTATCATGTTAAAGTTTGAAGCCAGTGACCATGGTCTGATATGACCGATCAAGATATCGGTTCGAGAGAATGACACTCCTCGTGGATTTAACATAAGTAGATATCTAATAGCTCCATCTTTGTTGGAAAGGGGAAGCCCTAAAATAGGCGAACCAATCGTCCATATTATCACAGCCCGTGATGGTACAGTAAGCTTTATTCGCCAAGGAAGTACAGTATGCAGGGCTGAGAATGACGCAGGAAGGTATTTTGCTTCATGGAAAATAAAAAAAGAGAACGAAAAAGAATTCCTGAGCTTATGCCTCATATAGATTGAAATACATCGTATGCAATAGATGTTTAATAGATGGATGCAGGGTCAGATGTATAGGTTGCGGAGTCTAAGATCTAAGCATTGTAGTATACAGAGTGATCATATTGTACTGTACTGTACTTGCGTGCCAGGAGGGTCACATTACCCTCCTTATCTGGAGCATCACTGACCTGCGACTTTAAAGCATCTTCTGACCTTACCGTTGCTATTAATGTGTTCGGATTTTGGCAGGCTTTTTGACCTCGAGGGGTTTCTACTGTGGATCTGCCTACTTCTCGTGTTGTCCGAGCCCATACCCCAACATCAACAATTACCTACCTGAGCTTGTGTTAACAATATACTTATGCCTCATCAATGTAAATAAACTACATCAGCATGTCTTCATCAAGACCCTCCTCATCCGCCGGTCCCTCTGAGCGCAATTCTTCCGAACGGAGTTCAACTCTGCCATACCAACCTACAGCGAAGAGCCCTCTGCATATGTCGGAAAGCGCGGTACGTGTTTGGAAACCTAGAGCCTCTGGCCGAGTCTGTCGTGATTGAATAGCTACTAATTCAAGCCCCCCAGACGATTTCTCCCGACTATATATCCGGCACACATGACGGCCACGATGACGAAGGTAGGACGAGCAGCACTGGCCCCAGTCCGCGCACTCCCTACACCAACCCCGAGGACCCTGCGGAAATCGCCAAACTGCCAACACTTCATGAATCCGAGGCCAAAGGATTCAGCGAAAGAACACCTCTCCTTGGGACGTCGAGGCCTAGCAGCATAACTGGGTTTGGAGGGACCGGAACCAGAACCCCGAGAAGTTTTGCGAGTAGAGAATCAGAAGGGGGATTCTTTGACGGTGTAAGACACTCTGTTGGTATTGGAAATGGGAGAAATACGCGAAGAAGTACGACGTATAGATTGGCAGAAGAGGCGGGTATCACCAATAGATGGCAAATGTAGGAAGACACCTTACTTTTATGGCGGGGGAAAGTGCTAATTGGATTGTTCTAGGTACCTTTCCTACTATATACCGTTCCTCGGATGGATTCGACAATACAGATGGGTACATTTGCAAGGCGACCTTGTCGCTGCCCTCACCATGGCCTCATTCTACCTCCCAATGGCACTGTCATATGCGGCAAATTTGGCTCATGTTCCTCCGATCAATGGCCTATACTCGTTTGTTTTCAACCCACTCATATATGCAATCCTGGGAAGCTGTCCGCAGATGGTGGTTGGGCCAGAGGCAGCCGGAAGTCTTCTGGTTGGAAGCGTAGTCAGGTCGAGCGTAGACGGTGGCGAGACCGGAGAAGAAGATGATGAGATGCATGCTAGGGTTGCTGGAATCGTTACAGGTCTTGCCGGGGCAATCATTCTTATAGCTGGATTAGGCCGCTTGGGATTTTTGGACAGCGTATTAAGCAAACCTTTCCTCAGAGGATTCATCTCGGCTATTGGCTTTGTTATTGTGGCTGATCAACTTATCCCCGAGATGGGTCTTGCAGACCTCGCAGAAGAAGCTGGAGTCAGTCATGGTAGTAGTGTTGACAAGCTTCGATTTCTGTTCAGCAACGCAGACAAAGCGCATCTCCTGACTTGTGTTGTCGCTGGAGTTAGTTTCGTGGTAATCATGGTGTTTAGGTATGTTTTGTCCCATTCTAGTCTGGAGGTAAATCTAACTTTAATGTAGAGAGGGCAAGAAACATATACAGCCTCGATATCCCAAAATAGCCTATCTTCCAGACCGTTTCCTTATAGTTGTACTTTCAGCTATCTTGACATGGCAACTAGGGTGGGACAAGAAAGGTCTTGAGGTTTTAGGCGAGGTCAAGTCAGCAGGAGGGCAGCTACTTCCCGTCCATTGGCCATTTCGAGCTCAAAATATGCGCAAAATCAAAGAAGCCATGAGTACCTCATTTCTAGTTGCTCTACTTGGATTCTTTGAATCTTCTGTAGCCGCTAAGAGTCTCGGTGGAAGTGGAGCGCAAGGAAAGAATGATATTCAGGGCATTCAGCTCAGCGCAAACAGAGAGCTAGTAGCATTGGGGACTGCTAACTTGGTCGGATCATTGTTTGGAGCTTTGCCTGCATTTGGCGGTTATGGAAGGAGTAAAGTGAATGCAAGTACGGGTGGAAAGACGCCTATGAGCAGTGTATTTCTCAGTGCCATTACGCTTCTCTGTGTGGCATACCTGCTTCCAGCATTTCACTATCTACCAGTTAGTTCCACCCCTCATTTATATTGTCTATGCTAACTCGGTGTAGAAAGCAGTTCTATCCTCTATGATAACAGTTGTGGCTTGGTCCCTCATCGAAGAAGCCCCCCACGATATTGCCTTCTTCATCAAGATTCGAGGCTGGTCCGAGCTATCCCTTATGACCATCATATTTCTTGCAACAATCTTCTATTCTCTCACCCTTGGAATGGCTATTGGTGTTGGTCTTTCCTTGTTGTCTGTCATCAAGCACTCTACTCAACCCCGAATCCAAATTTTAGGTCGAATCCCAGGCACAAACAAATTTTCCAATGCAGAGGATGAAAACAACCCTATTGAAAACATCGAAGGTTGTCTGATCGTGAAGATCCCTGAGCCCTTGACATTTGCAAATACGGGCCTGCTCAAGAACCGTCTCAGAAGGCTGGAAATACACGGGACGTCGAAAGCACATCCTGCGCTACCACGAATTAGATCAGAGGAGCACAACAAAACAATAATATTCGACATTGGGGGCGTCACTGAACTTGATGGCAGCGGGACGCAAGTTCTAGAAGAGATCGTTCGATCCTATAGAGATCGTCATGCCGAAGTGTATTTCGCAAAGAGCCCGTCCCCAGGAAGCGAACTGTATCAACTATTCGAACGTAGTGGTATTGTGGACATGGTTGGCGGTCCAAGTCACTTCGTCAAGTATGTGGATGAAGCATTGAGGCTCGCTGGTGCAGAAAATGGAGCAGACGCATATCCGAATGCCTCAGGTGATGAGGGGGGTGGTGGTTGAGATTGCTCAAACAAATGCAGATGCGGAACGAGTCTGGGAAAAGTGTGGCTATTTGCCTGAGCGTGCATATAGAAGGCGTTTTGTATAACGGACGGATGCATTTGGATTTCTCATGCTCTTTTTTGACCCAGCGATATTGTTAGTGCACTAGTATTTGTATAGAGGGGAAGCAAATAATTGATATCTAAATTATCGGGTGTAAGTTTTCCTAAGCCTATATTGCTAATTGTATATAACTACTAGATCTGTTTGGAATTTGATTGACTTGAACTGGAAATATAGTCGCTGGTGCTGCGTATTCATGCTCGGCAAGTTGGCTTATCCTCAAAGCGGACGATGTGTTTTAGCTTGGTTATACACCTTGCGATCGGTTGCACAAACTTGACACAAGAACATTCTAGAATTGGTAAATAGTTCTCGTCATTGGAAGCAAATTGAAATAATAAGTCACAATCATGCAGCATTAATTACCCGATTTTACTCAATACCGAGTCAATTACAGAGGAAGGCTGATGAGTCTTTCTTGCTCTAGATGGGGAAACGAGCACAACTTTCAACATCTCACACTTTGAATTCGGTTGCGCTGTAAGGAGTTTCCCCGCTTGGAAATCTCTATGAGGTCACTGGTTATACCCATCAGGGAGTCACCGCGGATGAAGTGTCGTCCAACTCCTCAGTTCGCATCAAGTCAGACCTGTCTATTTCCTTCTAGGCTCTCAATCTCACCATTCAATGACATTATTCGCTCATGTCAGCTTCAGATCTTGCAACTCATCCAGCGATTTGCAAGGAAAAAGCATATTGCAAGATATATAACAAGCTTCATTGAGGCTATTCATTGAATGGCCAATACCAGACAGCACGTCTAAAGCGCCTAATTCATTTGAAGGCAAACTCATCAAACGTCAATCACTTCTTAATTAGTCCTCAAGCCTTATTCCGCTTCCCCAGCTAGGCTCATGTGCTGCCATGGAAGACGATCAAAAACTTTTGCCTTTTCAAATCCACCAATTCCAGTTTCAGACCATCGCCAATCCAAGCGGAACCAAGGTCCAGGATAGATCTTCTCTTTGCTTTTTTTCACAATCATCCTGAAAGTTCTCTTGTCTTTCTTTTCTTTTTTCAAAAGCCTGCTCCATGTCTCCGAGGAGCCTCTACGGGTTGATGGTCTGTACATATGTGCTTGTTTTTCTGCAATGCGGGTTTTGCACCATAGTTGTGACGAATTTTGTTTCGACACGCATCAATAGTTCGGTCACATAATACAGAAGAATCATTGGACTTTGGAGAGATCTCTGGTCTCGAGCACTCTGGTTTCGAGCAATCGCTCGTCTACAGGCAAGTCAGAAGACGCCATTCCTTTTGCCTGGCTAGGGTTAATTATGACTTATGTTAACCGAAACTTTGTCAGTGCTTGTTTTCAATTTATTAGGAATATTGCACTCATATTTATGGCCCCAAAATACCAGATCGTTGCGAATGGTCAAGTGTTTTATTAGCCTATTTCGGTTAAGGTTTGCTAATGCGTTGGAGTATATGCAAGACGTTGAATGTCACAGAAGACCAAAGTCCGGTACCACAAAAGCTTGTTCCCCGCGGGATATTCAGGAACCTGGCATCATTCTGGGGGAAATCTGGACAAATTGCATAAGGTGTAGCGTTCACCAATCACCACGCTTGTACAAATCCTTTGCCGGAGTGGCAAGAGTAATACACCACTATTGGCTTTTCAATTGAGTGCCGGACTAGGATCTGGTCGAAACAGTTTGATTGCCTTTGACGCAACGGTGCGTTTAAGCATGATATTATGCTAGCTCTTACTGGTGGCCAAGCGATTTGGTGGAAGATTCCAGACTCCTGGGAGGGCTTATATGCCTCTTGTATAATGTCCGCCGGTATTGTGCAATCGTTACTATCACTTGTTTAATATGGCTGAAATATCGAAAGTGTAGGAAGCAAAACCGGCTCTGAGTCCCGGATCATGAAGTCTGGGGTTTTCTCACCAGCATCATAACTTCTCGGAACGTGTTGCGCGAGTTCAATGATGCCATTCACCATCGCCAGAGCTTTCGCATCTCCGCCAGGTGTTTCGGATGAATGGTTTGACTGGATTTCCCCCTCCCATCTTTTTCATCTGTAATTCATCCAGAGTGAGTTTGTGATGCTCAGGTTCTACCATTATTATGCCGCGTCATCAATCTAAGATCCCCCCGCGGAGAATGGCTCTGATATCCCAACCTTTCGTGCGATGAGAGTGAATATATATAGATGGCTCCGTGCCTCTGTCAAGTTGTAGCAGGCAAGTACACTCACTCCAATTCAGAAACAATCACTTCGAGAACCATCCATTCCAATACTCCAGCATGTATATCAAAGCTTCCGTCCTTGCGGTCTTGTTCACCGCTGGGTATGTATTCCAACCTACTTTCCAGGCTGCCTTACTAACATTCACAGTCTTGTGAGCGCTGCTCCTGTGGCCCAAGTACCTACCTTCACGGGGACTTTCCCAGCTCCACCAAGTGGTATTCCCACAGGTGCTCCACCAGGACCACCAGGTGGCTTTCCTACAGGTGGCTTTCCTACAGGTGGTTTTCCTACAGGTGGCTTTCCTACAGGTGGTTTTCCTACAGGCGGCGTTCCTACAGGCGGCTTTCCAACCGGCCTCCCACCAATGCCAACAGGCGGCGCTCCTCCAACCGGCCTTCCACCGTTTCCAAGCTTCACGGGAACCTTCCCAGCACCACCCGCGCCGACCGGCATCGCATAGATCGGCGATCTATGCTGCTTGCCGGAGCACTTGCGGCACAGAGATCGGATGGTATCCGCGGCTTTTTCGTTTCTTGACGGTGACCTTTGAGAAGATGTCCGGAGCTTGGCCTCTGGGTCTTTGGTATGTTTGGATTTGATGGGGGCCAAACATATAAGGGAGTTTCTTTTGTAGATAGTTTTGTGAATGGGAAATAAACTTGTTATTGCTTCATTCTTCTCTACACTGCAATTTCTTTTTTTGTGGACTTGATGAAGTGTGAACATGTGAACATGTGATGTTCGTTATATTTTAAATATAGACTTCCCGTTGTTGTGAGGTGTATTCGATATTAAAAGCTTCTATAGTTGATACAAAGCTTTAGAAGGATTAGTGAAAGCTAAGCGACGAGTATAAATCTAGGTAGGCATATGTAAGCCAGAGCAAAATTAATAGAAAGTGTCAGCTGCAAAAGTGAGCTGGTCAAAATTTGACTAGAACGAAACAGACAATGCAAACCACGTATTTTCTAGAAATTCTTTTTATTACTCCAAGAAATGCTATGCCATGCAGTCGCCTCAACTCCAATATACACTAGCCAAAGCGACCATCTACTTAGAATACTTCCCCCTCTTGCCACCACCAGCACCACTGTCTGGATCCGCTCTGCGTTTCTTGCCTTCGTTGCGCCAATACTCTTTGCTTTCCTTCTTCTCCCGCTCGCCCCTCTTTTCGGCATTCTCCTCGACTTTCTTACGATACACAACCCGCTTCTCCTCCTTTGCAGCGCGTCTCTTGGCCACCTTCTCGTTGCGAACGGTCATGATCTTCTGCATCAAATCCCTAGCCTTCTTCTCCTCGCCGCCAACAACCACCGCTCGTTTCTGCATGTACGTCTGCTCCTTCTGCTTCTTCATCTGCACGATCTGCGACTTGAAAGGTAGCTCCGCAGCGAGCGCTCTCGGGACGCGCAGAGGGTTGAAATGACTCGTCACA
>Ga0247734_1000409_pt1 | contig 38117 bp, 31 predicted proteins | sample UWRJL103311B2_FD_180933 | JGI IMG/M metagenome (GOLD analysis project Ga0247734, IMG submission 180933) | Plant litter microbial communities from Arlington Agricultural Research Station in Wisconsin, United States - UWRJ-L103-311B-2 | ecosystem: Environmental > Terrestrial > Plant litter >...
GGTTCTCGATTTCATATAGTCATCCAGCTTGGCACGGCTCATAGGTATTTTGCCAGGGTTCTTATCCAGCCATTTCAAAAAAGCCTCCTTGATTGGGTCTGTCCACTGGTTATCAATTTCCCCTGTCGAGTATTTACCTTCTTTCAGCATCTGAATGCCAAAAGTATCACGGAGCCCGATGAACTCTGCTGTAAGGATTACCTTCTCTGCCAGGTGGGCAGGAATAAAAATTACCCCTTCGCTCTTAGCCAGTACCAAATCACCTGGCATAACGATGGCCCTTCCAATGCGGATCGGTGTATTCAGTCCTGTTAATACCACGTCTTTAAGGTATGAGGGATCCCAGTCGCGCACAAAAGCATTAAAACCTTTAATCGCACGCAAGCCATCGAGGTCCCTGCTCGATGCATTAAATATTACTCCATTACCAGATTTTGCAAAAATTGAGTTGCCCAGGTTATCGCCCATCAGCGTACCCTCAGCAATTTTACCAAATCCATCGGCTACATACACATCGCCTTTGGCCAGCATATCTATTGCCCATGAATTTGTATTTCCCTTTCTTCCTTCTTTTAATCCACGGGCCTTGATATTCTTTTCCAGATCAGGCCGTGAAGGCATATAGGCAGCCGTAAGTGCCCTGCCTACAATTGGCACATCATCATGTATCATTTTCCAGCCGCCATCAAACTGGCAGTGAAAGCCTTCGTTGTTCAGGATAGTCCATGCCTCCTCAATGCCAACATGTTTCGCTCTTTCCAGCAGTTCATCTGAAAGTTTTGGTCGGCCATCAGGGAAACGTTCTCCCTTCCAGTCGGAGGTAAGGTAAATCAGTTCTTCTTTTGGAATGGATTGCGCAACTGCAATACTACCAACAGATGATGATACTGTTAGTGCCAGGGCTGCCCCTAAAGTAAATATGGCCTTCGATTTTAAATTCATAGTTTATACGTTTATCAAGCGCTGTTTTTTGTGCCTAGTGTTCACTGTGACCGGCAACTGCAGTTGGATCTGCAATACCATTCAGGTCGTACACTACTTTACCATCCCTGATAGTTAGCTCACATTCAAATTTTTGCGTTCCTTTCATTTTGTAACCAGTATAGTCAAAAAATCCAAAGTTACCCTTACGGATATTAAATACAGTAACATCTGCTCCTGAACCTTCAGAAAGATTACCAAGTTCTTCCCTTTGGATTGCCTGTGCAGGTGCCCATGTAGAGGCTTTGATCACGTCTTTCAATGGCATTCCCATTACTAAAAACTTAGACATTACACTCATCATATCCTTCATCGCGTTGTTCATGCTACCAGTATGGATATCAGTACTCAGCGTATTAGGATAGAAACCTTCCTTCAATGCCGGAATGGCTTGTGAATAGGCAAAGCTGATCCCACCGTAACCAACATCAAATATAATCCCTTTTTTGCGGGCAGTATAGAAAAATGGTTTCACTTTTCCGGTAGATTTATCAATCATTTCTTCCCTTGAAGGGGCAAGTGCACCAAAACAGTGGGTAAAAATATCACCCTTTCTCAAGTGTGTAGTAAACAATTCTTCCAATGAAAGTGCTGGCTGGGCACCGCCGAAATCTATCATCACTGGAATATTGGAAGCTTTACCGGCCGCCACAGCATGGTCCACAGCCGTCCACTCATGTCCTTCAAAATGTGCCACTTTAATACCCACAATAGTTTTCTTATTGTTGTTAGCTACCAGTGCAATCATTTTGGAAGTCATATCAGTAGTGTCCTGCTCATAAGCTCCGCCGCGCATACCTTCACCTACTACGTTTAGCATCGCCAAAACACGGGTTTTTGAACGGTCTATCACGTTGGCTTTAAACTTAGGAAAGCTTTTCCAGCCAGAACTGCCGGCATCAACAACTGTGGTTACCCCTACCCTGAAAGTAAATCCGTCAGGATTCAGCGCATCAAAACCATCACTCAAATAATGGTCTGGTGTAGTACCCTGAAAGTTATGCGAATGCATATCAATTAGTCCAGGACTAACATACAGGCCTTTTGCGTCAACCACCTGTCCTGCGCCGCTTGTACTGATTGATTCTGCAACCTTTACTATTTTACCGTCCATGATGGCCACATCCATCACCTTGTCTATATTATTTTTAGCGTCTATAACATGACCCCCTTTAATGACGATACTGTAATGCTGCGCCTGCAGGTTAAAACTTAACATGCAGATTGCTGTAGTGCAAAAAATGAAAATTTTCTTCATTAGAATGATTTGTTTGATAAGATCTTAATTCAACCGTAATGAGAGCGGGATTAAGCTATGCGGATATTTTCTGTGTTTAAAGCAGCAGGGCCATTAAAGGCCCTGCTGTGAAAAATCCGGGAATATGATTTGTTATTCTATTGTTTGTCCCACCAGATGCGGGTCATTAATTCATCAGCGCCCTGGCGTGCCACGGCAGCTTTGTAGTTTTCAGGATTTAAATTTTGCTCGATTAAAGGATAGAGCATTCTTCTGAAAATCTGTCCACCCGTTGCATTACCCACATAGTTGTTAGGTACTAATGCAGGGTATCCTGTGCGACGGTAAGTAGCAAATACTTCTTGTGAATTTGGATATACGCCAACCCAGAATTCATTATAGATTTGCTGCATCTGGCCGGCCGTAGAAGCGCCCGTGTTTAGTTTATGGTATTTGATATACGTATCAATCTGGTTTGCAGTAATAGTTCCTGCAGTTCCGAACAATGCCCATTGCTGCATAGATGCCCTGATACCATTTTCATACATTACACTTACAGAAGCACCTGTATACCAGCCGCGCAAGGCAGCCTCGGCCAGCAGGAAATTAGTCTCTGCATTGGTCAATAGAAGGTATGGGCTGTTTAGCTGTAAGATTGTTGCCTGGTTAGGTTCAGAATAAGTAATAAAGTCTGCTGGTTTTGCCCCTAAAGTGGCCGACATGCCTTTTTGAATAGCCATTGAAGTATCTGCTTTGCCATTTACATAAACGACAGAAAGCACGCCTAATCTCGGATCTTTGTTGGCTTTCAATGAATTGATAAATACATCCTGGAATTTTCCTCCCTCAGGATTGCTGAAACCAGGAACAGAGCTTGCAGAAACCACATAATCAGAATTCAGCATATTAAAAGCCAAAGGATTTTTATTGATATCCTGTCCTGCAGATACATAACCTGAAACTTTGGCGATATCTGCATTGTCAAGGATCACGCCACCGGCAATAGCTTTTTTAGCCCAGCTTTCTGCTCCTGCCACATCAACTTTGGTCATGCGCATTGCCGTCCTGAGCATCAGTGAATAGGCAAACTTTTTCCATTGCGTTACATTACCACCATAAATCAAATCCGCGGCAGCAAAAGTTGGTTGTGCCGCATTAAGGCTTGTTGCCGCTTCATCCAGTTCTTTTAAAATATCGGCATATATGCTTTGCTGCGAATCATAAACCGGTTTATATACTGCTTCTGTATATCCTTTACCTGCTTGTGTATATGGAATATCTCCGTACAAATCTGTAAGGCGGCTAAATATATAGGCTTTCCAAATCCGGGAAGTAGCCAGCAGATTGATTTGTGACGGATCATCTTTTACTGCATTGATTACCGAAACAATCTCATTCACTTCCTTTGGATACCCGTTTGTAAATGCAGCGTATGTTTGATTACTCTGACTTAAAACATACTTGGCACCGAAACCGGCAACATCATTGAAACTAGTAGTATATTGCATTGTTCCCTGCAGTAGTACCAATGCGTTAGCTGCGCCATCAAGCTCAGCTTTGGTAAATGTAAACTGAGGATTTACTACAGGAGAGGCATTTGGGTTGGTGTTCATCTCCTGAAAGCCTTTGGTACAGGACTGTAGGGCCAGACAGGATAGAACAGCAAGAGTGATTTTAGAAAAATGTCTTTTCATATCTTTATTCGTTATTAGAATTTAACCATAAGATTTAAACCAATTGTTCTGGTTCTTGGTAAGCCGATAGATTCAAATCCCTGACTTGTTCCGTTGCTAAAGCTTTGTTCAGGATCAAAGTTGTCCGTTTCCTTGTATAATGTTAACAGGTTACGTGCAACCAGTGAAACTGAAGCTGATTGAAGTACTTTCAGTTTGCTTACAGGAATCTGGTAGGATAAGATCACCTGGCGTAATTTTACAAATCCTCCGTTGTAAACAAACAGCTCCGTATAGGCTTTGTCATTGTCATAATAAGACTGCAAGCCGCTTACAGGGATAAACCGGCTGTAAGGGGCACCTGTTTGAGTGACACCAGTAACGGTTAAACCACCGTCCCTTCCAGGCAATGTTCTCTTGGTCAAACCTAACCTCGTTGCATAAACATCCATCAACGAGAATATCTTGTTACCAAATTTACCATCTACCAAAATGCTTAACGTAAAGTCTTTATAACGGAAATCATTCGTTAATCCCATCGTAAGTGGTGCTACACCTTTACCCAAAACTTCAAGTCCTGTAGCAACAGGCAATCCTGTTGTCGCATTAAAAACAGTATTTCCACTGGCATCTTTCTGCACCCTTGTTCCTACAATGGATCCGTAAGATTGACCAACGATATTGTTGATATAGGCGTAAGAGTTTACCGAGGCACTCATCTGGATTGAATTTAATCCTTCAGAAAGCTTTTGCACAGTATTTTTGTTGTAGGCTACATTGTAACTAACATTCCAGTTGAAATTTTTTGTCTTTACCGGAGTACCAGTGAACAAGGCCTCAATACCTTTGTTATCCAATTCTCCCACATTCAAAATCACTGCATTGTATCCGGAAGTTCCACTAATGGCAGTACTTACAATATCGTCTGTTGTTTTACGGTTGTACACTGTGATATCAAACCCAATACGGCTGTTCAGAAAACGGGCTTCAATCCCTGCCTCTGTAGTAGTAGAAGTATAAGGCTGCAGGTTAGCATTTGATATAGTCGTGTTGGACACATTTTGCAAAGGCTGACCCGAACTAGGCAACATGCTGTAAGCAAGGTTAATCTGATAAGGGTCTGGGGCACCACCACCAACCTGCGCCCATGAGGCCCTAAGCTTGGCAAAACTTACTGCTTTAGGCAATTTAAACGCGTCAGACAGCACAAAACTTCCCCCGATTGACGGATAGAAAAGACTGTTGTGCTCAGGGCTTAAAGTAGAAAACCAATCCTGTCTGCCGGTTACCGTTAAGAAAGCATAACTTCTGAAACCGATATCAGCTGAACCAAAAACAGAATTTATACCAGTGTGGTTATTTGTAGGAATGGTGGAAATAGTAGATAAATTGGTAGAACTATAAAAATATGGAATAGTGAAATTACTTCCAGTAGTGTTTTGAAGGTTATATACTGATCTCTGCTGATTACCACCAGCCAGGGCCGTCAGGGTAAAATCTTCAGATACCTTACCGCTATAATTCAGGGTAACCATACCATTTGTTTCTGAGTTATCGGCTTTCAAAGCATTGTACTGACCGTTTGGAACATATACAGCACCTGTTGGAAGTATATATTCATAATTGTAGTTATAAAAATCGCGACTTACTGAAGCCTTTGCAGATAGATTTTTAACGATCTGATAGGTAACACCTGCCTGACCGATAAAACGATTTTTTGTATCCTGCTGTTTAAATTTGTTCACTACAAAATATCCATTGGAAGCAATACCTGCATCATTCCAGGGAATCTCGTTTCCTTTCGCATCAGAACCTGGCTCAAACCAACGTACATCAGTTGTATTTGCAGCGAGCAAAGGAAGCCAGTTTGGATTACCTAATGCATCCCCTGCTGTTGGCCTGTTATGTGCGTTTTCAACATTGTATTGCGCCATAGCCTCAAAACTAACTTTAGATCCCAGTTTACCATTAAGGCTTAAACTAGCGGTTTTCCTGTTATAAGTACTGTTTGGCAGGATACTTTTACTGTTCAGGTCGCTTCCCGAAAAACGGTAAGTTAAAGCTTCAGTACCACCATTAAAGGCAAGGGTATTTGTAAAAGTTGTACCAGTCTGATAAAAATTCTTCACGTTATCTTTAACTGCAGAATATGGATGTGATAATCCGTCCGCTGCTATATAAGAAGATCCGTCTATTTTTGCTCCAAATGAGCGGCGTCCGCTGGCAAGGCCTTCACCTGCAGTTGCAGGTTTCAATCCTATTGTTCCTTGTCCGTACTCGTACTGCCAGTCAGGAGAAACAATAGCTTCATCAACGTTCAGAGTGCTGTTAAAATCTATTCCAACACCTTTTTGCATTCTGCCTTTTTTAGTTGTAATCAGGATTACTCCGTTTGCAGCCCTTGCACCATATAATGCAGCTGCAGTACCACCTTTCAAAACACTGATCGATTCAATATCGTCTGGATTGATCCCGCCGATACCATCTCCCCTGTCTACGTTACCTGCACTACCATTTGATGTGGCACTTCCGCCAGGCGTACCATTATCCATGGGCATTCCGTTAATTACATATAGCGGCTGATTTCCACCCGAACCAGAAAGAGATCCGTTACCTCTGATCACAATACGGCTGGAACCGCCCGGACCAGTAGATAGCCCTGATGCGTTGACGCCCGCAACTTTACCCGTAAGTGCGTTGGCCACGTTATTTTCACGTGCCTGTGTAAATTGATCGCCACCAACTTCTGTAACCGCATAAGCAAGTGATTTTTTCTCTCTTTTGATACCTAAAGCAGTAACAACCACTTCACTGAGGTCTTGCGACTGCTCCTTCATTGATACGTCCAGTGTAGTTCTGCCGCTCAATGCAATTTCCTGCGCTACATAACCCATAAAAGTAAATACAAGTGTACCGTTGCCATCAGGAATAGAGATCGCATATTTTCCGTCAGCGCTGGTGCTTGCACCAGCGGTTCCTCCTTTAAGCTTAACACTTACTCCTGGAAGCGGCATACCTTTATTATCGGTTACCGTTCCTCTAACCTGGGATTGTTTGTTCGCCGATGTAATCACCTTGGTCATAGTTTTCGATTTGCTCTTCACTGCTTCAATCAGGATAAGATCATCAGAAAACGAATAGGCCATATTTAACGGTTCGAGGATCATCTGGAGAACAACAGATATTTTCTCTTCCTTAACATTTAAACTCACTTTTTTACTGTCGGTTAATACGTCAGAACCATATGCAAAGTCAATTTTTGCAGTTTGGTTGATCTTTTTCAATACCTCGGTTACAGGCATTTGATTTACATTAAGGGTGATTCTTGTGTTCAGGTCCTGCATATTGAGCCTTGCCGCCTGACTTTCAAAAGTAAATTGTAAGAAGATTACAGTCAATATAATGCTAACCAGATTTTTACATGAAAACTGGCAGGACAATGTTTTTTTTGTCATATATTTGGAAAAAAGTTGTTAATAATACTCTCCCTGCAAGGAGAGAAAACGATTTAATTGGAGCGAAAGCTCTGAGATAGTTGGATGTGCTGGAATCACATTCAACTTTTTTTTTGTAGTTATTCCTAACTCATAGGCGGTTTTTGGTTAATAGTGAATGATTTAGTTAAGGTTAGTTGTGGTTAATAGTAGCTTTAGTATATAGTGAAATCCCTGTTTGTCTTCTTGTATTTTGTCTCTGTCAGACGGGTAACTGCATCCATAATTTCAATAAAAGATTGTTTATTAAACGTACCCGTAATCCTGCGCTGGCCTTTTTCTTCATTGTTCAGCTTAACATTTATCCCATAACGGTAGCTTACCTTCAAAGCGATTTCTTCAAGTGTAGCATTGGTAAAAACCAGTTCTCCCTTACTCCAGGCGACCATATCACCCAGGTCTTTTACAGAATCAACTGCGAAAACAACATTTCCGGCCGTAAGGCTCGCCCTTTGTTTTGGCAGCAGCATGACCAATTGTTTGCTGTCATTATTTTTAACCGCAACTTTACCGGTCAATACCGTCACTGTCATTTTTGATAGCTGTGGATAGGCCATTACGTTAAATGAGGTTCCCAGCACACTGGTCACCACTTTACCTGAGTGCACCTGAAAAGATTTTTCCGGATGATGTGCCACTTCAAAATAGGCCTCGCCATTCAGGTATACTTCTCTTTTTTTGCCCTCAAAGGTTTCAGGATAACGAAGTTCCGAGCCTGAATTCAAGGTTACTTTTGTTCCGTCATTTAAATAAACAATCATGGTTTTACCGGCACCAGCTTTTCCAGTCACATATCTCACCGTATCTGCTGCACTTTTATAAACTGTAAACCAGATTGCCACAGACAATATGCCTACCAGCATTGCCGCCGCACTTAACCAAACTGTCCTGTTGGTTTTTACCACTTTCATTTTACTGTCTGCTGATACAGCAGTGTCATACATTTTATTCCAGTCGACATTATCTCCCGCCGGTTGCAGATGATTCCAAAAATGCTCCATCTCTGTATCCAGGTCACCATCGGAATTTTCATCTTTAAGCAACTCCAGCATTTCAGCAATTTCTTTCTTCTTAGCATCTCCCGATACATATCTACTAAAAAGTACAGAAACCCTTTTCTTTTCTTCCATTTTCCGGCTGATTTAAAATAAAGACACACAAGTCTGCACAACAGACTAATGAAAAATCTAAAAATTTGTGGATAATTAATAATTAAGTGAAAACACGCTTAACAAGATGCCTAAAAAGCCTTGTTTATATCAAAAGCAAGGTTTCGATCCTTCCATAGTAGCGCAATGAGTGTTAGAAAAGACAAAATAATGAGACAATGCAGTAAATTTAACGATTGAACATCAAAATTACAGCGATCGCCGAGCTGATTCCATTTTTAATCAAAAACGAACGTACAATACCAATGGCGGATAGGTGATGGTTTTTCACGGTGTTTTTTGATAACTTAAGCTGAACCGCAATTTCGTCGTAACTGAGTTCATCTTCCTTGCTCAGTTTATAGACTAACCGCCTCTGAGGAGAAAGACTGTCAACTGCTTCTTTGATTAATTTATTATAAACAAAAAGATTGAGCTTGGTATCAGCCGCACTATCACTGTCTTTTGCTGCTACACGTATAAGCTCTACAGACATTTTTTCATTATAGGCTACTTTACGCAAATAATTTAATGATAGGTTTTTCGCAATCTTAAAGATATAACCATCAAGATTTTTCACTTCGTCCAACTGCTCCCGGCCTATCCAAAGCTTGATAAAGATCTCCTGGGTGATTTCTTCCGCCACATATTCAGATTTCGAAATTGCAAGGATGTAAGCATATATCCTGCCTTTGTACTTATCAAACATTTGGTCGAAGTCATCTTTCATGCATTTAGCTTTATAAACTGATATTAATCTGTTAAGGAATAATAAAAACTCAAATAAACATGGGTCAAATTACAATTATTCGAGAATATTTTCAATTAAATTCACAAAAACCGCCAAAAAAAATATTTTGCACAATAAAAAAATAGATTTCCAGCACCATTGCATACAAAATTATCCATGATAACATCATTATATATAGCACAAGCAAGCAATTAAGACAATATAGTACAGTATGGGATACCATTCAAAGAATTTGTCACTACTATTTGTACAAGCAAAAACATGAGGAAAGCTGGAAATGAAAAATGTCCGTACCTGAACTTTTCGTTCTGATACGGACATTTTAAGGATAGGCATAAATTTACCGATCCATTGAATCCTGATTAATTAAGGAGTGACAGTGGTATTTGGAGGTAACTTCAATCCTGAGATTCCGGTTACTACTTCTTCTTCCTCGTCTTTTCCTTTTTTCTTCTTTTTCTTTTTGACGCCACGCAGCTGTTCTTCCAGATAATTATCATAATCTGTTTGTTGCTGGTCTTTCAAGATATTCCTTATGTTACTGTGGGTTTCATTCTGCAGCTTGTAAAACCTTGCCATATCATCTTCACCAAAGTTACCAGCCTGTTGTTTTTTCGACAGTTCCAGTTGCTGCCTTGACAAGTCAAGCGTGTAATTATAAATAATACTCCTTTGGGTTGGGTTCAACTTTATCTTTTTTTCAAGGGCATCCATGCTCTTTGTTGTCAACTCAGTTACTGTTGGCACTTTTTGCTGTGCTTTGGTCACAAAAAAAGTACCACAGACCATCAGTAAAATTAAAATATATCTTTTCATCAGACTTAATATTGTTTTTATCGGTTATGAAGCTTAGTACAAGCCAACAAATTAGTGCGGCTCACGCCGTCACCTTTTCAGTGTGCAATTTAGAAAATTATCCGCAATACTTTTTGAATGGGTATCATTATTTATTGGTTTTACCGCAGTAGATACAATTTAAGTTAAGCCTACCCAGATTACAACGGCTTAAAATAAGCAGCCCTGATCCTTGCCGCTTCCTGCTCTGTATTCGCGTTCATTAATACATTGGGATCGAGCGGCCTGACCAACGCAATTTCATTCTGTACCAACGTCTTCCTTAACGAGGCATTGCCCTCTGAAATGGCTTCCTGCAGAACTGGAAAAGCGTCAGGCTCCCATATAGTAATTAAAGGTTCGGGTAATCCATCTGAAGGATTTTTATAAGCAGTAGCCAGCACGTTGCTGTTTCTATGGATAATCAAATGACTAATGGTTTCTGCGTCAATCAATGGCAAATCACAGGCAACAACCAACCAGGCACAATCGTGATTATGCTGAAAAGCGGCCATTACACCACTCAATGGACCGAGATCCGTTTGATGGTCCGGCAACGGCCAATAGCCGGCCCCTATCCCGTCCTGCTGTTCTGGCCGGCATGATATATATACAGTGGGACAAAATGCTTTGAGCAGATCCGCTACATGATAACGCTGAGCCTTATCATGCCACTTTATCATTCCCTTGTCCTGTCCCATGCGCAGACTTTTACCCCCTGCCAGCACCAGCCCATGAAGGGGCGGCACCTTGTGATCAGGCAACTGCAACATGTTTTTTGATGCGGATCACTACACGTTTAGCCACAGGGGTGTTGCTTTTTTCAGCCACACTATTAATACCGATCAACACATTCGTTTCCGGATAGTAGGTAGCGGTATCACCTTTTGGTATACTATAAGGTACGACAAGAAATAACCTAGCCACACGTTCCACACCATCATCATAATTGAAAAGATCTACCTTTTCTCCCGGAGCCAAACCAGCATCTTTCATATCCTGCGCATTCATGAACACTACACGTCGTTCGTTTTTTATGCCCCTGTACCTGTCTTCCATTCCATAGATTGTTGTATTGAACTGATCATGGCTGCGTATAGTGGCCATTGCATATTCACCTTTGGCCAACTCGTTTTGCGGAAGCTCTGTTAACGTAAATGGGGCTTTATCTTTGTATTCTTCAGTAATAAACAGGTTGTCCCTGGGGCCATTGGGCAAATAAAAACCTCCCGGTTTGCGTACTTTTTCATTATAGTTTTCAAATCCCATGATACACTGTGCAATCACGTCACGGATTTCGTTGTAGCTGTTGGCATATTTATCCCAGTCTACCACAGAACGATTACCCAGCGTTGCTTTTGCCATCAGGCATACAATCTGCGTTTCATTTATCAGCTGATCAGAAATAGGGTTTAGTATACCTTTAGAAGATTGTACCACCCCCATAGAATTTTCGCAGCTGATAAACTGCGCTTCACCGCTAACAATATCCTTGTCACTTCTTGATAGTGTAGGCAGGATCAGGGCTTCCTCGCCATGTACCAAATGGCTCCGGTTAAGTTTGGTCGACACATGTACGCTTAATTTGAGTTTGCGCATTGCTTCTGCGGTATAGTTGGTATCAGGACTGGCAGAAAGAAAATTGCCACCCATACCAAAAAACACTTTAACCTTTCCACCATGCATGGCTTTGATTGCATTTACTACGTCATAACCTTTTTCGCGTGGCGGTTCAAATCCAAAAACCTCTTTCAGTTTGTCCAATTGTTTTGGTGTAGGGTTTTCAGATATGAGCATGGTCCGGTTTCCCTGAACATTACTATGCCCCCGTACAGGACACAAGCCAGCACCCTTCTTACCTATGCTTCCTTTTAGCAGCGCCATGTTTACAATTTCTTTCAGTGTGTCTACACCATTTTTTTGCTGCGTAAGTCCCATTCCCCAAACAAAAATAATCCTCTGTTTTTGGCTTAAAATATTAGCTGCTTCACGTATGCGTTCCAACGGAACCCCCGAAACCAATGCAAGTTCTTCCAGACGGAAAGTTTGTAAATGCGCTGCGAACTCGTCATAGCCTACCGTTCTGCCGGCGATAAATTCCTGATCCAACACTTGTCCTGGTGTCTTTTGCTCAGCCTCAAACAACAGCAATTCAATTGCCTTAAACAGGGCCATGTCCCCATTGATCTTTACCTGTAGGAAGACATCAGCAAAATGTGTCCCCGATCCAAACACCCCACTAATCTCCTGAGGGTTTTTGAAACCCATCAGTCCCGCCTCCGGCAATGGGTTCACCGCAATAATTTTAGCGCCATTTTTCTTTGCCTTTTCCAATGCACTCATCATGCGTGGTGCATTGGTCCCGGGGTTCTGCCCAATGATCACTATAACTTCGCTTTCATAGAAATCATCCAGTCTTACGTTGCCTTTACCCAGCCCCAGTGTTTCCAACAAAGCTACCCCGGTAGTTTCGTGGCACATATTAGAGCAGTCGGGCATATTGTTGGTACCAAATTCACGCACAAACAACTGGTACATAAAAGACGCTTCATTGCTTGTGCGTCCAGAAGTATAAAAGGCAGCCTCATCCGCAGAATCCAGTGAATTAAGATGAGAAGCAATTTTTCTGAAAGCCATATCCCAGGCGATGGGCACATAATGCGTACCGCCTTTAGGCAGGTATACAGGCTCAGTGAGCCGTCCCTTTCTGCCAATCTCAAAGTCGCTCATTTTGGCAAGGTCCACTACAGAATTCGCAGCAAAAAATTCAGCAGTTACTTTTTTAGAGGTGGCTTCCTCAGCAAGTGCTTTGGCGCCATTCTCACAATATTCTGCAATTGGTGAGCGGTCGTCGTCAGGATCAGGCCAGGCGCAGCTCGAACAGTCAAAACCTCCTTTTTGGTTCATCACGAACAACGCGCCTATACCTTTAATAGACACGCGTTCCTCCATCACATCGGCCAGCGAAGCCATTACGGCAGGTACGCCTGCTGCCCAGGTTTTGGCCTTTGTAAATTTGAGATTCGATAACTTTTCAGGATTCTCTGCAGAAGGCTGATTTTTTTCTTCGTTTTCCATAACAATGGTTTTATTTTTTTTCAGCAAGCAGTGGGTTCGGGTAGTTGTCACTCTGGTCCTCCTCTACCTGGTCCAGGCAGGTGAAATCCTTTTCCACCAACAGGTACAATGGCTCGCCCTTTTGTTCAAAACCTACCTTTTCCGTTTCTACCAGTTCAGCAATCATTGCCGGAGACATGGACAGGGTAATGGCATGGTCGTTATATCCTGCAGTGAGGTTCTGTGTTTCCCTGATCTTTATTGCGTAAACCAGCGATTCAAATCCAAAATCAATACGTTCTTCCAGGTAACCGTCCTTTGCCAGCATGGCTATATCCGGCCGGGTAAGCCTATACCTGAGTGAGTTACCCTTAATTCTTATCTTCATTTCTATTTATTAATTATTTGCTCATTATTATTTACCAAAATCCTATGAGCTGCCGTATAAACATTGAAACGCTCATTGCGCAGAAACCCTACCAATGTGATATTAAATTCTGCAGCAAGCTCAACAGCTAAACTGGAAGGGGCACCAACAGCCGCAACAATTTGGATCCCCGCCATTGCAGCTTTCTGGATCAACTCAAAACTAGCCCTTCCGCTAAGCAACAGAATAGTTTGGTTTAAGGGCAGCCATTCATTTTCCAGTGCAGCACCAATTAGTTTGTCAAGGGCGTTGTGCCTGCCTACGTCTTCCCGCAAGAGCAATAAGTTTGCACCCGAATCAAACAATGCAGTAGCATGCAACCCTCCGGTAACATCAAATACGTCCTGGTGTTTTCGGAGAATAGCAGGCAGGTCCAATAACACTTGCTGATCAATTACCTGCGTATCAATGTCTGCTGCACAGTAGCGGCTAACAGTTCGGATGGCATCTATAGAACCTTTCCCGCAGACCCCACAGCTGGAAGTGGTATAAAAATTACGGTCAGTTTCAGGCAATTTTGGAACAGCATGTTCCGTCAGTTCAACCTGGATTACATTTTCTTTATTTTCAGCACATGCAATAAAACAATGCGAAACTGCAGAGAGTTCCTTTTTACTGCTAATAATTCCTTCGGTAAAGAGGAAACCAATAGCGAGCTCTTCGTCGTTTCCCGGCGTGCGCATGGTAACAGAAATGGCTTTGACCGATCTGTCCACTGCAGGCCCGAAGGCAATCCTGATCTCCAATGGTTCTTCTACGGCAAGCAGGTCTGTAGTAGAAGTGCCCTTTGTTCCGCTTACCCTTAGAATTGGGAAATCTATTGTTGCACTTGTGTTCATACTCATAGGTTCTTATAAATCTCTCAATATTTAATCAAAATATCATCATGTCTTTATCATTAAATACAGCCCTACCGATTAAAAAGCTTTTTCAAAGCACAAAGGCCGCCCCCGGTTTAAGGGACAGCCCGTTTCTTCCTTTAAAAGAAGACTTATATTTGTCCCTAACCAGGGCTATTGTACACGCTGTTATATTCCAAATGCATAAGCCAGGCGCAGTCCAAAGAAATTGCTCTTTTTACCGCCTTCAGTAAATTTACTGTTGCTCTCAAAACGAAAGCCCGCATCTATAAACTGGCTGTCTCCTACCGGGAACAAAATTCCAGCCTGCGGGGCATACACAAATGCTGCAGATTTGCTATCGTCAAGTCGCGATTTATTGGTTAAAAATGCCACACCAGCTTCCCCCTGCACATATACAATCGGAAGGATAAAATATTTTAATCCTGCTTTTGCAGGGATCAGGTGGATATCCTGACTGGCGGGTGCAACATCCTTGTCTACAAAAATATTATTGTAACCAGCATTAACCGTCACATACAACTGTTCTAAAACCGGAATATCTGCCTGGATTGAGCCACCGAGGTTCCACTTGTATGCGTAGTTTAGTGAGCCTGCCGGAATCCCCGTTTCCACTCCAATACTATACCTGATTCCCGAACCACCGCCCGATGCATTTTGTGCATCAGAATCCAATGAAGAAAGTGCTATTAGTAACAATAATGCTATGCCGAGTTTAAATGATTTTTTCATAATTTTTTATTTAGTGATTGATTTAATTTCCTTTCTGATACAAAACTATTAAAGAATAAAACACCAATATTTCTTACTCGTTGAAAGGCCTGAATCAATCGTTGAGCGGGACAATTCAGCAGATAAATCTAATATCTGAGGTTCCGCATAAATAATTCCGCCAATTTATATAAGCACTTATATAATTACTTATATATTTACCTCATGAATTACTATCAGTCATTAGGATACCTGGTTTTGGGCAGTAGGCTCAAGCGTCTCAGTGAGGTATTTCTTTCCGAGATCAACAAAGCATACCGTGCCGAAGGCATTGTTTTTGAAACTACCTGGTTTCCGGTTTTTTACCTTTTATCAAAAAACAAGTCCCTGTCTATCCAGGAACTGTGCGAACAGATAGAAGTATCACACCCGGCGGCAAGTCAACTGGTCACCAATTTGAAAAGCAAGGGTCTGGTAGTAACCGAAACGAGTGCTGAGGATGCGCGTAAGCAACTGGTAAAACTTAGTCCAGAAGGTAAAAAACTACTCAAAAAGATCATGCCTGTTTGGGATGCCATACTTGAAACTATGGAAGAAGTTGCCGGTGGAAAACCCGAAAGCGATGTTATTTTGAGTCAGCTTACCGCACTTGAAACAGCATTTAAAGCAGTAGATATCGTAGGGCGCATCCAGGAAAAATTAAATCAATCTTTAGTAGCCAAATAATATGTCTAACACATTTTCATATGGAACCGGCCACCTCAGCTCAGGCATCTGCCTGGCTATCGCGTCGGGCCAGGTCAGGGGAGTTATTGAGCCTGAAGCGGCCCAAAATATCCAGGCCTCCTGGGAAGAAGTAAGAAAGATTGTCCATAGCCAGAAAGCAGTTTACGGGGTTAATACAGGATTTGGGCCATTGTGCGACACTCATATATCAGAAAAAGACACCTCACTTTTACAGGTAAATATCCTTAAAAGTCACAGTGTAGGTGTAGGAAAACCTATTCCCCGCGAGATTGCGCGGATTATGATGATCAACAAGGTTCACGCCCTCGCACAAGGATATTCTGGCATTTCACCACAAACATTGGAAAGGATCATCTGGCATATTGATCACGATGTGGTTCCTGTGGTGCCAGAAAAAGGTTCTGTAGGTGCCTCTGGCGATCTGGCCCCATTGTCTCATTTATTCCTGCCCCTTATTGGTCTTGGCGAAGTGTATGATGGTGAGTCGAGAATATCCGCAGCAACAATGCTGGCGAAATATCAGCTGGGGCCACTGGTTCTTGGCCCTAAGGAAGGGCTGGCACTGATCAATGGAACCCAATTCATCCTGGCCTTTGCGGTAAAAGCTATTCAGCGGTTAAGTCAGGCGCTGGATATGGCAGACCTCATTGGTGCCATGTCATTAGAGGGTTTAACCGGCTCAACGCGTCCATTTGATGAACGCATTCACCAACTACGCCCTTTCAAAGGGAGTAAACACGTAGCAAATCGTCTTTCCACAATGTTACAAGGATCGGCCATCGGCCAGTCGCACGTTGGCTGCAGCCGGGTACAGGATCCTTATTCTATCCGCTGCATGCCACAGGTGCATGGTGCCTCGCGAAATGCATGGCTGCATTTAAAAGAACTTACAGAAACAGAGCTGAATTCGGTAACTGATAACCCCATCATATTTAGTGCAGAAGACACCATCAGCGGGGGCAACTTCCATGGCCAGTTACTGGCCATGGCGCTGGATTATGTTACTGTTGCCGCATCAGAACTGGGTAATATATCAGACCGGCGCTGTTACCTGATGAACGAAGGAAAATATGGATTACCAAAACTGCTCACTGCCGATGCAGGTTTAAACTCAGGATTGATGATCCCTCAGTACACCACTGCAGCCCTGGTTACAGAAAATAAAACATTGTGTTTTCCGGCAAGTGCAGATAGTGTTCCCACCTCACTCGGACAGGAAGACCATGTGTCGATGGGTTCCATTAGCGGAAGAAAATTACACCAGGTGATTGACAATCTTGAATACATCCTTGCTATTGAATTGTTATATGCCAGCCAGGCGATAGAATTCCGTCGCCCGCTGCTGTCGGCCCCAATCATCGAAGCCTGTCACCACCTGGTACGGGCACACGTTCCTGTCATTAGCGAAGACCGTGTTTTTGCAGATGACATCAACCAGTTACATAAATTGATTACCAGTGGAGAACTGCTGGCTGCTGCAGAAAGTGCCGCAGCGGTTAACCATATTAACTTAAATAATGATGAAACATTCAGCATTTATTGATACTTACGCACGCCACCCTTATTACAAAGCCCCCAGGGGATCGCAGTTACATGCAAAAAGCTGGCAGACAGAAGCGGTACTCCGTATGTTGCTCAATAACCTCGACAGAACAGTAGCAGAAAACCCTGAAGAACTGGTGGTTTACGGCGGTATAGGGCAGGCAGCCCGTAACCCTGCTGCATTGCAGAAAATCATTGAAATTCTGCTCGAGCTTGATGAATACCATTCCCTTTTGGTACAGTCGGGAAAACCTGTCGGTATCATCCGCAGTCACCCTGAAGCGCCCCGTGTATTGATCGCCAACAGCAATCTTGTACCCGCATGGGCAACCTGGGAACACTTTAACGAATTGCGCAGCAAAGGTCTGATGATGTATGGCCAAATGACCGCGGGCAGCTGGATCTACATAGGCACCCAGGGCATTCTGCAGGGCACCTACGAAACATTTGTAGAATGCGGCAGGCAGCATTTCAACAATCAGCTGAGCGGAAAACTGATTGTTAGTGCCGGTATAGGCGGCATGGGTGGTGCACAACCACTGGCAGCTACTATGGCCGGGGCCATTTTCCTCGGTGCAGATGTGGATGCCGCACGTATCCAAAAACGGGTGGATACGAAGTATATAGACCGTATGACCCACTCTTACGAAGAGGCCATGCAATGGGTTGACGAAGCAAAAGAAAATGGCACAGCCATTTCTATCGGACTGGTAAGTGATGCTGGCGATTTATTGGAACGCCTCATTGCCGATCAGTTTGTGCCAGATATCCTTACAGACCAGACCTCGGCACACGATCCGCTGAACGGTTATATTCCCAATGGATTATCCATCGGCGAAGCAATAACACTGAGGTCGGCAGATCCGGAACACTATAAAAGGCTATCACTGAAGAGCATGGCGCGCCATGTAGGCTTTATGTTACAGCTGCAGCAAATGGGCGCGATCACTTTTGATTACGGCAATAACTTAAGGGAATTTGCCAGACAGGGGGGCGAACAAAATGCCTTCGGTTTTCCAGGCTTTACCCCTGCCTACATCAGACCGCTGTTCTGCGAAGGAAAAGGGCCGTTCAGATGGGTGGCTTTATCTGGTGATCCGGAAGATATATACACCACCGACAGGGCGCTGATGGCAGCCTTTCCAGAAAACACCCATCTCATCAACTGGCTGCAGAAGGCACAGGAGAAGGTAAGCTTCCAGGGCCTTCCCGCCAGAATCTGCTGGCTGGGCATGGGAGAACGTGAAAAAGCAGGATTATTATTCAATGAACTGGTGGCAAGCGGAAAAGTTAAAGGCCCTATTGTGATTGGCCGCGACCACCTGGATTGTGGTTCTGTAGCTTCCCCTAACAGGGAAACTGAGGCAATGAAAGACGGTTCAGATGCAGTATCTGACTGGCCGCTGCTCAACCTGATGGCCAACACCTCTGGTGGTGCAACCTGGGTTTCTTTTCATCACGGCGGAGGCGTCGGGATGGGTTATTCCCAGCACGCAGGAATGGTTGTTCTTGCCGATGGAACTGAGAGGGCGGCATCATGTATCAGCCGGGTTTTATATAATGATCCGGCTATGGGAATTTTCCGCCATGCGGATGCAGGCTACGAAAAGGCAGAACACTGGTCCCACCAGTTTGGACTTAACATTGGATAGTCATCAGCAGCAGATATGAAGAAGTTAATCGGGCCATTTACCCAAATCCTTACCCTATCAGGTTTAGCCACAAAGGGACCACTAAATGATGGTCAACTCGAGGTAATCACAGCTGGCGGACTGCTTATTGAAAACGGATTGATCCTGCAGACTGGAAGGTTTGATCGGCTGCATGCAGCACATCCAGAGGTCAACGTAGAAGAAGTTACCGGGGAAAACGTATTGTTACCAGGATTTATTGACTGCCATACCCATCTATGTTTTGCAGGGAACCGGGCAAAAGATTACAGCCTGCGTATCCAGGGAAAAACTTATCTGGAGATTGCAAAAGCAGGTGGTGGCATCTGGGATTCGGTTACCCAAACGCGTCAGGCCGACGGCCCGACACTGGTGCAACTCTTGCAGCAGCGCGTTGCACGTCATTTGTCCGAAGGCGTAACCACCATCGAAGTGAAAAGTGGTTACGGGCTTGATATTCCCAATGAACTCAAGCAGCTCCGGGCAATTCAAACCGTAGCACAACACTGTATAGCCGATCTGGTGCCCACCTGTCTTGCCGCACACCTGCATCCTAAAGATTTCCCAGGTTCATCCGCCTCCTATCTTGATCATATTCTAAGGTCTTTATTGCCTTTGGTAAAAGCAGAAAACCTGGCCAGCCGTGTAGATATTTTTATTGAAGAAAGTGCTTTCGGCAGTGCCGAAGCCCTTGATTATTTATCAAAAGCTAAAACCATGGGTTTTCAGCTCAGCGTACATGCAGATCAGTTTACAACAGGGGGACTGCAAACCGCAATTCTGGCAGGTGCTGTCTCAGCCGATCATCTGGAGGCATCTGCCGCCAACGAAATTGCACTGATGAACGGTTCCGAAACGGTAGCAGTTGTACTTCCAGGAGCTTCGATCGGATTGGGTATGCCTTACGCTCCTGCCAGGAAATTTCTCGATGCAGGGGCCTGCCTGGCAATAGCGAGCGACTGGAACCCAGGTTCAGCACCTATGGGCGATTTGTTGATGCAGGCAGCTGTAATAAGTGCCGCCGAAAAACTGAGTACCGCCGAAGTATTTGCAGGGTTGTGCTTTAGGGCCGCCAAAGCATTAAGCTTCAAAGACCGCGGGATGCTGGTGCCGGGTATGCTGGCCGATATCCAGGCCTACCCTTGCGCAGACTACAGGGAAATATTATACCACCAGGGCAAGATGAAACCAAAAACGGTATGGAAAAGGGGTCAGAATTCCCATAAAAATATACTCCATTAAATCCTTTCAAAAGAACTGTTAAGTTCGTAACTTCTACATAATTAGTATTACCTATTATGATTGCTCTCAACCCTGCATTTTACAGCAGCACCCTCAAAGGAACCTGGAAAGGACGTAATGATGGAGATGACCCTTCTGTTCAACGCTGGCACCAGCGGATTATTTCTGTCAATGTATTGCATCAGGATCTGCCTGTTGCCACACAGGGTAAAAAAAACATCGCCCTTATTGGTTTTGCCTGCGATGAAGGTGTAATGCGTAATGGGGGGCGTGAGGGTGCAAAAGATGGCCCGCTTTGTTTCAGACAGGCATGTGGCAACTTACCCGTACATTTTGACGAGGGGGTTGTTTTTGTAGACCTTGGTGATATCATCTGCGAGGCTGAAGATATGGAAAATGCGCAACAAGCACTCGCAACACTGGTTGAACAATCCCTGAAGAGCGGCTATCAGCCCCTGGTTATAGGAGGCGGTCATGAAGTTACCTACGGGCATTATTCAGGAATCAGCAGACACTTCCAGGAAAGCGTAGGCATTATTAATCTGGATGCACATTTTGATCTTCGTGAACCCGTAGCAGGCTTAGCCAATTCAGGTACAGGATTTTATCAGATTGCCGGCGAATGTCATTCATCAGGGCGCCCGTTTAACTATCTGCCCATAGGCATTCAGCGGAACAGCAATACAAAACAATTGTACCATACCGCTGCCACGAATGATGTTAAGTTCATTCCCGGCGATCAGTTCTGCGTCAACAATGAACAGGGCATCCTTTTGCAAATCGAAGAGTTTCTGCAATTGTCAAGCCATATTTACCTGACCATTGATCTCGATGTGTTTTCCTTTTCCGTAGCGCCTGGTGTAAGTGCCCCCGCTTACTCAGGTATATTTCCCGACCCTTTTTTCTTCAAGTGCCTTAACTATATCATCGACAGCGGCAAGCTCGTCAGTATGGATATTGCAGAATATAACCCATTATACGATCCAGATCACCGGACTGCAAAATTGGCCGCAGCACTGGCTTTTAATTACGTAACCGACTAACGCGATCTACCGCCAGACAGTTTATTTGGCTATAGAGACAGTTTATTCGGCTATAGGGAGCAGAAAGCAAAAACGGCTTCCCGCTCCCATTTCACTTTCTACCCAGATCTTTCCATTTTCGGCTTCAATAAAATCCTTTGAAATGGCCAGGCCCAATCCTGAGCCAGATTTGTTGTTACCATCTGTTGGTACCTGGAAATAGCGGTCAAATAGCCGTTTTTGATACTGCTCGTCAATCCCCTTTCCAAAGTCGCGCACTGCGAATTCAATGCCAGTGGGCTTTTGCGCAATGCTGATCTGAACTTTCGATTTTTCAGCACTGTACCGTAATGCGTTTGACAGAAAATTGATCAGCACCCAGGCGGTCTTCTCTACATCTGCATTAACCGTCACAGGCGTTGCATCAGCTATAAGCTCCAGCTCAATATGTCGTTGTTCTGCCTGGAATTTAACCGCATTCAACGCATAGTTTACAATTTCCAGTGGTTTTGCTTTTACAAAATTGAGCTGGATATTACCTGTTTCCACCTGTGCCAGGTCAAGCAGTTCACTCGTTATTTTTAGCAGGCGGCTGCAGTCGTCCTTTATATGTTCCACTAACTGTTTCTGCTCAGGGTTCATCAGCCCTATCCGTTCATCGTCCATCAGTTTCAGGCTCATTTTAATGGAGGATATAGGGGTTTTCAATTCATGGGATACAGTGGCAATGAAATTTGTTTTCGCTTCATCCAGCTCCTTAAATTCTGTAATATTAGTGAGTATGTAAACCATGCCCGCCGTTTTTCCTGCCTGCAAAATTACCGGTGCCTCCTGCTCGTCAAATACAGGTACTACAATCTCCCTTTTCTGCAGTTGGAAGTAAGATTCTTTATCATCGGCGTAGATTTTAATTGGCTTACTATCAATTTCATTTTTCAGTATCCGCGTTAGCAAATCGTTCTTTTTCATGAGCTCTTTCACATTCAGGCCAATTACCTGTTTTTCATCCAGATTTAGTATCTGTGCAGCAACCTTGTTCATAAACAAGATTTCCTGCTGCTCATTAAGCCCGATGATGGCATCCTGCATCTGCTCAATAATGGCTTCAATTCTCAGTTTCTCCGATTGGATTTTTGCAAGGTTACTATTTTCCCACTTATTCAGCTCAGCTACCATTTCATTGAAAGAAAGGGCTAGCTCAGAAAACTCATCCGTACCATCAAAGTGTAAGCGCTGCTTGTAATTTTTACGGCCTATCGCTTTAATGGCTTCAGAAAATTCGCGCAACGGGTTAGCAACAAAACCCGGAAAGTTTACCACGAACGAAAATAACACCAGAAAACAAAATGAGGCCGATGTAATCAGATACAGGCTCGCTTTCTCAACTGCAGCCTGAGCAGCCGCGTTTTTCCTTACAATCGCATCCATATTTAGCTGGTCAATATGCATGAGTTGTTTCCGCAGACTGGCAACTGCCTGTTTATGTTGTTCCGCAGGCAGCGATGGATTGATGATCACCAGAAAAGCAGCTTTCAAAGCTTTCACCGCTTGCCCTTCCCCACGTTCAGTTACATTCCGTTCCTCCATTACCAGATTTTTTCTGAAACGGGCCACAACCTGTTTATCTAAGGGTAGTTCATTCTGATCCAGGATAGCGCGCATGTCCCGGGTAAAACTCAGGGTCTCATAATTGTCCTTCAGGATCACCTTTGCACTTACCGATATCTGGTTCATATAGTATAGTGATATGGAGCCGAACAAGAGCACCAGTACAAACAGGAAGCCGAATCCAAGGCGGAGTTTAGTTTTTATTTTCATTATTCTATAAATTTAATACTCAGGACAGAATGACCAGGTCAATGTCTGTTTCTGAGATATTCCTTAGCAGTTCATTAAAAACGGCAGTCCTCATAATCACCTGAAAAAGGCTCAAATGTGGCTTTCCCAAACAAATGGTAGTTACTTCTTTATCTTTGGCTACTCGTATAATAGTTTTGGTGATCTCATCACTTTTGATTTTGATCACCTCGGCACCCAACTCTGTCGCCAGTTTAAAATTATTTATTAAATGCCGCTGCAGGTCAAGCTTAATCCTGTCGCTGCTTTCACTGGTATTCTGTACGTACAATACTATCCATGGAGAGCGATAATAAGATGCCAGCCGTGCGGTCTTGCGGATCACAATTTTAGCAGTGGTGCTATTTGTTGAGATACAGGCCATAAAACGTTCCGGCCGCAATTTAATCTGTTTTGGTATCTCAACGTTTATTTTTCGTTCCACATGATGCGCCACTTCCTTTAGCGCCAGTTCACGCAACTGAAGGATGCGCTCCGGCTGAAAGAAATTACCCAGCGCACGCGCAATCTTAGTTTCATCATATATCTTCCCTGCCCTCAGCCTGTCAATCAACTCATCCGCAGTCAGATCAATATTCACAATCTCATCCGCAACGTCAAGTACTTTATCCGGTATCCGTTCAGTAATGGGGATGCCGGTAATTTTTTCGATCTCTTCGTTCATACTTTCCAGGTGCTGTATGTTTACCGCAGAGATCACACTGATACCGGCATCCAGGATATCCAGCACATCCTGCCAGCGCTTGGTATTTTTACTGCCTTCAATATTGGAGTGTGCAAGTTCATCCACAATCACCACCTCCGGATGCCTGCTAAGAATAGCCTGCACATCCATTTCCTCCATTTCTTTCCCCTTATAGAAAAGTTTTCTGCGTGGAATCAAAGGAATACCAGCCAGTAGTGAGTGGGTTTCCTCCCGGTTATGTGTTTCGATATAGCCAATCTGCAAGTCAATTCCGTTTTTCAATAAGGCATGCGCTTCCTGCAACATCCGGTAAGTTTTGCCCACACCGGCGCTCATCCCAATATATATTTTAAACTTTCCCCGCCTCGATTTTTTAACCAGGTTGAGAAATTGACTTACGGCTTGTTCCTTGCTTTCTTCTTCCATCATTCCAGGGGTGATTTACCATTTTAAAATTATATACCCTCTGTCTAACAAATACAATACGCAGGTAAAAAGTATCATCGCAATGCACAACAATAAAATAAACCGGGGAGAGTTATCCCGGTAAAGGCTCTTCATTTTCTCCCTTCGCGTAACGTGGATTGGCTCACCAAATTTCCGCTTTTTATTTGGCTTCGGCTGGTATTTCACACATAAGATTCCCGCTATAAAAGTAAGCAGTGAAGTAAAGAAAATTTCTAAAAAAGTTCCCATTATCTTGAGTTTTATGAGCTCTGGAATTTTCCGGATCAACAGTTAAAATGAAACAGCAATGCTTGCGGTTAGCGCCGTATTGTAGTTTACGTTGTTGAGGCCCCTGTCAAATATGCGATCCTTACTATCGTAAACTTTGCCTTCTAACCTTACAATGGCATTTGGTACTGGAGCATAATCGATATTCAGCGAGTAACCTGTAGTTTTAAATCCATTTGGGGTACCTGTAGAGATGATCATTCCATTTTTATCTTCATAATATTCTATCCTTCCCGCGAGAGCCAGCTTACTGTTAAATGCATATCTTGCTATCATTACAGGCGACAAAACTTCATTTTTTTCACTGTCAGCTTTTGCCTTTTGCTGGGTACCATAGTCAAAACCTACGGTTAGTCCAAATGCATTTGTCAACTGGAATATTCCGTAAAAGTTGTGATAGAAACGATTTACACGAATAGAATCTGCACCTTCCGAGCCCAGGTAATTGCTATAGTTCAATGTGATATTGTCTGTGGGTTTCCAAACCAGCTGAAGACCTCCCGCAGGCTTGCTATTCCCGTCCTGCCGCTGTATGCGCTGCCATCCATTAAGATATAAAGCCGTGGCAGTCAACTTTCCATCTTCAGTTATGAAGGTAATTTTGGCGCCCGATTCATAATAGGGGGTATTTTCGGAAGCGATATTCCTTGTTAATAGCCAGCAATCCTTAGATATAGCACCTTCAAAACCAATATGTGAAGCAAAAATCCCTGCGTCAACCCACAGATTACCGCTTTTGGATAATTTGAGACCCGCATTCGCTTCAAAGATATTTTTAAGTACCCCGGGTTCTGCCGCAAGATTTGCATTGGTGTAGGTCCCTGCCATTAGGGCCAAATTGGCCCTAACCGTTCCATTATCATAGCTCCCTTTGATAAAACCGAGGTTTAAATTTACCTCATTGCTCCTGTTATGAGAGTAGATGAAACCTGGGCGGGTATTGTTTTCAGGCTTGTTAAAATCGTAGCCATAGTACATTTCAATATAGCCGGTAACCTTGATCTTCGCATCATCCTGTGCGTTGGCAGACAAACCGGTAAATAACGTGGCAGCAGTTATTATGAATCGTTTCATTATTTTGGCTTAAGTATCCGGCTATTTTAAATTATCCAGTGCGAGGTTCAGTTCCAGCACATTGACCGTTGAAGGCCCAAAAAGTCCCAGTACAGGGCCATGTATTGTTTTGCTGAGTAGCGCGGCGACCTGTTTCTCATCCAGTTTTCTTGCAGTAGCCACCCGTTTAATCTGAATGGTAGCGCCTTCCACCGAAATATCAGGATCAAGACCACTTCCGGAGGCCGTAACCATATCTGCCGGAATATCGCTTCGTTTCAGATAAGGATGGTATTTTAACAAGGTATCTACCCTGCCATTTACTTCCTTTAAATAGTCAGTATTAGAGGGGCCTTTATTAGAGCCTGCAGAACCTGCAGCATTATAAGCTACAGCAGAAGGTCTGCCCCAAAAATATTGGGGTTTAGTAAACGACTGTCCCAGTAAGGCATAACCCACTACATGCCCATCTTTCATCAGCTTTTCGCCGCCACCCTTTCCTTTAGAAAAACCGCCTGCAAACGCTACAACAAGCGGGTAAATCACACAGAGCAACACCATCAGGACTGCAGTCAGACGTATAGACTGCAAAATATATTTTTTCATAATTTTAATTTTAAACGTTATTAAACAAATAATCCAACTAGCAAATCAATTAGTTTGATCCCGATAAATGGAGCTATTACACCACCAAGACCATAAATAAGCAGGTTCCTGCGTAGCAATGCACTTGCCCCAATAGGCTTGTAAGCCACTCCCTTTAAAGCAAGCGGAATCAAAATAGGAATGATGATAGCATTAAAGATTACAGCTGACATTATTGCACTTTCAGGACTGTGCAATCCCATGATATTAAGTTTTTGTAAGGCGGGTATAGATGCTATGAACAATGCAGGGACGATAGCAAAATATTTTGCAACATCATTTGCTATAGAAAAGGTTGTTAATGTACCGCGGGTAATCAGCAATTGCTTACCAATTTCAACTATCTCAATGAGTTTAGTCGGATCGTTATCAAGATCCACCATATTGCCCGCTTCCTTGGCAGCCTGGGTACCACTGTTCATTGCTACACCTACATCTGCCTGCGCAAGGGCTGGCGCATCATTTGTACCATCGCCCATCATCGCTACCAATTTTCCTAAAGCCTGTTCTTCTTTAATATAATTCATCTTGTCCAGGGGAGTCGCTTCAGCGATAAAATCGTCCACCCCGGCTTTGTCTGCAATAAACTTAGCAGTCAATGGATTATCTCCGGTAACCATGACGGTTTTCACTCCCATTTTTCGCAGGCGGTCAAACCGCTCGCTGATACCAGGCTTGATAATATCCTGTAACTCAATTACGCCAAGTGCTTTTTCATTTTCCGCAACTACCAATGGCGTACCACCATTTGAGGCAATTTTTTTCACTTCGACAGCAATATCATCCGGAAAAACATTGCCTGCTTTTTCTACCATATTGCGAATAGAATCAAATGCCCCTTTTCTGATGCGTTTACCTGTAGGCGTATCAATCCCGCTAGCCCTGGTTTCAGCAGTAAATTTGATAAATTCCGAACCTTCGGGTATTGAAGGGAGTACATATTTGTCCGTTGCTGTAGCCAGTTCAATAATTGATTTACCTTCTGGCGTTTCATCTGACAATGAACTCAACACACAGGCGTTTACAAAGCTTGTTTGGTCCACGGCCGTAGTAGGATAAAAATTTGTTGCTTTACGGTTCCCGATTGTGATGGTGCCTGTTTTATCGAGCAGCAATACATCGATGTCGCCCGCAGTTTCTACCGCTTTACCTGATTTGGTGATCACGTTTGCACGAAGCGCACGGTCCATTCCTGCAATTCCGATTGCCGACAACAGACCGCCGATGGTAGTTGGTATTAAACACACAAACAGAGAAATGAGTGCCGCGATAGTAATTGGTGTATTTGCATAATCGGCAAAAGGCTTCAGTGTTACGCAAACGATAATAAATACGAGTGTAAAGCTTGCCAAAAGGATAGTTAAAGCAATCTCGTTGGGAGTTTTCTGACGTGAAGCACCCTCTACAAGCGCAATCATTTTATCCAGAAAACTTTCGCCCGGTTCGGTACTTACTACAACCTTGATCTCGTCTGACAATACCTTTGTACCACCAGTAACTGAAGATTTATCACCACCAGCTTCTCTGATGACAGGGGCAGATTCACCTGTAATGGCCGATTCATCGATGGTTGCAATACCAGAGATAATTTCTCCGTCAGTCGGGATAGTATCTCCGGCTTCACATAAAAAGACATCACCTTTTTTCAACTCACTTGAAGAACGCATTTCAAAATTACCGTTTTCAAGTATCACCTTTGCAGGCGTTTCTTCCCTGGTTTTACGCAAGCTATCGGCCTGCGCCTTTCCCCTTGCCTCTGCAATTGCTTCAGCAAAATTGGCGAAGAGTACAGTTAAGAACAGGATTAAAAAGATAAAGAAATTATACAAAGGCGAACCCTGACCGGTATGGCTAAAGGAATATACCGTTACATAAGCCATTACCAGCGTACCTACTTCAACAGTAAACATTACCGGGTTGCGCACCATTACGCGGGGATCAAGTTTAATAAAAGATTCTTTTATAGCAGTCTGCATTAAAGCAGGTTCAAATAATTTATTGGAAGACTTCATGATATCTATTTAATCAAGGTAAAATATTCTGCCAGCGGACCTAATGCTAAAGCAGGGAAATAAGAAAGGGCATTTAAAACCAGGATTACTGCGAAGGTCATCAGGCTGAAGGTCAACGTATCGGCTTTTAGTGTACCTGCCGATTCCGGAACATATTTTTTTGCACCCAATAATCCGGCTATGGCAACCGGTCCAATGATCGGTAAAAATCTTCCCAGGAGCAGTACAAATCCCGTGGATATATTCCAGAACACGTTATTATCGCCCAAGCCTTCGAAACCAGATCCGTTATTTGCGTTCGAAGAGGTCATTTCATATAACATTTCAGAAAAACCGTGAAAGCCTGGATTATTCAACCAGTTTTTAGGTTGCACTGCCCACGAGGCATCTCCGTGTGTCGTGAAGATAAAACTTGCTATCGCAGTACCTGCCAAAATGAGTAAGGGGCTAAGCAAAGTGATGATGGCTGCTATTTTGATCTCCCTGGCTTCTACTTTGTGGCCAAGGAATTCAGGGGTACGGCCTACCATCAAACCTGAAATGAATACAGCAATAATGAGGTAAATAAAATAATTGAGCACACCCACTCCGCAGCCTCCATAAAATGCATTGATCATCATACCGAGTAACTGCCATAGGCCCGTTAAAGGCATCGCGCTATCGTGCATACTATTTACAGATCCGGTAGAAATAATCGTTGTAACTGTACTCCAATACCCGGATATTGCAGGTCCAAACCTCAGCTCCTTTCCTTCCATAGCACCGGATAACTGGGATACACCCATTTTTGCAATGGCAGGGTTTCCACCAAGTTCGCTGCTAATAGTTGGGATAAGCAGTAAAAACATACCTATCGTCATGATTCCGAAGATCATCAATGATAATTTCCTGCGTCTGATGAAGATACCAAACGCGATAACCATCGCCATAGGCAGAATCACCTGTGCAATCAGTTCTACCGAATCAGTAATATAAGATGGGTTTTCCAATGGGTGGGCCGAGTTTGCACCAAACCATCCACCCCCATTAGTCCCAAGGTGTTTAATAGCAATCATCGCTGCAGCCGGGCCTCGCGATACATGAACGGTATCTCCCTGCAGCGAAATAAACTGATCCTTTCCTTCATAACTTGAAGGTGTACCAGAAAACGCAAGAATGACCGCAATGACAAATGAAAGTGGCAGCAATAACCTCGTAATTGCTTTCACAAAAAATTCCCAGAAATTACCAAGTTCTGTAGCAGACTTATCGCGGAACGCTTTAAATAATACAACAGCAGCCGCGATTCCGGTAGCTGCACTCACAAAGTGAAGAAACATAAACACAAAATGCTGTGTGAGATAAGATGCCCCGCTCTCTCCAGAGTAGTGTTGTAAGTTACAGTTCACTACAAAACTAATAATTGTATTAAATGCCAGATCAGGTGTCATAGCTGGATTGGCATCAGGGTTGAGTGGCAACTTATCCTGGTTGAGCAGCACAAAAAAACCGTAGATCAACCATACCAGATTGATCGTCATCAATGCTTTCATATGTTGTTTCCAGTCCATCTGCTCTTTTGCATTAATTCCAGAAAGCTTGAATAGACCAGATTCAACCGGTTTTAAAAAGTCTGTCCAGACTTTTTCTCCTGCAAATACCTTAGCGAGGTACCTGCCCAAAGGTATGGCGATCGCCAGGGTGAGCAGGAAAGTAGCAGCTACTCCAAATAATTCAGTGTTCATAACTTTCAATTAAAATTTTTCGGGTTTAATCAGCACGTATACCATGTAGATAAATACTGCGATTGCGACAATAAATAATGCGATCATAAGTGATTTAGATTTTCTCGATCCAGTCGATTGATTTGTAAATGATCCAGACCAGGATCAGTAATGTGATAAAAAGGAGTACCATCATGATTTCTGTATTTAAAATGCCTATAGCCAATCACTATACCAAACCAGAATACACTTAAACAAACAACTAATTATCAGTACATTACAACATATCCATCAAATTACTGAATTTCGGAAACAAAAAAACCCTTCCAAAATGGAAGGGTCGTTAATCAATATGAAAGGTTGAAGGAACTATTATTTTTCCTGCTGACCGAAGAAAATGCTGAAGTAAAGCAGTTGATATTTCACTGCATTGGTCCAATAAGGCCAGGTATGCCCACCGGGACGGATAATAAAATCGTGCGGGATATTTTCTGCGAGCAACTTTTCATGAAGGTCTACATTCACCTTGTAAAAGAAATCACTTGTGCCGCAATCGATAATCAAGGCGAGTGCATTTGGTCTTAGCAATGATGTTAGGTTGATTACTGTATTCTTTTCCCAGTTTTCCGGATGCTCTTCAATCGTCCCCAGTTTTTCCGCGATTTTCCAGTTCTTAGGGAATGGACGAATGTCTACTCCTCCACTCATACTTCCTGCGGCACCAAAAACATCCTGATGTCTAAAAGAAAGGTAAAGAGCACCATGGCCACCCATGCTTAATCCGGTAATTGCCCTTCCCTTACGGTCGTTGATAGTTTTATAATTTTTGTCTACCCAGGGTACCAGTTCTTTGATCATATAAGTTTCATACTTCCAGTCCTCGTTTACCGGACTGTCCAAATACCAGCTTGTCACATTTCCGTCGGGGCATACAATAATCTGCTGATATAGGTCGGCCGCAACTGCTATTTCCGGAACATGTGTAATCCAACCCGAATACCGGTCGCCCGCACCGTGCAGCAGGTAAACTACAGGGTAGTTCTTTCCCTTTTTGTAGTTATCTGGTGTAATCACTACAGCTTTGATATTTTTTTTCATCGCGACACTGTAGGTGGTAACGGTATCTACCTTGGCGGCCCATGCGCTGAAGTGGGTAAATACAAGGATCAGCAATGCTAAAAACAGGTTCTTTTTCATAGAATAAACAGATTTGACAGGGATAAAAATAGAGAAATATCCCATTAATTACTTTTGCGAGTCATATAATTGAGGCCAATTAAAATTTTTCTGCTTGAAAAGCAAGGCATTAAGTATTTTCTGTTTTTTTGGGCAATAGAAAGTATAAAAATGTCATGAGTTTATTTACCTTTGTCGCACACCAAATCAGAAAGATCTTTACGGATCAGCAAGATAAGGTTTCTGCAAACAAAGATGATCATCATATTTGTTAAGCGCAGACCTCCGCAAGAGGGACATAAAGGTGATACCATTTTCGGGGTGTAGCGTAGCCCGGTATCGCGCCTGCTTTGGGAGCAGGAGGTCGTAGGTTCGAATCCTGCCACCCCGACTTAAATTTAAAAAGAGATCAGCTGATCTCTTTTTTTATGCCCAAAATTTCCCGGATTTATCGCCTCAGTGAATGGAACCGACACATATGATGTGTCACGTTACAAAAAACGACGATCAGCATAAATGTCTTGTTTACTTGATTTTAAATAAAATGTTTGATATCTTTATGATATCATTTTAAATCAATTACAAAACTATGCAAACCGAAAAAACTACCAATCCTGCGTCGGGTTACGGCGCCTTAACAATCTTCTTTGTACTTGCGGCAATAGCTGTCTATCTAGGTATAGCGCGATACACCGCAGGCTGCATCATTCTTTCTCTGATTGACGTAATGTTCGTACTAACCGGATTAATCATTGTCAACCCGAATGAATCCAAAGTGCTTACCTTATTTGGTAAATATGTAGGAACCGTTAAAAAAGATGGTTTTTACTGGGTTAACCCCTTTACAGTGAAAAGGAATATCTCACTTAAAGCGTATAACCTGAACGGACAACAACTAAAAGTGAACGACAAACTGGGTAATCCTATTGAGATCGCCGCGGTTATTGTATGGCAGGTAACAGATACCGCCAAAGCTGTCTTCGCTGTTGAAAACTATTTACAGTATGTAAATATACAAAGTGAGGCGGCAGTAAGGCACCTGGCTAACGGTTTCGCATATGATAATTTGGAAGATGAATCAGGAGAAGTTACACTTCGCGGTGGTGCAGATCAGGTAAGCCATATGCTGGAGCAGGAACTTAACGAGCGACTGGACCGCGCGGGCATACAGGTGCTTGAAGCGCGTATCTCACACCTTGCTTATTCTCCTGAAATTGCTAATGCAATGCTCCAGAGGCAACAGGCCTCTGCCATCATCGCCGCCAGGAAACAAATTGTGGAAGGTGCGGTAGGAATGGTAGAAATGGCTCTTGCCCGCCTGTCTGAAAAAAACATCGTAGAGTTTGATGAAGATCGCAAAGCCGCAATGGTAAGCAACCTGCTGGTTGTACTTTGTGGGGAACGAGCTGTATCACCAGTTATAAACACAGGCACTTTGTATCATTAAGCATGAATAACTATAGTTTGATAAAGTCGTTAACTACGACGGAATTAATCGTAAAACGAATCGGTTTTTTACACCCTACCTATGAACTTACCGACGGACAGTATAATTATGGGATACTGCGGAACGAAGGAACGTTTAAGCCCAGGGTTTTTATTGAAACTGGTGAAGACAGCTGGTTAATCACTGGAAATGGCTGGCGCAATACCGACATCAAAAACATCGAAGGTGAAACCATTGGTTACACATCAACTGAATTTTGGTCACAAAAAATCACCTTTACTGCAAATGACGGGTTTACAGCTACATTTGTAAAACCATCATTTTGGAAAAGTATATCGGTCTGGCAAGCCACTGATGGATCGGAAATATTAAGCATTAGAGCCCGCGCTTTTAATACCCCAGTGATCACTTTCACAGCGCAATTCAAACAAAACCGGTGGATACTTATGCTGGCATTCCTGGCATTGGAAATACACTTAAAAAGACAAATGCATGCAGTAGCAGCAGCAACATGAAATTATGGCTGAGAAAAAACCATTTGTACTTAGGGTAAGTCCGGAAATGCTGAAAGAACTGGAAGATTGGGCAAACGATGAATTCAGAAGCATTAACGGGCAAATTGAATACTTGCTCAATAAGGCAATTAACGAACGTAAAAAAGCGGCAAAACGAAAAAAGCCGGAATAGCGCGAACATTCTCGGGCAGCTCGAACTGCCCGAGTCCCCGGTTTTTATTACTAGCCGGTAATAAAGCATTTATCAATATTCTGATAACACCTATAATTCAGGTCATATATCAAATTCTTCCCGCACAACTATAGTCTCTAAATTTGATTTGTGAGTATGAGCATCATACAAGCAGCGATGATTGGTAGCCAGGGCCATTATCCGCACAGTCTAAAACTTAATTCTTAAAATTATGAAAAATCAGACACACTATCAGTTTATTGAAATCAATGGGGTCAACATTTTTTACCGCGAAGCGGGGCCAAAAGATGCACCAGCAGTTGTCTTGTTACATGGTTATCCGGCTTCTTCATTTATGTTCAGGAACCTCATTGAACAGCTATCAGATAAATATCATGTGATAGCTGCTGACTATCCAGGCTATGGAAGAAGTGAACAACCTCCTATTGCGGAATTCGACTACACCTTTGACAACTTCGCAGTCATCATTGAAGCTTTGCTCGATAAGTTAAACATTACCAGGTACAGCCTCTATCTGATGGACTATGGCGCACCAGTTGGTTGGAGGATTGCCTCAAAACACCCTGAAAGAATTGATAGTTTAATCGTTCAGAATGGCTGTGCTTACGAAGAGGGACTTGAAGCGTTCTGGGACCCGTTCAAAGCATACTGGAAAGACAGGAACGACAAAGAAGCGGAACATACGTTATCCACTTTTCATGCTCCCGACGGCTTAAAATGGCAATATACGCATGGTGTTCCCGATCCTTCCGTTGTGAGTCCTGATAACTGGGAAATGGACCTGCGCCACCTGGAGAGACCAGAAAACGGTCAGATACAATTAGATCTGTTTTATGATTACGGAACCAATCCGCCGAATTACCCCAAGTGGCAACAGTACTTTAGGGACTACAATCCTGAAATGCTCATTGTGTATGGAAAGAACGATTATATCTTCCCGGTAAGTGGTGCCGAGGCTTATAAAAAAGATGTTGTAAACCTGGAGTATCATTTATTTGATACAGGACATTTTGCCCTGGAGAGCTTTGGGGACGAAATTGGTGCAACAATAAAAGATTTCCTCGACCGTAAGGTTGCGCAGAAATATTCACAGACTACGCAATCAACGCAATCAGTCTAAATCCAAAACCATGAAAACAAACCATAATGATTGTCTTGAGCGCAGCTCCTACCGGAGGGTAAAAATTGAGGATATAGAACTGTTTTACAGAGAAGCCGGGGATCCGGGCAGGCCAACCATCTTATTGCTGCATGGGTTTCCCTCCTCTTCGCACATGTTCCGTAACCTCATTAAACTACTGGCGCAGGATTACCATCTGGTTGCTCCTGATTATCCCGGTTTTGGTTATAGCAGCTGGCCCTCACCCTCTGCTTTTAATTATTCCTTTGACCATCTTGCAGAAATCATTGAGAAATTCATTGATTACTTGGGTTTACGGTCCATTAGTTTTTATATGCAGGATTATGGGGGACCTGTGGGATTTCGGGTGATTACTAAAAGGCCAGAACTGGTTCATTCCTTAATCATCCAAAATGCAAATATTTATGTAGAAGGCCTCGGTCCCGACGTACAAAAAGTCGGGGCCTTAACCCAGGCAAAAGACACTGCCGGTCTGGAATCTACAATTAATTTCATGATGTCATTTGAAGGAATAAAAGAACAGTATTTATATGGTGCCCCACACCCTGATTTTATCAGTCCTGACAGCTACTATATGGATCATTTTATCTTTGAACGGCATGGAATTAAAGATATCCAGAAGATTCTGTTTAAAGACTACGCAAATAACTTCCCTAAATATCCCGAATGGCAGAAATATCTTCGCACATACCAACCTCCGGCCCTTATTACCTGGGGTAAAAACGACAAGATATTCCCCGGACCTGGTGCGCTGGCCTATGAAAAGGATTTGCCCGATGCAGAAATCCATCTCTTTGACGGAGGGCATTTTCTCCTCGAAGAATATGCCAAAGAAGTATCTGAACTAATCGACAACTTTCTTCAAAAGAATATGATCAGCCAGTGAGGTACAATATGTAACTTATTCATTATATTAGTTACTGTTTGATGTTTTGCAAAAAACCTCGCTGCCAGCTAAAGAGATTGCGGCTATATTATAATTCAACAGTTCCGCATCCTTCACAATGGTAATAAAGTTGATTAAAAACACTTCAATATAGAAAATAATCGAATTACATATTACGGTCAGGTTTAAAATTAAATACATAATTTTAAGCAGGTTCTGCCTGGATATATAGATATGGGAAACAAAGTGCTAATTGTAGAGGATGAGTTTGTACTGGCGAATGACCTGCGTTTACTATTAGAGCAATCAGGTTACAAAGTCAGTGGTATTGCAGCATCTGCCGAAGAAGCCGGAGATATCATGCAAAAACAAATGCCCGATCTCGTTATACTTGATATTCAGTTAGAAGGAAAAGAATCAGGAATCGACCTCGCCAGAAAACTAAAGGCCGCAAACATTGCATTTATATATCTGTCTGCGTTCTCAAGCCAAAAAGTTCTCGAACAGGCAAAAACAACTGAGCCCTATGGATTTCTTGTTAAACCATTTAGGGAACAGGACCTGCTGGTAGCACTGGATATTGCATGGTACCGCCATCAGCATAGCCTCGAATCCAAATTACGGCAGGAACAAATGTTGCACAATCAGTTTGTGCAGATTACCAATGAAAGGTCTGATGGAATCCAAAAGCTATCAAAGATTAGCAGGGCCATACAACCTCACGTGCCATTTGATTTGATTTTAGTGAGACATGGAGGGTCTGGTGAGGGACAGTTTAATGAAACAGGATATCTGCGCACTGGGTTTAACGAATACCAATTTATAGGTGAACTGGAACTGATGAACATAACGGGCTTAAAAAAAGATGCCTTTTACCAGCTCATTGAAGAAAACAATACAACTGCTAACGCTACTATTTACAGCCTTCCGTTTACTGATGAGTATACACCTGTCGGTTCGCTGCAAAAAATATTAATAAACTTTTTTAATATACAGTCGTGCCTGGTATATCCAATCCTGTTGAGCAATGGAACGCAGGCGCACTATTGCTTTTATAGCCGGCAACGGGACATCTACACTCAAAATCATGTCGACATGCTAAACCGTCTAAAAGCATGCCTCATGATCGTTACGGAAAAAATAAACCAACATGAACCTGAACCTTCCCCGCCGGTGACCCAGGTAAGCGCGGGCATTAAAAAACCAAAGACCGGTACAGATCATTCCGCGTTTAAATGCATTATTGGAAAACATCCGCTGTTGCTGGCTACCCTCGACCTGGTTACACAGGTTGCTCCTTACACTACATCAGTTTTAATACTGGGTGAAAGCGGCACCGGAAAGGAAAAAATTGGCCAATGCATTCACTCGCTGTCCCCCAGAAAAAGCGGTCCGTTCATAAAGGTCAACTGTGCCGCCATTCCGCCTACGCTGATAGAATCGGAATTGTTTGGTCATGAAAAAGGTGCATTTACCGGTGCTGTAGAAAAACGAAAAGGGAAGTTTGAACAGGCTGAAGGGGGGACCATTTTCCTGGACGAGATTGGGGAACTACCCCTGGAGATGCAAGTAAAATTACTGCGGGTTTTGCAGGAAAAGGAAATTGAATATGTAGGGGGCGGGGCAGTCAAAAAGGTAGATGTGCGCATAGTGGCGGCTACAAACCGCAACCTTGAAAAAGAAGTGGCCGCTGGCAATTTCCGTCTTGACCTCTATTACCGTCTCAACGTCTTCCCCATTACCCTACCGCCCCTGCGTGAACGAAAGAGCGATATTAATGAACTGGCAATGTATTTTGCAGACAGGTTTTGCAAAGAATTCAATAAGACATTTAAAGGCGTCGCCCCCGCAATGTTGAAAGAAATGCATGCCTATAACTGGCCTGGAAATATTCGTGAGCTCGAAAACGTACTGGAACAGTCAGTTATTTTAAGCGATGGCAAATCTGCTTTAGAATTAATGCGGAGCCTGACGGGTGCCGCGCCTCGTATAACATCCAGTCCAAACATCGAAACACTTCAGGACGTAAAGTTTATCCAGCAGGAAACCGAAAAGGAATATATCATTTCTATTCTTAAAAAGTCGGATGGCCGTATCCGTGGCAAAAACGGTGCTGCTGAATTACTGAACCTTAAACCAACAACACTGGAATCGAAAATGACAAAACTCGGAATCAAAAAGGAAGATCTGACCGATCCGGCCGGAAATTAAACGCCCGAAATATCATCAACTCCGATATTTCCGTAGTTCTGCGAAAGATGCCTCCGAAAATATCGGAGGCATCTTTCGCAGGGTATTGATCGTCTTTCTACCCACAAAGCACAATACACTGATCTTCAGACTATTCAAAACTATTCAGCTAATGCTCCAGACGGGTTTATTAAATGGCATGTATTTAATGATATAGCCGCTATGGAGTCAATAGAAAAATTACGGGTATCAACTTTCACCAACCAGCAGGGGCAACACATCTACTACAGAAACTGGCTAACCACTAGTAAGCCAAAAGGCATTGTCCTTATAGTACACGGACTCAATTCGCATAGCGAATATTACCAAAATTTTGCCAGCAACCTTAGTGAAAATGACTTTGAAGTATATGCTATTGACCTCCGCGGTCGAGGCTTATCTGATGGTGAACGGTACTACATTTCAGATTACAAAGAAATTATT